>Ga0182027_10004182_pt1 | contig 22508 bp, 11 predicted proteins | sample 712E1DmetaG_FD_121300 | JGI IMG/M metagenome (GOLD analysis project Ga0182027, IMG submission 121300) | Permafrost microbial communities from Stordalen Mire, Sweden - 712E1D metaG (Illumina Assembly) | ecosystem: Environmental > Terrestrial > Soil > Wetlands > Permafrost | place: Sweden... | reverse complement strand
CGTGCGCTCGGACCAGACCGTGATCTTGGCCTCGTTCGAATCAGCGTTGGTCTATCCGGACCCGCTACGCCGGGTCAGCTACTGCGATGCGGAAACCGGCAAACGGCTAAAGTTCCTGACCAACAACTTCACCCTTCCCGCGCTGATGATCGCGCAGATTTACAAACAGCGCTGGCAGGTCGAACTGTTCTTCAAATGGATCAATCAGCACCTCCGCATCAAGGACTTCTTCGGCACCAGCGAGAACGCGGTCAAGACCCAGATTTGGATCGCCGTCTCGGTCTACGTCCTCGTCGCCATCTTCCGAAAACGACTGAAGCTGGACTCCACGCTTCACCAAATCCTACAGATCCTGAGCGTCATCCCCTTCGAGAAAACACCCGTTCTACAGGCACTTCAGAGCTACAACACCCAACCCGACTTAGACGAATTTTCTAACCAACTGATTCTCTTCGACTTATAGCCGGACAGCAGCGAACCATTAAACAAGGCACTCTCCGGTTTGCACGATGGACTCGCAGGCAGATTGGCGGTTGACTACCGGACGACAGTACCAAGGATCTCCACTTTGATTTGGTGAGAATCGGAGTTGGCGTTACTCCGCCTTTATGGAGATCCACTTGTAATGACATTTCCCTTTCGCTTCTCCTGTGGCTAGGAAGTCAGCTTACAGTGAAAAATCCTATTCTTGATTGGCGAGGAGAGCTAGAATTATAGAATATCCGCAAAGCAGCGACCGCTCTTTGCCGGAAGCTGGCGACGTATGAAGATGGAGTGTCTTTAACCACAGCCATCACCGTTGCACAAAGGATATCTTCGGTCCCAGAAGACCGCGTCGATTTCAAACTTGTGAATGCGCGGAAACGGGAGTTGGCGTCATTTCATGTCTGCACAGATTGCATCCAGGCACACGCAGGGGTTTTCAGAAAGTTCACGCTGCGAGATCTTTGATGACTTGCTAGCGTCCAAGCGCAGTATCCGCATCCGGAGAGGGCCATGGCTCAAGCCTATTCGCCCAGGAGATTGAGATCGCGATGAGTAGCCAATTGACACCGGCCGAGAAGATGAAATTTGGCCTCTTCTTTGGAGGGATTAAGGTGACGCCTGAGGCCGAGGCATTCGTGATGCGGCCATATGGCGACCGTCCACTAACCTTGGCTGATTATGCATCAACTAGCGGAATTAGCCTCATGTTAGAAAGGGATGTGTGGGTCAATGCCCCAATCTCCTCGTATAACCCCAATATGGTATTTGATCCCCGTCACGAATTGCGAGTAGAAGATGAACATCTTTTTGTTCGCGATATTGATTCCGGGGGCGAGGTTGTGGCGCGTTTTGTTCCGGTGCCGGCTTACCACAATGAACGCAATGAGCAAGGTGATCTGTTCACAGAATACGTGCACACGCATACTGACAGGGCGCGTATCACGCCAATCTGGGGCTGTGCTATGCGGTGCCAGTTTTGTGACATACCTTACAGATTCAAGGGGCGCTATCATTTGAATCCGATCAAGCCTCTTCTCGACGCTGCCGCCCGAGCAATCCATGACCCTGTTCAGCCGGCCATGCACCTGCTCATCTCAGGTGGAACGCCTGGAAAGAGGGACTACCCCTATCTGCGCGAGGTTTATCGCTCTGTTATCTCAGCGTTCCAGGGAGTCGCTATAGATATCATGATGGCTCCGATCTCTGAAGTCATTGATTTGGATGAACTTTCTAAGATTGGTGTCAATGAACTTTCTCTAAATACTGAGATCTGGGACCGGGAAGTGGCGCGCAAAATCATGCCGGATAAGTATCGAAAGGGGCGCACCTCATATCTCGATTTTATCGCAGAGGCTACCGATCGTCTCGGGCGGGGGAGAGTGCGCTCAGTTCTCATGGTCGGCCTTGAAGAACCGGAGAGCACCCTTGAGGGAGTCGAGGCTCTGGCGAAGATTGGGTGCGCTCCCGTCTTGAGCCCCTTTCGTCCCGATCCGATCACCAGCCTTGCCAATTTGCCGCCGCCTTCCGTTGAAACGATGATCCGCGTTTTCCTGGAGGCTACGGACATTGCGTGGAAGTATGGTATGAAACTTGGACCGCATTGCATTCCATGCTCACACAACACGATGACACTGGCAGACGGAAGCGAATACTACAGCTACAATGCACATCGACCCAATCTGATTTGATCCCATGTATGATCGGGCTTCTGCAGAGCTATACTTGTTCGCGCCCGCTATTACATGCCTTCTGAATGGCGGCAAGCATTTCAGAATGTCAAGATGATCAATATTTCGAGGGAAGAAAATGACGGATCGTAGCTCTTCTTATAATGAAATCGTCGCATCTCTTGTCTTGTTCAATCTCTTCGAGCGTTTGTGTGCAGGCTTCATGAAATGGGGCTCAGAAAGGAAAGACTTCAATAACGAATTCGAGACGTACCTCATAGAGCGTATGGGCAAAATGAGACCGCCGCAAGCTAGCATTCGTATTAGCGAGCAAATAAGCCCTCTTGATACCGGCCTGATGCCTTCCGCCCTAGCCGATTACCTTTTGAAGAAGGCGGACAAAGGACCCAACGAATTGGCTTTTAGCAATGCCAGGATCAAGGCTCTAACCATGTATAACGAGTTTCACGAACTCATTAGCATCCGTAACAAGGTGATGCATGGATTTCCCGCTCCAGAGATTTCGGCACAAATTGCGCTCCGCATCGCCTCGGTGATGGACGCGATTGCAGAAATTCTGGGTGAACACCTGGCTAAGATCTCGAAACCAAATGTGGGCTCAAGAAAGGCTGATCACACGACGTGGGCGCGGCTACTCTTTCTTACGGAGGATGAGCTTCTTTGGATCGCCAAGAACGGCGAGTTGCCGCTAGGCGGCCTAGGCAAAGGGATAGTTCAGGTGCCCATTAAAAACGAGGATACACGTCTGTCAACCTTCTTTCGCAGGACCGATCGTCTACGCAAGCCCAGTTCTAGCTGCCTCTGCTTGCCCGAGAAACTCACTGCCTACAGTTCCCTTTGGGTGAGCACAAAATCATTTAGCTTGGAAGAAATACAACGGGAGCGGGGTTTCATTCGCAGTCAGGCCCCCTGTCTGTTGGGCCTTCCTCTTTCTTCATCAAAGGCGCTGGTAAGCGAGCTCCGCGAAGGGCTGGAAGATATTGAGTCAGACCCATTTGCCATCCCATGGTGGCAAACGGCTCCGGACGGAAAGGCGTACATTTGCATCGCACTCTGATGAAGAGCGGGAGAACTCAATACGCTGCCACAGTAACGGCCTTTTTTACTGCATGGACCGGTTCCGAGACAGAGTATCCATCAGAAGTAATGCTCTCACTATGCAAACTCTTGAATAGCATTGCCTCGCGCTCAATGTAGATCCCAGGTTCCGGCGCACCAACGATGGTAACCCCCTTTGGTACAAGATCAACGTGAATCTCTGCCGCACGCAATCGTGTCGTTGAGATGTTGCGATGAACCACCTGCGCGATTGGAATGCTTCCCCGCAATTCTCCGCAGGCCCGTATTTGCTCGGATACCTGGACTTTCCGAGGTGCACCGAGGCCGAGAAAGGCTGCGATGTGCTCCGTCATCGGATCGGGAAATCCCAATGCCTGATTGATACTGGACGACAGTGGGGTCGATGCCTGAAATCGCGGGTTGACTTCCGTAACGTACAACCGGCTGTCATTCCACAGGATGTCCAGGCCGAATACCCCGCGATAACCGTATTGAAAAAGCCATTGTCCGACAGCCTCAGCACATCTTTCAATTCGATTGCAGGTTTCAGGCGGTATAACACTTGCGGCGCCAAAATCGTTGCCACAGAAACCGAAGGTGCGACGCGTTAAACCGCGAACACCTATCAGTTGAAAGCTCGTACCAAAGACCGCAACTTCGCCAGTGGAGTAGACGCAAGCGTTAACATTTAGAGGCGCGGCCCGATCAAGAAGAGGCGTGAGACCCACAAAACCATCCGGGTGGTTTGGCAGTCGTTCAAAGTATTCCTCTTCGGTCGCGAAAGGGAACACGCCGCTCCCGCCGGCGCCGGTCGAACACCGCCCAACTGATGGGCCATTTGAGAGAAAAGATGCTATCGCATCAATGTCCCCATCTCTCACAAAAACTGATTTGAGGACGGGGACGCCCTCCAATCCGAGAAGTTGTTGTTCTACCCACGGCTTATATTCGAACTGTCGTTGGAGCAAGTAAAAGGGGGTCGCCATCACCAATGTCGGATGGCAAAATGAAGGACGACACAATAATTCCATTGCCCGGTATGCAACCAGCACAACCGGCGCATTGATTCGGGTCAGGAACTCTGTCTTGAGCCCAACGGCATCAAGGCCCGGATCGCGGTCGAGGTCGTACAAGTCGAGATCGCGCCTCAGCCGGCTGCGCAGTTCAAGGTTGTCTTGCTCTGCGCCTTGCAATTGGTTGAAGGGAACGGGTGCGATTTGTGCGGTGATCAGCGCCGGACGAGCCAATGGATACAGTCCAAGAGCATCTATCCCCCGCGTACCGAACCAGACAATGTCGCGCCCTTTGAGCGCTTCACGAATTTCATTCAGCCTAGACATAGATGGAATATTTATGACGCTCGTATTGATACAGGAACAGTTCCGCGCTCGACGATCCTATCTTCTTTGCATTCCCATTCCAAGAAGTCAACGCTAATCTGCGGTGGGTTATCTTGAAGTGAGGGATTGCGGGTGATTACGATTCTGTTGAAGCTTGGGGCTTCGGTCACATTTGGTTGCTCACCTGCGGCAGAAGTGTTGGCGAGACCGCCAATGGAAGAGAAACTTCCAGACCCAATCAGCTCGATCGTGCTGGAGGTGCTCTTTCTGGTTGCGCCATCTTTGAGGGAGACCTTTTCACTCAGCACTTGTTGACACTCACTGTGACCGTGCAAGACAAATTGGATTCCTGCCCGCACTAGCTGTTGTCGAAAATCGTGCCCATCATAGAATTCGATTACGCCTCCGCGGCGGCGAAGGTGCGGATGATGATGCGTCAAAGCAATAGTCAGTCTGCGGTGCGCTGGCTTCACGTCAGATTCATTGCAAGCCTGTTCAGAAAGCCATTTGCGCTCATTCGAATTTATGAAACCCGAATCGGCCACAAAGGAATCCGGCTCGACATTGTCTGGACGCGGATGTGCATCTGCTGAAGACTCACGATACTTGAAGGTTGGATCTGAGATCATGCCGAATGCAGTCTGATCGTTCATGTCAACAACATAATTCATGGTTAGTTGCGACAATCGCCTGGCTGCTACTCGATAGTTTTCTTGGTTCATGTCATCGTACGGTCGCAGCAGAAGCGCCCTGTCTCCCGTGAATACCTCCTGGAGGCATTCGCGCACTGCCGCCAAATTCTTGACGGCGTCGCGCCCGCCGTGTTCAAAAGCACCCTCAAGGCTGGTGGTATCGAACGGCAAAATCTGGAGATTGAATGCCTTGCTTCCCCAGCGCTCTCCGGCTAAGCTGAAGTCCTTGAAAACATCTCGCCATTCCTGAGCATACGTTCGCCCGTCAATATCTTTGCTGCCAGCGTGCGTCCAATCAAGGTCGAATATTCCTGGTAGGATGAGTATCTGCTTCAATGATGCCACAACCTCATTGCCTTGCGGGCGCATTAACTCCTGTAACTTAGATAACTCCATCCTGGCGGCGATGAGGGCCTCCCTGTAAGTGTCCGGACACACACACCCTTCCTCCTCTGCACACGGCATGGCAATCGAGTTCCCGCAGATCGCGATTAAATCCGGGCGGCCATCCTTCTCGGGATGGTCCTTTGCCTCCGCCCTGAGTCGTTTCAGTTCGTCGAGATAAGCCTTCCATGGTCCCATGTCCGATGCCGAAGCATCAAGCATCAAGTCCGAAAGCTGATGGATGATGAAGTTGCAGGATCTCGTCGAATTTGGCGGTTCGACTGTAAGGACGTCGCTCCAGACTGAAAGATCTTCCTCATGCCCACCCTTGTACGTTTGATAGCCCCGGAGGTCATTATTTAAATATTCCCGGAGGATGGGTATAAGTGTAGGGTGTTGTCCGAGTTGTCCAGTGACAATGCCCAACTGTGGAATCACTTGAGCAATGTGTTTCCCTTCGAAAGTGAAGGCCTCCTCGTGGTACTCGTTAAGATATTGGCTAGTCTGCTGACCAACTTTCTGAGCATCAAATACAAGGCGAATGAAGAAGCGTTCCTGCTTGCTCAGCGAGTGGTAGATACTGCCAAGCTTCTCTTCGTTATCTCGTTCCAGTATCTCCTTGTTTACGAACGTTACTATTTCATCAAGATCTTTAGGTGTCAAACGACCTTCTCTTACATACCGGTGTGCATAGCTTAATAGCCACGGGTTGCCTCCGAATTTGAGGCAGAGTGCGGTGGCGAGTTGCTCCGACAGCCCTTCAATCCTCGGTTCGCCTCCGACTCGAGCAGACAGCAGATTCATGGCCTCATTGGGCGTAAAGGGGGGTAGGATGCAGCCCAGGCTTGGTTGTGCGTAGTGGGAAAGTAATGATTTGAATTTTTGCCCGGCGCCCTTCGGGTCTTCGTTCAGCCAGTCTCTGAAATTGGTCGGTTCACACAAGACCAGGCGTAGGCTGTTCTTCTTATCGCTTGCGAGGTCAAGGAGCTGGGCTACCTGACTGCTGAACGACTCTACGTCCTCGGCAGAACTCGCCATGTGTTTTGAGAGTTCCTGTAGATCGTCTATCAGGATGAGCGTGTTATGCGCACTCTTTTTGGCTCTTACGGATGCGAGGATCTTTGAGAGGCGCGATACATTCTCTCTAGGCTGGCGAGACGCGGCAAGTAGCTCCGCACGATACTCTCCCGCCGGAAATCCATACAAGCCCTGTTCGCAGATCCGGACAATTCGCTTCAGGAAGCACGTCTTGCCATAGCGACGTAGACCGAAGTAAACCCAGCACTCTCGATTGGTTCCGGCAAGCGCCCTTCCAATTAGTTCCCGGTCCTCTCGATAATAAAGCCTCTCGTCGTCCACTGTCTGAGTGGGATCCGGAAAGGGCAACTCGGCAGACATACCAACTTTCATATCGCTAATCATCACAATCCTCCCATTGTCCGGCGCAGGCGTCGGAAATACTTAGCCATGCCCCATGGAATCCATAGCTTGTACGCAGAAGGGCCCGGCGTGATGCCATTGTCCGTCTTCTCACCTTCCACCAGGGCAACACGATACCCCGCCTCAGCAAAGACCGACCTCCATTTGTCACCCTCCATGCCTTTCAGGGGAATGCCGAATGGCTGGATATCCCAGAGCGCGGTTGGAGGGGGATTTGGTTCCTCCACTGTCGGGCAGAAATCTTCTCCAGCCAATGCAAGAACTTCTTCGCGGTCTCCAGGCTCCAGCTTGGCGATGAGAAATTCCTGAAAATCCATGTACTTCTGTTCGAGATTCTTGAGTGCCTCCGTTTCAGGATCGCCCTTCCTCGGCAGGAGATGATGCAGCTGGATGCGAAGACCGCTCGCTGATCCATTTCCGTGATGATTCGAGGTGCTTTCTTGCTTGGCGGCAAGCAATGCATAGTGCATCAGGATATTGGCATCCATGGGCGCGCCACTGGAGAAGCGCAGGACTGCTTGAACCACATCGTCATCGAACGGAATGTTGCGACGTTCGAGCGGCTGCGTGATCAGGCTCCTCAGAGCATCCTCCTGAAGCCTCCCGATATCCAACTTGTGAGAGAAGAATCTGTAATCGTTCGACAGTGACGCTGAATCGGCGGTACGAAAATCGCCCGGTGTGCTGGTAAGACAAAGGGCGACACCAGCCTTGGACAACTCGTCGGCCATATTGGCCAGGTCCGGGCCAATCTTCTCCTTGAGGTAGCCCCATTCGTCTACGAAAACCGTGAACGGCGGTTCGTGACCCCGACGAATGGCCGTTTCCGCGAGCAGCTTGAACGCCCCATACGTATCGTCGGAAGGCAAAGAAAGCCCTGCCAGTTCCAGATAATCGACTTTTCCTTCCAAGTTTCCAATCTTACGCAAATAATCCTGCATGGGAGGAAAGATGTTGCCGTCCGTAGCAACGTCGTTACCGGCTATGACGACTGCGACATGCGACTTTTCGCCAGCGCGCAATAGTTCCGCCACTCTCTGTACGAAGCTACTCTTGCCTGCTCGCCGACAAGACCGAACGATTACATTGTTTCCAAATTGGATTCCTTCAAGGACACTCTTAATTTCGTTGTCGAGACCAAAAAACTGGTCGCCCGAAACCGGATTCCCATTACTGGCAAACGGATTGTCTTCCCATTCAATTTGAAGTAAGAATTCCCAACTCTCTTTGATTTCTCTTTCCGGATCAGTTGACGGATAACAGACAGTCAGTCTTGCCGTTTCCATTTGTACTTTTCGGTGGAATTCAAGCGAACAGCGAATGCGCAGTTGACTCGGACCGAAGTAGATCTCGTCCATTTCTGCTTCAGTGTAGTGCCGCTCAAACTCCTGCGATGGATCGTTTGGCACTTTTCCTCTAATAACAAGGCTAATTGTCCGAAACCGATTTCCAACGTAATCGTCTATGCTTTCGGGTAGCTCATAGTTTCCGTCGTACGGTTGGGGAATTGAGAGCAGGAATACCACAGGCTTTCTGAGAATAGGCGATACTTCGATCGAATGGCTGGCCTGGATCAGGGATTTCAAGGATCGCCGAACCTGCTTGATCCGCAAATCCGGCGCATCATTCAGCGCAACCTTGCCACTGTCGCTATCTGTTTTCAAAGCTATCGGCGGCTCAATTTGGCCCTTCACTGGGAGCCGGGAGACAATCGTCACGACATTCCCAAACGGCTGGACCAGCGCCCACAGTACCTTTCGCTCCAAGGGCGACTTCTCTTTGATCTCGTCGACAGTCAAACCAGCAACCAGCATTTGGCCTTGATGGTTCAACATCGCAACATCAGCGAACCATTCATGGGCAGTATGAAAACTGAAAAGAGGTTCTATCCGGCCGGCCTCAATGTTACGATAGCCGAGAACGCGTCCACCTTGGGCACAGGCGATTGCAATGTTCTCTCGCGGAGAGTAGCCAAACGAATTGATCGTGATGAAGGAAAGATCGTCCTGAAAGGGTGCGACCTGCCAATGTGAGCCGTTTTGATGAACGACAAAGGCTCCTCCACTTTGCGGCCCGACCAGCAACTCGGGATAGCTCTTGCCAGCTCTCTGGGCTTCGATCCAAGACATTGCGCCGATATCTTCGGAAAACCGCATGTTAACCTCGCAGCTGCTGAGTACGGTGCCGGAATTATCCAAAGTCGCTATTGTGAGGGCGCCGGCGACCTCTGCGTGGGTCAAGGCGGCAATTAATTCACCGTTTCCCCGATCGGTAATCACGACATCCCTGACAAGGGGAATGTCACGCAATGTCCGCCAGGTACAGCAGTTATCCTCGACGCGTGCGTGCCAGACTTGGCCTTCGTTCTCGACGGCCAGAAAAACCTGGTCATCGAGTCTCTCTGCTATACAACTCACCGCCTTCCATACCTTTTCCTTGGGCGTAAACGTCCGTTCACTGGGATTGAAAGAGTTTTCAAGAACTTCGACAAAACCGTCTTTGGTCACCAGTAAGCCATTAGGGAAATCGGGCGTTTTCACGGTCACCGGCCGATCTCTCCATTGTGCATGGGCGAAACTTCTTGCCGCCGATGCCGGCCACGACGTCTCGAGATCTGAGATCTTCCCATCTTGAAGCATCTGAACAGTTTTGAACCCAGCCGAGGTTGCAGAATGCTCATTGACGACGCGAGTTGCTGCCTCGAGGCGAGAGGTGGCTTCTTTATCCCCTTCTCTGACGTCGAAAACGACGCTGCTCGCCGTCCAATTGGAACGCTCCAGCAGCTTCTTGGCAGCATCGCCCTCAACCTGAAAGAGCTCGCTTAGGAATCTACATTTCTTGAACTCAGCACCGGAAACATCACTGCCCGAGAAGGATTTGAGATTGAGAGACTTCGTTCGTGCCCCGAAATCACATCGCTCGAAGCTTGCGCCGCTCAAAAGGCAGTCCTTCATCGTAGCGCCTTGTAGTTTGCAATCCAGGAAGGTCGCATTGCGCAATCTGCAGTCCTCGAATAACCAGCCCGTCAGATCCAGGGAGGCAAAGCAGGCTTGAGGCAGCGCCAGGCTTTTGAACTTTACATCTTGTCCGCAGAGATCGCCAATTACATCCGTTCCCTTGAGCGCACCTCCGCGAGAGTGGATGTCCGCCGCAATTGCAAGAAGCAAAGTCCAGAGATTCTCGATTAGAGTCGCTTTGCTAGGGTCACTTCCGTCGCGAAATCGGTGCCGCGACAGATACGGTCGAATGGCTTCCTTGACATCTTCGACGAATTTTTCATTTCCCCTTGCAAGCGCCCACTGCAGTGTGCTCGCCGGAAGATTCGCGATTTCCAGGGCATGATCTAAAGGCATGGAATCTGCCTGGTAACATTGTGCTTCAAGCGCCTTGAAGACTCCGTCACTCACCAACCAGGACGCAAATACCTTCGACCTTATCGTCAGTTGTCCCCCGGCCAAGGATCGAAATAAACCTGAGTTGGTGACAGCCGCTAATGCAGAGCGGACATTTCCCGGTCTTAGTCGTTCGCCTCTTAGAATCGAACGGAGGGCTCTCTCCAAGTCTGTTTCCGAAAATCCCGCACCAGCGACAAGATTATCGATTGCTCCCAGGCGAATCAGGACTTCCCGTACCTCATTTGGAGAAAGGCAATTCTCTGAGATACGTGTAATGCGCTCCATCTGAATCGCCGCAAATTCGCTCCAGGCGGCCAGTTCTGCGTGCATTCTGTCGGGGGGTATCGAACCGGTGTCATAGAGCGTCAGGCGATCAGCATAGTAGAAACGATCTCCGAGAGTCTTGTTTGGTTCTTCCGCACCTGGATCTCCAAATACGGGCCCTTGAAACACCAATTCGCGCTCGCACCCCATAGTAAAACTGCCACCTTGTCCGACGGCAGCAAAAATATCGCCAATGTGCTCCGTGTTTGGGTCGAGATCGTAATCTGTGCGAAGGCTTCCAATATCCGGCATGTAGAGATGAAAATACCCAAGTTCGATCAACAAGCTCATCAACTCGCTGGACAGCGCCAAGCCAGTTGCTTGTCTGCCGGCCTCCCAAAACGCCCGCTCGAGACCAAGAACACGCACGTCTGTGGCTGACAAGAATAATGGGATTCTGGACAATTTGCGATCATCCAGCTTCGTGAGTTGAGTTATGTGAGGCTCAAACAATTCTCTATAAAAGAAATCATTCCGGTCCAGCAGAGCGTCGAACGCAATAAGAGCGCTTTGCCCCCTCCGGGATTCGGACGCAATTGCATCGAGCGCCACATCTGCATACGGCCGCTGCTCTCCCTTTAGCAACTTAAGCCGGCTAAGCCTGTCAGCTACTGGTTCTTCAGTAGGATTCGACTGGTTGCCCTCACTAAGCAACGAGCCTAGATAGATATCTCTGACGTACTTTGAATAGTCCTGCAGCGGTCCATTACTCTCACTATTCTCTCTCAGAAATGGGAATAAGATATCCTGGCCAAGCCTGATGCGCATGGATCCGTCCACCGCATCGCCCGGATGAAGATCTTCCAACTGAAAGAACTGGCCGGGCCTGTACTCCCGAGCGTCATTTACAACGCGCACCACACTATCATCCAAGTCAATTTGATCATCTTCAAACGCGAACTTCAGTGAATTATGATATCCCCTACCGGGTGCCCTGGCCTGAAGAATGCGTGAGTCCTTCGGGTCGGGTCCGCACCGCCAGCGGGAATGCCCGAGGGCGAGTTGCAGCGCGCGCATGGAGTTAGACATTTGTTCCATAATCCGTGGCTCCTAATCACTCTGTTCAGTTCTCACAAAAGCAAGAAGAAGGCCATAGAAACCCTGAGGCATCAAACGGCTCGCTTCTCGTAATTTCGGAACTATATCTTATCCCGATCGTTTGGACTTACGTGTTCTTCGTGATCCCGTGATGGAAAACCTCGAGTAACTCCCCCGGCACATCTTCGAGCAGTCACAGTGCTCGAATTTACGACCCCGTCGATTTGCCGGTATTGGGCCACGGCTGGACACTTAGGATCTGAGATATCGTGCAAGAACATCGATCTTGACCTGAAAACATGCAAAAAATACGTATGACCTCTCCAGAATGAGCACACACCATACTACAGCCGTTCGTAGGGCTGTTTGTTTGACCTGATACTAAAGGTGCATCCATTTTAGGCACCTTTGGTTGAATGTCAATCAAATACTCCATTAGGCGCAGGGCTGAGGTTTTGCGCCGCTCGTTTGATCGCGCCAGCGGCAAGTCGGCCCTGCATATGATCTCGGCCTGGGGCTCGGAGCAGCGGCTGGTGTTTCCGTTGTGTGCGCTGCGGCGAAAGCAAAGCTTGGCCGCTGCGCTCCGGGCGTTGGCAATGCGCCTCGTGTGGATACCAACTTTCGACAACGGCGGGAACCATCTTTCAGGACACGCGCACTCCGCTGACGGTCTGGTTTCGCGCCATCTGGTGGATGAACTGCCAGAAGAACGGGATCAACGCGTTGGGCCTGCATCGCGTGCTTGGGCTGGGCAGCTATCAGACGGCCTGGACCTGCCTGCACAAGCTGCGCTACGCGATGGTTCGGCCACGCAGGGAGCGGCTGTCGGGCACCGTCGAGGTGGACGAGACCTGGTTGGGCGGGCTGGAAAGCGGAGTTCATGGCCGGCAAACGGAGACCAAAGTCCTGATCGTCGTTGCCGCCGAGGAGGATGGCGCAGGGATCGGTCGCGTTCGGTTGCAGTCCATACCTGAGTCAAATGGATACCCATCTGGAGCTATTTTGAAATGCAATTGCCCTGCCATTAGGCGCAATGGAGAAGAGGAGGACCCTTCCGGCCGGTTGTTTGCTTTTCAAGTAGACTCTCAGTTCCCCCTACTCGAAGAAGGCGAACTGAAGACGCAAACCGGCTGTTGAAGACGCGCGTTTGTGCCGGGAAGCGGCGATTCCTGATCAATGCTCCTTGCCGCTCTTAGCCGTCGATCGTCTCAACGGCTTCTCTAGAGCGATTAGGAACTTAAGTATAAGACTCAGCGCGAGAGTTATTGCGCCAAAGCAGCCAAATATAAACAAGCTCGGCGCATCCGTCTCCGACTTGCTGTGGCTGAGTGCGTTATATACAGCCTTTGCCACAAACCCACAAGATTCCGTTGCCAGGACAAGAGCGAAGCCATAAGTGGCTATCACGCGGCCAATTCGCGCTGTACTAAGTTCGCTCAGACTATGCAGTGAGGTTTCAATAGCGCGAGTTTCACTCTCGCAAGCACACAATCGGAGATCAAGCGACCAGCACTTCTCAATCGCTGAGCGAATATGCCTTGCATCTGGGGCTTCGGGGAGGATTGCGTAGTCTCCGCGCATCTCAGCCAGACGGGTGTTCAAATGAGCCGCTCGCCGCAGGAGGTCATCGACGCCCGGTGCCTGTCGTTCCTGTTTTAGAAGCGCCTGGACCTCCCTCACGAGTGGACGAAGATGACTCTTTTCCAAGTTAATGAGATTTGCATCCAATTTCGCGGCCTGGTCGAAGTCGGATTGGATCTCAGAAATGTGCAACGACTCCTCGCTCCAGTCATCCAGAACAAACAAACCGTCATGATTGACAACTGCAACGCCGCCGTTGAGTTCTACTACGTCCCAACTCCCATTGTTTGGAAGGTCGCGAAGACTGACAGGACTCAAGCGCCGGCCGTGATGCAACTTAGCTGCGAGGATTTTCAGAAAGAATGCCGACAAGGACAGGGAACGTGGGAGTAGGAGCGCATCTTCATCTAGGGAGTTGATCCACTTTGCAGCGAAGAAATACTTGGAGTGAGCTGAATGTTCCTGCTCCGGAGTCAACTGGAGTAACTGCACAAGGTCGCCTGTATCGCTACGGCGGACCTTCACGCAACGCAATGGATTAAGTTCCTGCCAGATGACTTCGCAGACATCCCGCCAGCTTAGCCGCGATCCGGGCTTTCCGCTTTCCAGCGTGCGCGGGCTGCCAATAAGTGTTTGAGTTGGATCGATATACCAGGGTTCATGAAAAATGTTATTGACGCCTTGCATTCTTCGTGGGAATTCGATAGGGCGCTTTTCTCCCGCATCAGCCCAAGCCTTGCATTCCGCCCGCTCGATCGCTTCCCACAGTTGGAAGAGACTCACTCCTCTGCTTGGGTCGACGCTGATGGTTATGTCCAATTCCTCTCCTGAATTAGCCGGAGAGCACAATGCCGAAAAGGAGAAGCCTCTCCCCAGGGAGGAGTTCTCTCGATCATTACGGAAAAATACCTTTGTCGATCCGGTGCTTTGCTGTGTCTCAATGATGAGACCATCGACCAGCATCCTTCGACCTGTAAATCCGCTTAAAGGAAGTGAAACCTGCAGAATGGTTGCGCGCTGAAGCCAATCCCAGTAGATTTCTTGTTCCTGCTCCATCGCTGCTTTTGCTTGAACGTACTCTACAACGTAGGGGAGTTCCGGAATGTTTGCAGGATTAAGTTGCAGGGACATACACTTGCCAGCGAATCGAAGAGCGTCACGCCATGCTAATTGAAACGGCTCTGATGGCGTTGGACCCTCACGGGGAAAGTACCGATGCGTAAGTGCTGACTCAAGTGCACACCATGAACTCCAGGGGACATCGGAAACTCCCGCTCGTTCCCAATAATCCACAGCATCCACCCACACGGCAGGAATCTCCGAGATATCCACATCCGCCAGTCGTGCTAGGAGCACCAAAACAGCTAACACGGCATCTGGGCTGGCATCATCCGCAACCAAAGTAATGGACGCCAATGCCTTATATGGAGCTAATGGTCGCTTGGCCCACAAGTCCCAACTTTCTAAGTATCCTTTAGGCGGGTCGAGAACAAACCGCGTCGAGCTTGTATAGTCATGTGTTAAGCCGAAGCGCTGGGCTGTCCCTTTGTTGGTTAGCAAAAAGGGTTTCGCCGATGCAGGCCCCTCCGTTTGTTGATCCCACCGGCCGTATCCAATGTTCACCTGCCGCGTCAAGTCCTTATCACAGTCCTGATTCTGTGCATAAATCACATGAATTGACTGAAGCCCAGAAAGTTCTAAGAGAAATTCTGCAAAAGTCATTTTCGGCCAAATCCTTGAGGTACATTGTACGGTTTCTGCATCATCGACCAAACACGAGAGGCGCTTCTCTTGGTCATTTATGATTCGCCAATAGTGTTCGAGCGTATCGAGATTCGATTGGTCGCAGCTAAAACTGTCAATTCAACTCCCAAAAATGAACAGCGCTAGTGCACAGGACTTTCTTCGAAAACTATGCCCTGAAGATCACCTATTGCAAAAGTCTGAACGACACATCCGTGAACCCTCAAGCGCTCTCCCACATTAGGCAGAGTGCGGTTGGTTACCACTGTGATTTCACCAGTCTTGTCCCTCAACTTGAAGTAGCGCACTACAAGCATCGAAGCTCTCTCCGAGACAACTCCCTCAATTGACCACTCTCCTGTCTCATACTGGCGAGGATTTCCGAGAACCGCGCCAATGGGAGTTGGGAGAAAATGAAGAAACAGAAAAACCGCAAGGCAGGCAAAGAGTAATAGACTCGCGACAATAACGTGTGACCTGCGCATGGGGTACGATCACCTTTCGTGTGGCGCTACTTGGAATGCGCCGCAGTTGCCCGTTAAGATGCCTTGACGATCTTCGCCGGCGGGCGTACTACTGGCGAAATCTGGATTTGTTCAATTGTGAAGTCATTCGGCATCTGTCCAAATTTCCAACCTTGGGCAGTCATCTCGCAGTAGAAGTATTGAAGACCGTCGCGAGTAGCAATTGCGCCTTCCATCCCCGAGGCACCGGCAATGCCAAGCGCACAGTGTCCAGGCAGGAACAGTAAAGCCACCTCGTAGCCCATAGCCAAAAGGACGGCTGCACCGAGGATTGCAGAATCCTCGCAATCACCTCCTGCCTCGGCCAATGTCTCAATGGGGTACCGTGGATACTCGCCCACATCCAGTTTGTAAGTGATCACTTGCTGAACGAAGGAAAGAACAAAGCTGACCTCTTCGTAAGTTCCAAAAGACTGCTGAAGCCGTGCCAGTTCTACTGCCAGAGCGTATACCTCGCCGCACATTCCTCCCGTTATGTAAGTCTTGCTCCATTGTTCAGTTTTCAAATTGCGCGCCTGAGCAAGCGCTTCCTTATAACAGTTTTTGCGTAGCACGAATCTGATGGCATAGGCGGTGTCCTTAAATGTCCACCTGTATTGCTGTACAATCTCAGTCTCTAGCTCGTTGGGTGGCACGGGCGGCACGTCTGGCATGACAATCTTGCCAGGCTCAGGTTCGGCTACTAGGCTTTTTGGAATGATTTCCAACCCCATAAGATTAAGGGTGGTGAGTCCGAGTATGGGAGTCACAAGTGCGACGCCCCAGCCCATGGGCGTAGTGCGAGTATAGATAATGCAAAGCACCGCTATCCCGACACCGACGGCCAGTGTGAAAAGCAGCATCAAACGAATCCCGCACAACCTCACAAGAGCAGCAAATCGAGTTTTAAGTGCCGGTTGATAGACCCTTACAATCTGCACAATCGCCAACTCCAGCAGGCAGCAAAGCAGAATAGAAGCGATGACCTCAACAGAGAGAGGCAGGCTATATGCAGAACCGAAAATGATGCTTAGCGGACAAATGACGAGGTAGAGGAGACCGAAGAGGGTCAACATCAGTTTGCCCCTTTCAATTCAACGTCGGCCATGCTCACGTTACCGCGAAAGCTATAGAGCAGGAGATGTTGTCGTGGGCCCTGACGCATTCGGCGAACGGATCCTCCCCATTTTTCCTCCAACGCCACAGTAATTCCTTGCAGCGCCGTCGATCCGTTTTCCTCGTTGGCTTCCAACCAAAGATCAAGCTCGCCCTCCTGTGCGCCAGGGCCCACGTGGCCGAAAGGACTGACCGAGACCTGGAGCCGCCCTAGAAGACGAGTTAGCGCTTCGGGATCCTGCTGAAGAATCGAAGCGACTGTCAATAGGAACAATCCACTGCAGGATGGCAAAGCCGACATTGCCGCCAGTTGCATGAAATCAGATTCCCAAAGGTTGGGTGCTGTTGTTGTAGATTTCGCGAGTCTCCACCACAGAAATGCATCCTTTCCAAGGAGGATGGCGATATTCTGGCGAGAAAAGTCCGGGACTTGCGGAAGAAGCGCGTCGAGGTCTTCGCGGTTTCTCAAAAGGAGCAGTTTCACAGCCGATTCTTTCGGAAGCTCAGGTTGGTATCTTTTTGCGAAATCATCGACGAGCCATGTAACTCGCTCGATAGCTTGGTTTAGGCCTTCTTGCAGAGAGGTAATCATGCATTGAAGACTCTCGAACATCTCTTTCAGAACACGGGTCTCGGCGGCCTCTGAAATAGCTTGCCATTTCTCCCTAAGCAAGTTGTCAATCTTCACTACCCGATTCTGGATTTGCTCCTTGCTCATGTGACGAAGGGTGAGGGCGAACCCGCTAAATGCAGCGAGTCCTGCCACCGGGGCCAACACATAGACCCATTGGGACATGGGCCACGCGGCAACTCCTACAGAGGCAACAAACGTGCCGAAACCCACACGAGCGCCCAATGAAAGGTCTGCCGGGGCCTCGTCCAGGAGAGTTTGCAGCTTCTTTCGTTCTCCAATCGAATCGCTGTATTCAGCTTGTACAACGTTGGCGGGACAGATTTCCCTAATCTTCTGCTGAACTAACTCCAGAAACTGCTTCGCTATGACCAGACCACCTTCCTCGGTTGAGATCATGGAATCGAGAAAGGCTGAAAGGACCTGCTCGCACTCTCTCACTCTATCCTCAGAGCAAGCGGTCAAGCGCTTTACGTTGTTAGCAAGAATCTGGGGGAGAGCCGCATCCAATCGCTCTGTCTGTTCCATATAGATGCGCGGGTCTCCCCCAGGATCCAAGTCCGCGATGGGATCCAGTGCTATCGCACTGGACCTTTTCAGCCAGATACGTGCATCGTCCAGGCTGACAAGAGACTGCTCCTGCCGAAATGTGTTACCCCAAGCCTCCCAACGCGGCTGGACAGGACTACTCAGCAAGGCGTGTTTGATGGCTTCCGAACCTCGGATGACGGCAGCCAACTGGACCATTTGATCCATTGGGAAGGTTACTGAGGCACCTCCAAGAAAGTCGACTTCGCCATCAGATGCATATCCACGCGACAACCACTCCGCAAATTCCTGCTCAGTTGCGCAGCCGGCTTGACTGCCCGTCAACATGTGAATAAGGTTCTGCAGCAAGCCTCGCTGGTCCATAAATTCAATTTCCCGGCCAGGTGAATCACGCATGTCGAGCAGGTACATGCGCGAGAAGATTTGCTGCACGCTTTCGAGTTGCGTCTTCCAGTCTTTAGGAAGTTGTTGAGCGGGGGACCCTGGCTCCTTTGAGCGCCCCCGGCGAACGATAAAGCCACCTACAAGGTAGAAGGTGGTTCCACTGGTCTGCCTCTCCTCGCAGATCCTGGCAATCGCCTTGATGACATCCGGCAGAATGGCGAGCGTGCCCTCCTCTTGAAGGTCTGCCAAGACGATGATCAGATTGATCGTATTCAGAACCGCAAAGCCCTTATCCGCCAGTCTTGGCAGAAGGTCAGCCGCAAAGGCGTCGCTCAACAGGCTCTCGATCTCTGTGACGTACTCTTCTGCGTCGGAAGCAACCTTTGCGGTAACCAGCAACGGCGCCAATTCCTCGTCCGCGAGAGGATAAGTGAGTTGGTAGTCCTGCATGACGGACTCCAAAGAACGCGAAAGCGGAACGCAGATTGTACGTACATAGCGCTCCATCCGCTGCGCCTTGTATGGACGTGTCAGCTCTGCGATGCGCTCCCGAAGCAGTTCGAACATCTCAATCTCCTAGAGCGCTCCCGGAGTCATCTGCTGAAGGTATTTGTCGAGCGCGGTGATCGCTCTTCGCAGCAGACGAACATCCATCATATTCTTGGCTTCGCTGGCATCGCCAAGTTGCTGGTGGAGTTCTGCAAGATAGGTTGTCAGGCCCTCCTGAAGCGCCTTGGAGTCCGCTTTCTCTTCTTTCTTCTTGATGCGGGTGCGGAGAACATTTCTCCACGCTGCGTGATCTTCCAGTGCAGTGAGAGCGCCGCTTCGGTCCGTTCCCAGTATCCACGGCGCAGACATTGGAGTGTCCGCCGCCATCTTGTACACACCGGCATCGGTGTAAAGGAACTCGGTCCGGACTGCGTTGCCAACACCGGATGCGCTCGCCGCGCCAAAGATGCGGTCAAATGCCCTGCCCTTGATAAAGACGAGCAGCGCTTCCTCGCTCTCCTGCTTAATGATCAAGTCCTCCCATTCGTCCGCATTCTCCCAGCAGTGGATGGGACGTCTTGTTAATTTGGTGCCGAAGGATTTGATGTATTCCTGATCCAGGTAATCGTAGTGACCTTGGTACCTTCTGAGAGGTTTGTACGAAGAGATTGTGTAGCCAAACCTTAACTGATAAATGATCACCTCGTGCGGGGTCTCCGAGTGCGACCAGGTTGTCCCGTCCAGGCTAAGCAGGTTGACACAGTCCTGAAATTGAGACCTTTCCGACTCCGGCAAGGCGATAATTCCGTAGGAAAGATAACTGGGCTCCCGCAGGGTAGCATCAAGGTCAAACAACGGCATGGAGAGAGTGGAGAGAACCCCCATGAGGTTCTTTCTCTTCGCGTCGGTCTGATAAAACCTGCTCACCATGGCATTGAGGGTGAGCTTGGCAAGAATCGGGTTAATGCGCTCGTCATAAGCCCGACGGGATGCCGTTCTCCACCACACGTCTGAGTTCGCCCCCGGGCTGGACAGGACAACATCCTGCAGCCAGCCCGTTCGGATTGAGCTGATGATTGCCGCTTGTTCACATCCGATCATTTCCTCAAAGATGCCGTCGCATTGCGCGCGATTAACGATGCTGAACCTTGTTCCTTCCCTTTTGTCGATGCTCGATGTGCGGTCGATCTTCATGCCTGCGTCGTTGTACACGATTTTCTCGATGTAAGACCGATGTGCCCTTAACTGCTGGGTACGTCCATTCCATGTGCCTAAAATCCCGCCGATGGTCTGAAGCATTGCATCATAAACGAGACCCGCCTTCTGCTTGACCCAAAGATCGACGGTCGTGTTCAACGCCGCATCCAGACGAATCTGAAACTCGTCCACCGCCGCGCGAACCCGATCTTTGCGTCCAAAGAATCCCTCAATGCACTTACCAATGTTCTCAATGCACACACCAAGTTCCGGCTCCATATTGTCTGCAACATTCTTCTGGGCCGCCGTGGTCTCCGCCTTCAGCGAGTCCTGATGGAGTTCGACGAGGTCTTTAAGCTGCTGAGTGAAGGTAAGTGCATCCCCAAGCGAAGTCTTCTGGAGACGTTGATCGAATTCGTCTTGAATGGCTCCCGTCATCTCCCGAGAGATGCGCTTGGCCTCTGCCTCGATCATGGGCCGAAGCTGCTCTTCTGCCGATCTGCGGCATTCGTCCCGATAGCTGGCGGCGCGTTTCTCGAGTTCTACGTACTTGAAGTTTTGAAGCACAACAGCCGCTGCGTCCACTACCACCCGCAGCGAATTTAAAATCTTCTCTTTGACCAATTCCTGAAGGTCGTTTGCTTTGGACTCCGAGAGCCGATGGGCCTGAAGCCAACCGAGGGCGGCAGTCGCGAGCCCTTCAGGCTCGGCAAGCTCCTTTTCAAGAACGGAGACAATCAATTTGCTCAAGAAGTACCGACCGACCAACTCGATGTTGATTCCGACCGTAGCAACTCCAAATGAGCTGAAATCACGGGGAGATCCCCCTTGCCCTGGATCGCCGCGCAACTTGTTCTCAAGGTCTTGAAATCTCGGGACATCGGGAGACAATGGAGTGAACACCTCGGAAAGCAAATACTGCATAACGATGTCTTCGAGTTCACCGATGGACTGTGCAATACGTGTTCCATCCTCGTTCCGATTTGTCACTAGATGGATAGCGTCGGGCAGATTGTCCGATGGAATAGGTATGGAGGAAAACTCTGCAAAGTTATAGTTGACTATCTCGGGTGTGAGGGTTCCGTAGAGGTGCTGAAACTCCTTGAGTGTCGCGTAAGAGTTCGCGTAAAGAGGGGGCATTCCAACACGCGCTACAGTTCCCTCTAGGACGTCAGGCGCCGCCAGAATCGCCTGAAATGGGAACTGCGCGCCAGCACGCCTTCTGAAGAAGGTTCCGATCACCGCCATGGCATCAAGCAGGCACCCGGATCCGGTCCCACCGGCCATTGACCCAATAATGTAGACCTTGGCGTTTGCGCCCACGCGGAAATGCTCACGGAACGTACGCAACTGGTTGTCGATATCTGTGAGCTTCTTGATCAAATCTCCAATTGAGATTTGAAAAGCAAGGCGTCCCACCGGCTTCATTGTGTTGGCCCCTGCTGTAATATTTTGGCAGGGAAACCCGTGCATGATGTTCTCAAACCAATCCAGGTTCTTAGAATCTCCTTTGGCCTTGTCGTGTGGACTCACTCCAATGCCCATCCCCATGTACTCGTTCTGGCTGAGCTTGCTTGAGGATTCCCATGGGTGCGTATCCAAACCAAGAAAGCCAAACCCCTTGACCATCTCTGGCTCCAGGCCTAGAACTATGCTCTGCTTAAGCTTGCTGATTACATTGCAGCCGAAACCGCCAAGCCCGATGTAGAGTGTGGGCTGCTTGTTGACGCCGTTCTCTTCGTTCAATTTGTCGGCTAATTGATCAATGCCCATTACTTTGTTGAATTCCGGCATGTGTCACCCCTTTTTAAAATTCTGATATCGGAAAGTACGGTCATCAAAGTCGACAGTAGAACCGTGCCGGAGCGAGAAGGTCTGACCAGGCCGGACAGGATATGTATGGCCACTCAATTCCGTGATACGGATTACTTTGTCGCTGAGGCTTAGATTCTTGAGGCCTGGCGCCTTCCACTTGAAAAACATGAGTTGCGCATTGACATTAGGCGGAAGACGTAATGCGCGCCCGAGTTCCACTCGATTCCTCTTGTAATTGAGGTACCTGGCAAAGATGCCATTCTTGATGCTGCTCAGGCGTACCGGGGGCATGATGGCGTTGCCTACGGGAATCAAGACACCAGTTGGGCTGGCAAGCAGCCCCCATACGCCTGCCAGATAACCGAGGAGAAGAGCTGATGCCAAAACCAAAAACATGGTTGGAAGGCGTAACTGCTCCCATATCGTCGGAACATGCGCACGAAACGGAACGCGGTAGTCGCCCAGTGTGGACCGAACATGCAGAATTCCCTCAAAGTCTCCGCGTTCCCCTCTCCGCGGAATATCCATGCGTATGCTCTGAGTCGAGACGGTCCCTGGTTGAAGAACTGTCTGAAGTTCTTGGATCGCCGGAATGCGCTGAAGCTCGTTGCGCAGCAGAGCACCACCGCTTGAATGTGTCAGCTCGCCCGAGAT
>Ga0182027_10004180_pt1 | contig 22512 bp, 19 predicted proteins | sample 712E1DmetaG_FD_121300 | JGI IMG/M metagenome (GOLD analysis project Ga0182027, IMG submission 121300) | Permafrost microbial communities from Stordalen Mire, Sweden - 712E1D metaG (Illumina Assembly) | ecosystem: Environmental > Terrestrial > Soil > Wetlands > Permafrost | place: Sweden... | reverse complement strand
CGGCGGTCTGGTGACCCTCGCCCAGAGCGGCGATCAACCGCCGTTCGATTGGCAGACCGATTGGGCCGTGGGCCCGACCGGGGTGGTAGTAACCAACGCCGATCAGCTCTGGCTCGGGCTGCCGTCATCGGACTAGCGGCGCGGACGGCCAAAGCCGTCGCTCGGCCGCCATCCATCGACGCGCATCACAGCCTGCTGCCGCATCGGACCGCCAGGAAAGAAGCGCCCCGCGATCCCCGACGGGGGAATCAAAGCGTTGGGCGGGGCGATGACCTAGCATTCGGCGCAGGAAGTTGAGGTTGCAACCATGTCGAGTACGCCGGGGCTGGGCCCCCTCACTGTCGTTGGCTACCAGCCGGGTGTCTGCAACATTGGGCCCCAGGAGATTGCCCGGCGGCGGAGAGCGGGCCATGCCGGGCTGATCGTATCGGTGGTCGTCTTCGGCGTGCTGCTGGCCCTAGCCGCTCCGCACTGGACCCGGCTCGTGCTGATCCTGCCCGCCGGAGCATCCGCCTCCGGGTATCTGCAGGGATGGTTCCATTTCTGCGCCGGGTTCGGCTCGTCGGGCGTCTACAACTTCGGGCCGCCGGGCACGGTCGAGCGCGTAGCCGATCCGGAGTCGCGTTCGCGCGACCGGCTGAAGTCGCTCCAGATCGGTGCGGCCAGCCTGGCCATCGGTCTGGCGGTGGGTGTCGGGGCCTCGCTGCTGCCGATCCGCTGAACGGGTCGGAAGCGGGCAGGCAAGCGGCCGCCGCCCGAAGGGGATCACGCCGGTGTGCAGCCGCTGGAGGCGGCCGCCCCGGCGAGAGGGCCGTAAGTGCCTTTCAGCTCCGCTTGGAGACTCCGTCAACTGAGTTTGGGGGCCGTTCCGGGCTCTCTGCGGCCTCGGCGGTCGCCACGGCCTCCACCATCCGCTCCAGGAACCAGCGGGCCGTGCCTCGGGCCGCGATGCCGAGGAACGCCTTGTCCAGGACGGCCCCGAACTCTCCGCCGGGCGGGGCGTAGAAGCCCTCCAGGCGTAACTCCGCCGGCGTCAGGGTGAGATGACCCGCGAAGACCGGGAAGAGCGGCGCCAGCGAGGACGATTGCCAGCCGATCTCGATCTCGCGGCCTTCAGGGGTCTCCCTGATCGGACCGATGTCCACGAAGGCGGCCTTCTTGAATACGAGGCTTGGAGCGTGATTCCTGATCGGCAGGCTAAGGTCGGTCAGGTAACGGCTGAAGCCCTCGTGCGTCGCCGGGACCGGCGTCCCCAGCCAGGACTCCGCCTGATCGGTGAGCAGCCCAAGCGCCCGCGCCGGATCGATGGCCGCAGGCTGCACGAGGCGCAAAGGGGTCATGTGGGAGGGGACACTCGCCATTGCCAAAGGTTATGGCATAGCAACTCACTTCTACATCGGACTTGGTCGTGCCATCGCGTGACTAATGGCCCGACTCGACCTACCCCGATGGGTCGTTTCGGCGCCTGCGCAGATGGGTCGCAGCATCGTTGCCTCTGCCCGGCGGGGGTGCTCGTGGCGCGAGATCTCACCGGTTTGGAGACTGCGGAGCAGGTTTATCGCGTCGGTGCCGCCTCGGAAACGCGGGGCTCGGCCAGCTGAATGGGACAGCTGACTTCGTCCCGCAGGCCCATGAGCCAGGCCAGGCCGTCCCGATGTCGAACGGCGACGCGGTAGACGACGTCGGCGGCGACTGCGGTCGGCGGCAGCGCTGCCCAGGGCCTGAGGAGCCAACCGCCCGGAAGCGCATCGAGGATGGCCAGGGCAGCGTGCCCGCCCGACACGACAGTGCCGCTGGACTCATCAACTACGTGGACCTCGTCGGCCAGGTGGCCCTCGGCGGCGAGCTGCTCGAGCTGCGGCCTGCCGCTGGCGGCGGCCTGCTGGAGCGGCATGAACTCGAAACGATCTTCGCGATCCCAGCGGCGCAGGCGGCGGACGGTCTCGCGGCAGACACCGCAATCCTCGTCGTAGAGAACCGTCAAGGAACCTCGGGCTGCTCCTTGAGCCTCATCGACGGGGGTCTGGCGCGACAGGGTTTCCGTAGCCATGGCGCCGAATACTACCGCGATCGATCTGGCCGCGTACGCCGGTATGGCCGCGTCTGTCGGTCCAACCCGGCTCCGGTTCGAGGGCGCTGTATTCTCGGGGCATGACCGTTTCTCGTTCCCGTCGCCAGGCCGTCGGTCGTGCCGGTCGCAATGCGGCGACGCGCGCCGAGCCACGGACGGTGGGCACCGCCCACGCCAGGGATCCGCTATCCCGTGAGGTCAAGCTGCTGGGTGCGCTTCTGGGTCAGGTGATCGCCGAACAGGGCGGCCCGGCGCTGTTGGATCTGGTCGAGAGATGCCGGCGGCGCTCGATCGCCTTCCGCGAGACCGGCGACGAAGCCGCCGAGAGCGCACTCGCCGCCGAGCTCGACTCGTTGGACGTGACCCAGGCCGAGGCGCTGACGAACGCCTTCAGCCTCTACTTCCAGCTGGTCAACCTGGCCGAGGAACGGGACGCGGTACGCCGTCTTCGGCGGGCCCAGCGAGCGTCCGGGAGCGCCGAGGAGGGGACGCCGGACGCGGCCGTCGAGTGGCTGCTGGAGCGGGGCTGGTCGGGCGATCGGATGGTGGCCTTGCTCAATCGCATTCGCATCTCGCCGGTCCTGACCGCCCACCCGACCGAAGCCCGCCGCCGCACCATGTTGACGGCGCTGCGCCGCTGTTACCGCCTGCTCGAGCAGCTCGACGATCCCCGCCTGGGCGCCACCGACGACTCGGAGATAAGGCGGCGACTGCGCGAAGAGATCAGCATTCTGTGGCGTTCGTCGGCGGTCCGGCGGCTTGCGCCCAGCCCGATGGACGAGGTCCGGACCGCGATGACCTTCTTCGACGAGAGCCTGTTCCGCGTCGTTCCGCGCGTTTACCGCGCGTTCGATCGGGCCCTGGATCGGGTCGGGCCGGCGGCTTTCGAGGGCGAGGGAGGGGCGGTCGGAAACGCGCCGGCAGGGACCTACGGCGAGGCCCTCGCCAGCGATGCCGGGCGGACGGGCACCAGGCCGGCGCTCGTCGGCGCATTCCTGCGCTGGGGCTCGTGGATCGGTGGCGACCGCGACGGCAATCCAACGGTCACGGCCGAGCTTACCCGCCAGGTGCCGCGCATCCATGCCGACCACCTGCTCCATGGCTACGAGGCCGTGGCGGCGCGCCTTCTGGCTACGATTGCAGCGTACGTGCCCCGGGAGGAAGTTCAACCCGCGCTGGAGACGAGGCTTGCGCGCGATGCCGAAGAACTCCCGGAGACGATGCGCGACCTGGCTCGTCGCTACCCGGATGAACCGTACCGGCGGCGACTCGGCGCGATCGCAGAGCGGCTTCGCCGAACCCGCGTCTACCTGGCCGAGGAGGGCGGTCCGATCGCCGGCCGGTACGAGTCGCCGGGTCAGCTCGTCGCCGAGATCGACGAGATGCAGCGCTGCCTGGTGGCGGATCGGTTGCCCCGCCCCGCCTACGGCGAGGTCCAGGACTTCCGCTGGCAGGTCGAGACGTTCGGGTTCCGCCTGGCGTCGCTGGAGCTGCGCCAGCATTCCCAGGTGCACGCGGCCGCTCTCGCCGTCCTGCGCGGCCGTGGCAGGGGCCCGGCCGCGGGCGAGATCGAAGTCGGCGGCGGGGGAATGCCCGGTGTCGGAGCGAACGGCCCGGCCGCCGGGGAACGCGAGGCCGACGCTCCGCCGGGATCGGAACTCTCCATCGAACTCGTGCCCGGGGTCACTGTCGGCGAGGTCATATCTACCTTTCGGGCGGCAGCGGCGATCCAGCGGCGCTTCGGCGAGGAGGCCTGCCACCGCTACGTAATCAGCTTCGCCAGGTCTCCCAACGACGTACTGGCGGTCCTGGACCTGGCGGAGATCGCGGCCGACCCGGGGATCCCGGCGGTTGCCACGGGCGGCCTGGCCCCGCGCAGGCCGGGGCTGGACGTCGTCCCCCTGCTCGAGTCCGGCGATGCCCTGACCAACTGCGGCGCGCTGGTCGAGGCGCTCCTTGCCGATCCTCGCTATCGGCGCCACCTGGCAACCCGCGGCAACCGCCAGGAAGTGATGCTCGGCTACTCCGACTCGAACAAGGAATCCGGCTTTCTGGCCGCCGTCTGGATGCTCTATCGGGCCCAGGCCCGTCTGGCGGAGGTGGCGCGACGCCATGGCATCGAGCTGACGCTCTTCCACGGCCGAGGTGGAGCCATCGGCCGCGGTGGCGGTCCGACCAATCGGGCGATCCTGGCCCAGGCCCCGCGGTCGATCGACGGCCGCTTCAAGATGACCGAGCAGGGGGAGACGATCGCGGCCAACTACGCCAACCTTGCCATCGCCGAGAACCACCTCGGACTCGTCGGTAGTGCGGTCGTTGTGGCTTCGACCCAGGAGCACGACGAGTGCGTGGACGAGGCCGACGGGCGCGGCGAGGCGGCGATGGACGAACTGGCAGAGCTCGCACGCCGGGCCTATCGATCGCTCGTCTACGAGGAGCCCGGGTTCGAGCGGTTCTTTCGGGCGGTGACGCCTCTGGCGGAGCTGTCGACGATGGCAATGGGATCGAGACCGGCGAGGCGAGCTGCAGCCGGCGAGTCGGCTGGGTGGCCGGGAGGCGAGGCTGCGCTCGAGGCTGCGGGTCGACTGGCAGGCGAGCCTGCCTCCGGACCATGGAAGGTTCCTGCCGGAGACGGCGAAGCGGCCACCGGTCGGCCGGGCGTTGCCACGCAGTCTTCCGGTATCGACTCTCTCCGGGCGATCCCCTGGGTCTTCGCGTGGTCCCAGGCCCGTATCGGCCTGCCGGCCTGGTACGGTCTTGGCTCGGCGCTGGAGAGTTACGAAGAGGCGCACGGCGAGGGTTCGCTGGCCCTGATCGCCGAGTTGTACTGCGACTGGCCGTTCCTCACGAGCGCCTTCGACAACGCCGAACTGATCCTCGGCCGCTCCGAGCCGAAGATTGCGCGTCTGTACGCGGCACTCGCGAGCGACGAGGATGGCCAACGGCTCTGGAGCCGGATCATCGAGGAGTACGAGCGGTCGATTCGGTTGCTGTCCAGGGTGACCGGCAGGACGGAACTGCTTGCCGCTGAGCCTCTGGTTAGTCGGTCGATCAGGCTCCGCCGCCCGTACATCGATCCCCTGTCCCATATCCAGGTACGCTTCCTGTCGAGGCTGCGCGCACTGCCGGTCGACGACCCCGACCGCGAGCGTTTCCGCCGTTTGGTCCAGCTCACCGTCAACGGCGTGGCGGCAGGCCTTCAGAACACCGGCTAGACCGGCAAGGAGGAACTCGATGACAGCGCCGCGACCTCGAGCCCGGCGACCTCGAGCCGCCTTTGTCGAGGAGGAGGGGAGCGACGCTACCGCAGTCGTGCCCGCCGATTCGGGTGTGCCCGCGAGGGCGGTCGTACCCGGCTCGACGATTACGTCGGCCACTGCGACCTCGTCGGCCGGGCCAACCGTCGCCGCGCTGGGCGAGCCCAACGTTCCGTCCCCGCTGCCGGCCGAGGACGCCGCCATCTTCGGCTTGACCCTGGATGGGCTCGCGCTGCGCTGGGTCCGAGCTACGGACTCCGCGCCTATCGGGGCCGAGGCGATGACGGGTGCCGACCGGCGGGCCCAGGCAATGGGAGTGTCCAGCGGCTGGCTCATGGAGAACGCCGGCTGTGCCGTGGCTGCGGCCGTGAAGGCGCTGGCGGTTCAGACCGAGCGCTGGGGCAAGGGTCCTATCCTGGTCCTGTGCGGGCCGGGCAACAACGGTGGCGACGGCTTCGTGGCGGCGCGGTACCTGTCGCGCCAGGGCGCCCGGGTTGTGGCGGTACTCGTGGGCACGGAAGGACGTCCGCTCGGGAAAGACGCAATGCGGAATTGGGACCGCCTGGAGGCCGAGGAGGGCGTTGAGCGGATTCACACGCCCGTATCTCGTGACGTGGCAATCCTGGCCCAGGGAGTTGAGAAGGCGGGCGTGATCGTAGATGCCCTGCTCGGCACGGGAGTCCGGGGGCCGCTGCGTGAGCCGATTCGGAGCGCCGTTGAGCTGATCGAGCGGGCGCGGCGGGCCGGTATCCCGATCCTGTCGGTGGATACTCCCACGGCCGTGGACCTGACCGGCGGCGATCTCTCCGATCCGGTCGTCAGGGCGCACGTCACGGTCACCTTCCACCGGCCGAAGACCGGGCTTCTGACCCGGCGAGGGTCCGCGGTCGCGGGCCAGGTGCTGGTGGCCCCGATCGGCATCCCTCAAGGAGCCGATCGGGGCTGATCGTCGGTCGGAGTTCGCTATCCGGGAGCGGTCGGCGGCGGCGGAGGCGGCGCGTCCCGAGGGCCGCCACCGGTTCCGTTGCGGCAACTTCACCGTCCCGGCCGACGCCCGGCGAGGCCTGGCTTCTTTGCCGCAACCCGCGCCTCAGTCTAAGATACCCAGACGACCCGCTGGGCCCAGCGCCAGAGGTCGGCCGTCAATTACCCGCAGCGCGAGGCCGCCACCCCCATGGCCGCAGGCTCCAGCCCCGACTTCGACCTGATCGTCCTGGGCGCCGGCACCGGCGGATACACCGCCGCCTTCCGGGCCGCCCAGTTGGGCATGAGCGTTGCCCTGGTGGACCAGGGCAAGATCGGGGGTACGTGCCTCCACGTCGGCTGCATCCCGACAAAAGCGCTCCTCGAATCGGCGGAGCTGTTCGCGCGCCTCAAGAAGGCGAAGGACTTCGGGATCCTGCTGGAGGGCCAGCCCGGCTTCGACTACGACGCCATCGCGAAGCGCCGGGACCAGATCGTGAAGCGGATGTGGACCGGCCTGCGAGGCCTCGTGGACAAGAACAAGGTGACCTGGATCGCCGGACGCGCCCGGCTTGAGGGGCCGACGAGCATTCGGGTGACCCTCGCCGGAGAGGATGGCACGCCGGGGGCGGGCGGCGAGCGCGTGATCACCGCCCGAGACGTGATCGTGGCCACCGGCAGCCGGGTCAAGAGCCTGCCCGGTCTTGTTCCGGACGGCCGGCGGATCATCACCTCTGACGACGTTACGACCAAGGCGGACCTGCCGAAGTCGATCGCCATCGTCGGCGCCGGCGCGGTAGGCTCGGAGTTCGCCTCGCTCTTCCATGACCTGGGCGTCTCTGTGACACTGCTCGAATACCTGCCCGCCGTCGTCCCGCTGGAAGACCGGGACGCGAGCCAGGCCCTGGAGCGCAGCTTCACCCGGCGCGGTATCAAGGTCATGACGAAGGCTCGCTTCGACTCAGCCGCGGTCAAAGTCACCGATGCCGGTGTCACGCTCACGGTCGGACCCGAAGGCGGTGCAGCCGAAGAGCTGACGGTCGAGCAGCTGCTCGTCGCCACCGGTCGAGCGCCGAACACCGAGAACCTGGGTCTCGAGACGACCAAGGTCGAACTCGAGCGAGGCTTCATCAAGGTTGACGGCTGGATGCGGACGGCGCAGGCCCACGTCTATGCCATCGGGGACGTTGTCGGTGGCCTGATGCTGGCCCACGTTGCCGCCCACGAGGGGATCGTGGCCGTGCACGAGATCGCGGGTGAACGGCCCGAGCCGATCGACTACGACCACCAGCCGCGGGCTACGTACACGCGCCCTCAGGTGGCGTCGATCGGCCTGACAGAGCAGCAGTGCGCCGAGCGAGGCATCGCCATCAAGAAGGGTGTCTTCAACTTCGCCGCCGCCGCCAAGGCGGTGATCGTGGGCGAGACCGAAGGCTTCGCGAAGGTCATCGCCGACGCCACGACCGACGAGGTGTTGGGTGTGCATCTCGTAGGTCCGGCGGTGACCGACCTGATCGCCGAGGCGGCGCTTGGCATGACGCTCGAGGCTACGGCCTGGGAGATCGGCGCGACCACTCATCCGCACCCGACGCTCGCTGAGGTCATCGGCGAGGCCGCAATGGCGGTCGCGGGTCGGCAGATCAACGCCTGAGGCACGGCCGGACAGGACGGACGATCGACCGTCCCTCAGGCCCGACGGACCGCGAGTGAGGGACGGATCGGCAGAGCCCCAGCCGCCGGATCGAGCAGCCGCGGGCCGGCGACTCAGGCCGGCTTCTGGTGATGCTCGGCCCATGTGAGCACGGCGTCGGCGACTTCCTCCCAGCCGGTGTCCGCGATCAACCAGTGGGTCCGGTCGGGGAACTCTATGAGCTCCGTGACGGCCTCCGATTTGCGGTACTTGCGGTAGTTCCAGCGGATCGTCGAGGCATCTACGGCCCGGTCGAGCGAGCCCACCGTGATGAGCAAAGGGGCGCGGTTCGCGTTGCGAAAGTCAACCCTGGTGGCCTGACCCAACAACAGCTGCCAGTAGAGCCGGCCCGGCGTTGGGACGACCTGGGCCTCGTAGGCGGCGAGCTGCTCGTCCACGCCCGCCGTGTGACAGAAGCTCCAGGCGAACCGCCGGAGTGACATGTTACGGACCTTGTGCCAGGTGCCCCAACCCATCACGGCCGGAAGGCCTGCCCACGTCCCACGCGGCCCGGCAAGTACGCCGCGCGGCGGCGCCGGCTCGATTGCCACGCCGACGGAACCCAGGCCGCGATCGAGGAGCAGCTGGACGACGAGCCCGCCCATCGAGTGGCCGATCAGGATCGGCGGTTCGGGCAGGTCCGACACGATTCGGGCGTAGTGATCGGTCAGCTCGGCGAAACCGACGTGGGCGAGCTCGGGCGCGGGAGCACGGCGAAGCTCAGCTACGGGACGGTCGTCGTACGGCCAGGCGGGGGAGATGACGGTATACCCGCGGTCCTGGTAGCGCGATACGAATCCCTTCCAGCATGCCGGCGTCATCCACGCGCCATGTATCAGCACGATTGTCCTGGACATCGGTTCCTCATCTGGACTGGCGTCCGGGCCCGGCGAAGGCGCGGTCAGGCGCGAGGACGCGCCGCCCCCGCGCGCGTCTGACGAGGACATGATCGTCGAATCCGGTCGAAGGTCGATCGGAGGCGAACCGTCGGACTGCGACGCGCAACGCTCCCCATGGCCTGGTGGGCACCCTGGCGGGATCGGCCGCGCGGGCGCTCGAGCGGAACAGGCCCCGGGCGCGGCCGGCCGCGTCCGGGTGAAGTCCGAAGGACGCGCCGACTGCGCGCGAGAGTGGCCCAAGTGCTCAAGATGGGCCAAACTAGCGGTACGGCCGGTCCGTCCGGCGCGACTAAGAGCCAAGGGCACGCTCGGCGTGCCGCCTCTCGCAGGAGGACCGCAACGTGGCCAAGGTGACGATGCCCCAGCTCGGCGAGAGCGTGGCCGAGGGGACGATCGGCAAGTGGCTAAAGCAGCCCGGCGACGCAGTTGCCCTGGATGAGCCGCTTCTCGAGGTCATCACCGACAAGGTCAACGCCGAGGTCCCGTCGCCCTTCGAGGGATTCCTGCGCGAGATCCTCGTTCCTGAAGGGCAGACGGTCCCATTCAACGCCGAGATCGCGGTGATCGAGGAAGCTGGCGGCTCGGTCCAAGGGACTCAAGCCGCGGCGAAGGACACTGTCTCCGCCGCGAAGGACGGTGCCGTCGCAGTGAGCCCGGGCGTGGCTTCGCCGCCGAGTCCCTCGGCCGTCCAAGCGCCGAAGGGAGCTCCGATCGTGAGCCAGACGAGGACCTCTGAGCCCGAGATCACTCCGGTAGTCGCGGTTGGCGACCGGAACGCACGGATGACCCCGGCCGTTCGGCTGCTGATGCGCCAGCACGGCCTGTTGCCGGTCCAGATCGCAGGAACGGGTCATGCCGGCCGGATCACGCGTGAAGACGTCGTCGCTTTCGTGGAGCGGCAGCGGACGGGCGCCGCCACTCCCGTCGGGTCGGCCACGGAGCGCGGTGCCGCCACTCCCCTCGGAACCGCCACGGAGCGTGGCGCCGCCACACGGGCCGATCAGGCCGCAGTCTCTCCGTCGGTTCCTTGGGCACCCCCGCCGGGCGTCCCGAGTCATTCGCCGGGCCTGGCATCGGCCGTCCCGTCGCCATCGTCTCCCGTCACCTGGGAACCCGGCCAGGACGAAGTTCTCGTCCCCCACAACCAGATGCGCCGCGGGATTGCCGCCCAGATGACCCGTGCGGCCGCGGTGCCGGTGGCCCACAGCACGTTCGAAGCCGACATGACGGCGGTAGTCAAGCTGCGCGCCGCCCACTCCGACGCATACAGAGCTCGAGAGGGAGTCGGGCTGAGCTTTCTGCCTTTCGTGGTCAAGGCCGTAGCCGAAGGGCTTCACGGCAACCCGGACCTGAACGCCCACTACACCGACGCCGGGCTCATCCGCAAGCGCCGTGTCAACGTCGGCATCGCTATCGCCATCGAGAACGGTCTGATCGTGCCGGTCATCCACGACGCCGACCAGCTCTCGATCAACGGCATCAATCGCGCCATCCAGGACCTTGCCGCTCGCGCCCGATCCAACAAGCTCCGGCTCGAGGACCTCCAGGGTGGCACCTTCACGGTCGACAACACCGGCTGGTTCGGCTCGATCCTGACTGTGCCGATCATCAACACGCCCGAGGTCTGCATCCTTACCACCGAGGCGGTCGTGAAGCGGCCGGTCGTCCGCGAGACGCCTGAGGGCGACGTGATAGCCGTCCGGTCGATGATGAATCTCGTTGCCGGGTACGATCACCGGGCTACCGACGGCGCCCAGGTTGGGCGATTCGTCCGCGATGTAGTCTGCTGGCTCGAGGCGGTCGGGCCGGACACCCCGATCTACTAGCCACCCAAGCCGAAGCTGAGGCGTTCGACTCCGAATGTCCGATTCAACCGACACCCGCTGGGCAGCACGCTCGCTTCCAGCGATGATCGCCATGGGCGGCGGCACCTTCGAGCCGGCGGCCGATGGTTCGACGGCGCCGAGGCGGCACCCGGAATGGATCAAGGCCCGCATCCCATCCGGCGATACGTATCAGGAAGTCCGGCGGCTCCTCCACGGCAAGACGCTCCATACGGTCTGCGAGGAGGCGCACTGCCCCAACATGGGCGAGTGCTGGAACCAGCGCACGGCGACGGTCATGATCCTGGGTGACACCTGTACCCGCGCTTGCGGATTCTGCGCCGTCAAGACAGGCAAGCCGGCGGTCCACGACCTCGACGAACCGCGTCGGGTGGCGGAGGCCATCCGTGGCCTTGGCCTCGACCACGTCGTCATCACCAGCGTGGCCCGCGACGACCTCGACGACGGTGGCGCGGGCATCTTCGCCGAGACGATCCGCCGCCTGCGCGTGGCGTGTCCGGGCATGGGCGTGGAAGTCCTCATCCCCGACTTCAACGGAGAGGAAGCGCCGCTGCGGACCGTCATGGCGGCCGGGCCCGACATCCTGAATCACAACGTCGAAACGGTGGCGCGCCTGCAGAAGCCGGTTCGAAGGCGGGCCCGGTACGACCGATCGCTCGGCGTCCTGCTTCGAGCGAAGGCGTATGCCCGCGAGCTCGGGTCGGGCGCCATCAACACGAAGTCGTCGATCATGGTCGGCCTCGGTGAGACGCGGCCCGAGCTCCACCAGGCTTTCGTCGACCTGCGCTCGGTCGATTGCGACATCCTGACCGTCGGCCAGTACCTGCGTCCCTCGGCGGAACACCTGCCGGTCGAGCGCTATTACCACCCCGACGAGTTCGTGGAGATGCGAGAGGAGGCGCTGGCGTTGGGTTTCAAGCACGTCGAGTCGGGTCCGCTGGTTCGTTCGAGCTACCACGCCCGAGACCAGGTGCCAGGCGCCGAGGCTCGACGGGCCGCCCGCGGGATGCGGGCCGGGGAGGTGGTCGGGGCGACCGACGCGACCGGGGCGGCTGAAGCCGGCCACGCAACCTGGGCGGGCGACGGTGGCGAAGGCGCCGTCCGCCGCGTCCCGACGATCGGCCCCGACGGTCGAGTCATCTATCAGCCTGACTGACCCTGCCAGGGAGGGGAGCGCGGGTGCCATCCGGTGATCGAGTCGAGCCGACCGTCCGGCGCGACTGGCTGCAACGGCTGCCGAAGGTCGAGCTGCACCTGCATCTCGAAGGCGCGATCCCGCACGCCGCTCTGTGGGATCTGATATGCAAGTACGGCGGCGACCCTCGGGTGCCGACCTTCGAGTCGTTGCCGGGCGTCTTCGTCTACCGCGACTTCCCCCAGTTTATTGAAACGTGGCTCTGGAAGCAGAGCTTTCTGCGCGAGGCGAACGACTTCGAGCTGATCGCGGCGGCGGTGGCGGCTGACCTGGCCCGACAGGGGATCGTCTACGCCGAGGCGTTCTACTCGCCCTGGGACGCCCGCGGCCCCGGGCTGTCGACTCAGGAAGTGTCGCTGGCGATCCGTCGAGGCCTTTCGTCGGTAGCCGGGGTCGAAGTTGCCCTGATCGCCGATCTCGTTCGGGACCAGGGGCCGGCAGGGGCGGCTTTGACGCTCGAGGAGGTGTCGGAGGTAGCCGCTGAGGCGGGCGTCATCGGCATAGGCATCGGCGGCTCGGAGCAGCTGTTTCCGCCGGAGCCGTTCGCGCCTGTCTACGAGCGGGCCCGAACCCTGGGCCTGCGAACAACGGCTCACGCCGGCGAAGTCGCCGGGCCTGAGAGCGTATGGGGAGCGGTCAGGGCCCTCCGGGTGGACCGCATCGACCACGGAACGCGCGCGGTCGAGGACCCGGCACTCGTCGCCTATCTCGCGGAGCGACGGCTGCCGGTGACCTCGTGCCCGGGTTCCAACGTGGCCACCGGGGCCGTGAGATCGCTGGAGACACACCCAATCCGGCTGTTCCTGGACGCGGGGCTGCTCGTCAGCGTCTCTACCGACGACCCGGCCATGTTCGGGTCGTCGCTGGCGGGTGAGCTCGCGGCGCTTCAGTCTCGGTTGGGTTTCACCGATGCGGACATTCGGCGGCTGCAGCTCAACGCGGTCGACAGCTGCTGGCTGCCTGAGCCACGGAAGGCGGCGCTTGGGGCGCGTATCGTCGGCCACTCCGCCGGGCCGAGTAGGCGAGCCGGCGACCCACGGGACCACGGGCGGAATGAGCGGACCGAGCCCACCAGGGACCGGGGCTCACGGACCTGGGTTACAGGATCTTCGAGAGGAAGACCTTGGTCCGGTTGTGAACCGGCGCGCTGAAGACCTGGTCGGGCGTGCCCTCTTCGACGACGACGCCGTCGTCCATCATGACGACGCGGTTCGCAACCTCTCGGGCGAAGCCCATCTCGTGGCTGACCACGACCATCGTCATGCCCTCGCGAGCCAGTTCCTTCATGACCTCCAGGACTTCGCCGATCATCTCGGGATCGAGGGCCGAGGTTGGCTCGTCGAAGAGCATGAGGGCGGGTTTCATGGCCAGAGCCCGTGCGATGGCGATTCGCTGCTGCTGGCCGCCGGAGAGCTGGTTCGGGTAGACGTTCTCCTTGGCCGCCAGGCCGACTCGCTCGAGCAGCGCCCGGCCGACAACCACCGCCTCCTCGCGCGGCGTGCCCCGAACCTGGATCGGCGCCTCGATGATGTTCTCCAGGGCCGTCATGTGCGGGAACAGGTTGAAGCGCTGGAAGACCATGCCGATCTCCTGGCGCTGGGCCGCGATGTTCTTCTCCTTGTCCTCGACCAGCTTGCCGGAGCCCGACTCGCGGTATCCGATCAGGTGGCCGTTGACGAAAATGCGGCCGCTCTGAATCTTCTCGAGGTGGTTGATACAGCGGATGAAGGTCGTCTTGCCCGACCCCGAGGGGCCGATGATGACCACGACTTCCTGGCGCTTCACCTGGATGCTGACATCCTTGAGGACGTGCAGCCGGCCGAACCACTTGTTCACATCCCGGGCGTCGACGACCACGTCCGTGTCCGGGCGCGGTACACCACCGATTGCACCGAGTAGACCGCCGGGTGCGGCGCCGGACGCTGACATCAGTGGCCTCCGAGTCCGCTGGCTTTGGCGTCGACGTTCGAGCGGCCGAAGAAGCGCGACCTCCAGCCGGGTCCCTGCGGCCCCGAGGGACCCGACGAACCCGTTCCCGTGCCGCGGGCCAGGCGCCGTTCGATGCGGCTCTGGACAAAGCCCCAGATCGTCGTCAGCAGCAGGTACCAGACGGCGGCGGCAGCCATGAGCTCGAACGTCGCGTAGGAGTGGCCGGCAGCCACGGAGAAGGTGTTGTAGAGCTCGAAGACGCTGATGACCGTCAGCAGCGACGTGGTCTTCAGCATGTTGTTGAACTCGTTGCCGAGGGGCGGAACGATCACCCTGGCCGCCTGGGGGAGCACGATCCGTCGCATCGTCTGTCCGTACGTCATCCCCAGAGACTTTGAAGCCTCCGTCTGGCCGGGGTCGACGGACAGGATCCCGGCTCGGACGATCTCGGCCATGTAGGCGCCTTCGTTGACTCCGAGAATCACGATCCCCGCGAAGATGTTAGGCAGGATGTCGACCGGCCCGATGACGATGGCCGGCCACTTGAAGAGACCCGCCGCCGCAAGGCCGTAGTAGAAGAACGACAGCTGGACCAGGAGCGGGGTTCCTCGGAAGATCCAGATGTAGATGTTGGCGACGGTTCGGAAAGGCCAGAACTTGGCCATCTTGCCCATCGCCGCGAAGACGCCGAGAACAACTCCCAGGAACTGGGCCACCACCGAGATGCCAAGGGTCAGCCCAAGACCGTTGACGATGGCGGGGCTGGGATGGAACAGGGAGTCCCAGAAGAACTGTGGCCTGACGCTGTAGTTGCCCGAGCAGCCGGTGACCGTTACGGCAAGGAGCACCAGGCACCCGGCGAGCAGAGCCCGCCGGGTGCCCAGACGGCTGAACAAGGACGCGGTCATCGCGCCGTTATGGCCAGCGTTCGAAGTCGCCTACGAGGCCGAGGGTGCCGCAGGCAATGGAGTCGCGTTCACGTCCGCGGCCGTTATGGCGCCCGACTGAACGCCCCACTGGGTCAGGATCTTCATGTACGTGCCGTCGCTGATCATCGACAGCAGCGCTGTCTTGACGGCGGCCTCGAGACCAGTGTGGTTCTTGGTCACGCTGATGCCTTCGGCGCCGCGCTCCAGGGTCATGGCCGGGACCATCTGGAACTTGCCGGCGCTCTGCTCCACTTCGTAGCCGGCGACAGGCTCATCGGTGAAGTGAGCGACGACGGTGCCGGCCTGGAGCGCCAGGAGCGCGTCGGTGTCGGCATCGAAGACCTGGAGGTTGATCTGGCTCTTGCCCTTGGCTGCGCAGTTGGCATCCAGGCTGTTGGTGTTGTCGTACCCGGAGCCGGTTCCGGCAATGTGATCGGCCTCGATCGTGCCCTTCTCGGCCGCCACTGCCTTGCCGCAGAGGTCGTCAATCGTGTTGATGCTGCTCGGGTTGCCCGCCAGGACGACGAACGACTGGCCGGCTGCGAAGTAGGGGACCATGTCCACCGCAGCCTCCCGGTCCGCGGTGATCGTCTGGGCGGAGATGATGATGTCGCAGCTGCCGCCGACCAGGGCCGGGATGATTGTGTCGAAGGTTGTCGACTGGACCGAAAGGGTCAGGCCGAGGCGCGCAGCGATCTGCTTTGCGAGGTCGATGTCAGAGCCGACCGCGTTGTTGCTGCTGTCGAGGCTCTCCTGCGGCGGGTAGGACGTGTCCGAGCAGACGGTCAGCGTGCCCGGCTTGATCAGCTGGTCGGTCGGAACCGTGGCCACGACGTTGGTCGTTGCAGCGGCGCTGGGCGCCGTGGTGGCTGTGCTGCTGCATCCGGCGAATGCGATCGCCGCCGCCGCGACGGCACCGGCAATGCGGAATCGAGACGAAATCACTTTCGTTCCTCCCTATCCTCGTGGACCTCCAAATGGCGCTGGTCGTCCACCCCGTCGACGTGCGCTTTGGGCCTCGTGGCGCAGCGTATCCCCCAACGAGGGTCGCTGCAAGGCAAATGCGACATCGTCGGTTGCGGCTCGGTTTCGAATACGTCGGCGGCCAGCGGCTGCCGGCCAGCGACCGGTAGCCAGCAGCCAGCAGCCGCCCAGCAGCCAGGGTCCGGTCTTTGTGTCGGGCGAGAATGTCGCGCCCAGTGCCCAGCCGTGTTTCCATCACGCATGCTGGCCAAAGCGTCTCGCCCGCGAGTGGCTATGCTCTCGCAAATGGCCCGCCAGTTGCCACGCCGGATGCCGCTCGCCGAGCTTCACTGCCACCTCGGCAGCGCGGTCACGCCCGCGATCATGTGGGGGATCGCCCACGAGCAGGGCATCAAGCTGCCGACAAAGGATTACTGGGAGTTCCGCGAGATGATCACGGCTTCTCCAAGCCGAGGCCATTCGTTCGACGGCTACCTCCAGTTGTTCCACTGGACCGAGTTGATCCAGTCCTCACCGCTGGCGATCGAGCGTTCCGTCTACGAGGTCGTGGGCGGGGCCTACCGCAAGAACAACATCACCACCATCGAGCTGCGCTTCAACCCGATGAAGAGGAACCGCGGCGGCGAGCAGGATCTCGATCACATCATTGCCGCCGCCCTGCGGGGCATGGACCGGGCCACGCTCGAATACCCAATCCGGCCCGGCCTGATCTTCTGCCTGGACCGTGCCTTTCCCTTCGACCTCAACGAGATCATCGCCGAGAAGGCGATCACCTGGCGGGACAGGGGGATCGTCGGCATCGACATAGCCGGTCCCGAGTCGGCGACCTTCCGCCCGGGCGACTATCGGAAGCTCTTCCGACGCGCCCGTCAGTTCGGACTGGGGATCACCGTTCACGTCGGAGAGTCCGGACCGGTCGAGGAGGTGGGGCAGGTCCTTGAGCTGCTCGAGCCGGACCGCATCGGCCACGGCGTCAAGGCGGCCTACGACCCGCGAACGATGGGCATGCTGCGCGAGCGCGGAACGGTCCTGGAGATCTGCCCGACGTCGAACCTTCAGACTGGCGTTGTTTCGGGCTGGGAGGAGTTCCGCTGGATCTTCGACCAGTTCCGACGCAACGAGATCCGCTTCGCGATCAGCACCGACGGCCCGGAGATGCTCAGGACCTACATCCGCGACGAGCTGGCCACCCTTGGCCGCCTGGGCATCCTGTCCTATGAGGAACAGGTCATGGCGGCCCAGACTTCCCTCCAGGCATCGTTCGTCCAGAAGGTCACTGATGTCGCCGCCGCGGTCCGCGAGCCAGCGAAACGCCAGGAGGTCGAGCGCGAGGAGGCCTAGGAGCGAGCCTCCTTCTCGAGCGGCTCGATCCTGTACGTGCAGCTGCGCCCGCCCGAGGGGATGTGGCACTCGCGGGTGACCTTCGCGCCGAGGATCTCGCCAAACAGCTGTTGCTCCTCCAGGCAGGCGATCGGATAGGGGCCGGAGACGCCGAATATGGCGCAGTTGTGCTCACTTAGCCGGATCGTTCCGTCGGGATCGGTTGTGGCTCTGCCCAGATATCCAGTCTCATCCTGGTAGCTCGCGACTTCGAGGACTTTCTCCCACAGGGACGCCCCGGACGGCAGCCGCTCGGCGATCCGACTTTCGATGCGAGTCTTGAGCTGCTGGCGCCGCGCTACGAACACATCGCGGATCAAGTCGTCGCCGCCGATGGATCGGATCGCGGTCAGGACGGACTGGGCGAGCGCACCGTAGTTCGCCGGAAATAGCTCCTGCGCCGCAGGCGTCAGATCGTAGAGGTGGCGCGGCCGGCCGACGCCGTGGCGGCTCAGGCGGCGGGTCACCAGGCCGGCGGATTCGAGTGTTCGGAGCTGCTGCAGCACCCCGGTGCGGCTCGCCCCAACGATCTCTGCCACCTGGTCGGGGGAGGCGGGCCCGCCCGTTCGAAGTGTGTACAGGACCTCTCGACGGAGGGTCGACGAGGCGCCCGGCCCAGGGGACGGCGTCACAAGCGGCCTGGCCGTGCGCACTCTGCGATCGATCATCTGCTCGTCCGTGCCGTGTTCGAACGGTCGCGCCGGGCCCGCCGACGCTGCGCCGACCGTCGGTGAGGGGTCCGCCTGGATGGGGAGGTCTCGATCCATGGCCGGAAAAGTAGCAGCGTGCGCCGAAATCTGCTCAAAGCGGTTGCCGGGCCCGACGACGCCGGCATCTGCGCAGGTTCCTTGGACTCGTGGTTCGCGCTCCGTTACCCTACGATCAGGTTTGATCCCGAAGGACTTCCCGACACGAGCGAGCGCTACTGGCAGGCCGGGGTGTCGCGGGATCGCCTTTTCGGCCGCCAAGGAGTGCTGGGTGCCACAGGTTCGAGCCTTTCGCGCGCTTCGCTTCGACCCGGAGATGGTCGGAGACCTCAGCCGCGTCGTCTGCCCGCCCTATGACGTTGTCGGGCCGGAGCTGCATGAGATCCTGCTGAACCGCCATCCGGCAAACGCGGTCCGACTCGACCTGCCCGAGGTCCAGGCCGGAGATGAGCCGGACGACCGATACCGGAGGGCGGCCCGGACGCTGTCGACGTGGCGCGTGAACGGCACGCTCCGAAAGGACAGCCAGCCCAGCGTCTATGGCTACGAGCAGACCTATCGAGTTCCCGGCAGTGACCAGGCCCGGACCCAGCGGGGGTTCTTCGCCCGGCTCCGGCTCGAGGAGCTCGTTCCCGGCTCGGACGTATTGCCTCACGAGAGGACCCTCTCGGCGCCGAAGGAAGACCGGTACAAACTGCTGCTGGCGACCGCGGTGAACACCAGCCCCGTCGTCGGTCTGTTCGCCGACCCCAGCGGGCGGTCGGTTCGAGCTCTGGCCGCGATCGCGTCCGGCGACCCCGATGCCGACGTTACCGACGACGACGGCGTCCGCCACCGCCTCTGGGCAGTGCCGGAGGACGGACCCCGGGGGGATCTGGTCAGGTCGCTGCTCCATGCCGCCGGTAAGAAGCCGATCACGATCGCCGACGGCCATCACCGCTACGAGACGGCGCTCCGGTACCGCGACACGCGCCGGTCCAACAAGACCGGCGAAGCCGATCCGCCGGCCGACTACGTCATGATGCTGTTCCTCGAGACGACCAAGCAGCGGCTCGTCGTGCTACCGACCCACCGTATCGCCCGTGGAGTGGGCGACGAAGGCGTGCGCGACCTGCTGGACCACGCGCAATGGCTCTTCGAAGTCGAGCCGGTCGATGGGCGGGCCGACCTGGAGAGGGCCTTCGCCTCGGTTGACGTGCCCGGCGGCAGGGGTCGCTTTGGGTTGTGGACCCGGCAGGGGGGTGCCCTCATGCGGGCCCGGCGCGATGCCTTCGCGCCGTCCCTCCAGCACGGCGGCCCCGCTCTCCATCGTCTCGACGTTACGCTTCTCGAGGTTGCCCTGAACCGGCTGTGCGGGATCGACGCGGCGGCGATCGCGGGTGGCCGCCTGGTTTACAGCAAGTCCGTCTCGGAAGCTCTTGACTGGGTGGACGAAGGCAGGGACGGGGCCGATGTGGCGTTCCTGCTCGACCCGACGCCCGTGGCCGAGATCTCGGCAGTTGCGTCCGAGGGAGACGTGATGCCGCAGAAATCGACGTACTTCTACCCGAAGGCCCTGACCGGCCTCATCATCAATCCCCACGAGTGGTAGGGCCAGGCGAGGGAGCGACAACCGAGGACGAGGCGAGTCGCAGGAAACGACACGAGGATGATCCGAGAATGAGCGACACCATCCCCGACGAGCTCCACGCGCCCCGGGCCCACTCGGTCGGCGCGAACGGCCGTCCGATCCGCAAGGACGAGATGGAGCTGACCGATCTCGGGCTCTACGTGGAATCGTGGATGCCCGAGCGGCGGTCCCGTCGCCGGCCGCTCCTCTTCATCCACGGCGAGCTGACCGGCTCGTGGATCTGGGACCGATACCTCTCCTACTTCGCCAGTCGCGGCTGGGAGGGCCATGCCCTCAACCTTCGCAACCATTTCTGGTCGGAGACGACCGAGATAGCCAACGTCGACTTCACGGACTACGTGGACGACGTGCTCGCGGTGATGGGCAAGCTCGGCCACAACGTCGTTGCCGTGGGCCACGGTATGGGTGGCTTGCTGGCACTGAAGGCTTCCGAGCGGCATTCGGTTGGCGCGGTGATCCTGCTCGACAGCGAACTTCCCCGAGACCTGCGGCCGCCGGTTCGGCCGCACGAGCTACGTGAGATACCGGACGTCTACGGGCGCGACTACATCGGTTGGGAAACACTGCCGGAGAAGCTCCAGCGGGACAATCGCGACCTCACGATCGCCGACATCGTCAGGCTGCAGCACCTCTTCGGCCAGAAACCGCACGAATCGGGCCTGGTCAAGCGGGAGATCCTCGAGGGCATCGCCGTCGATCGGTCCCGTCTCGTCGGCGTTCCGATCCTGGTTGTGGGCGCCGGCCTGGACGGAAGCTCGTCGGCGACGGACGCCGAGCGACTGGCCGACTGGCTCGGCGGCACCTACGAGCCCTTCGGCGCACATTCGCACTACGGCCTCGTGATCGGTGAGTCCAGCTATCAGCAGGTGGCCGACGGGGTGAGGGCCTTCCTCGAGTCGCATCGCATGTAGTCCGCGAAGCGTTGCGCTCGCACGTCGAGAGAACTCGGGGCCACTGCTTTCCGGCCGCGCGGTCATCGCTGGACCCCGATGGGGCGGCACGACCGTCGGTTGGCGTGAGCCGCCGTGGCCTGCTATTATCCCGCCCGGCCCGCCCCAGGGCGGCCATCGTGCCGCATTCGTCTAGAGGCCCAGGACACCGCCCTCTCAAGGCGGAGATCATCGGTTCGAATCCGATATGCGGTACCAATCAGCTGCCGTCAGGACGCCCCCGGACCGCGCCCCGGGGGCGTCCTCGTGTGTTCCCCTGTGTTGCTCGAACGGGCGGTCTCAGAACCGATGTTCTGTGGAGAACTTGGTGGAAGACTTCGTGGAGAAACCTCTTCCCGCCGGGCTTGAGCCCGCCTAGCATGCACCCAACCTGCCACGGATGAGAGAGACGCGGGGGCCCCGAATCCGGTCGTGGACCGAGCCTGCGGTTCGTCTCGGGACCCCGGGGATACGGGCGGGCACTGACATAGGAGCGAGTGGACTCATGGATTCGCGCAGGCGCCCCGACGACCCCGCCATCGATGCCGCCCTCGATTTCGTCAGGTTCTGTCACAGGCGCAAGCGAGCGGGCTGGCCTGAGCTCTACGACGAGATGTGCCACGTCGCGAGTCGGGGCCTCTACCACGGTTGGGGTTTCGGAGAGCTGGCAGAACACGGCATCGAGTTCGGCCTGGCCGAGATGCCACGTCTGGCGGGGCTCGTGTCCGAGGTCGCGCGCCAGGAGGCCGAGCGACGCCCTCGTTTGCTGATTGGAGCGGTGGCTCCGGCCGCAGGCCTCTCGGATGCCATCGATGAACTGTCGGAGGACGCGCGCGGCGTGAGCGCCTTCATCGGAGCGGCCCGCTGAATTCGGTGGTGTTGGGCCTGCAGACCGTCGACGGAGGTTTCCTCAGGCCGCTCCGCTCATGAGGACCGGCCGGTTCAGAGCATCCTCCCGTCCACGTTCGGCGGGAGCGGCGATGGGCCGGGCTGGGCGGGTCGTCAGGCGCGGAGCTGGCGGCGAGCCATCTCCGCTTCGATCTGGCGCTCGGCCTCGAGGTAGGTATCGATGCGATCGCGCAGCTCGTTGGCCTTAGGCGTATACAGGTGGACCTGTCCCTGGAGGATGTAGCTGAGGCGGCGGCTCGTCATGCGAACGTGATCCAGGTTCTTCATCAAGACGAGCGGGTCCATCGCGGCGAGATCGCTGGCTTCGTACATCAGCTTCATCGCCTGATTGTATTGGCCGGGGCGAGAGGACGTTGCGGTCCGGAGCCGACGGGGCGCCTCGAGCCGGGCGATCCCCCCTGGGCCCCTCGAGCCTCGGGCGGCCGCAGCTACAGGATCCGAGGCGAGCGGGGAGGCCAGGCCCAGTCGATCGGGAAAGTGGCGCCGTTGAGCGCCCGCCTGCGGCCGGCCTCACCGGTCGCCAGGATCAGGATCCGGTCCACCTTGGTGGCCTGGCCGGCCTCGTCGCCCCACAGCTTGGTCATCTTGCGGCCCGCGGCGACATCGTCCGTGGAGATGCCGGCGAGTCGGTAACCCTCCGGCGCCGCCGCCAGTTCCCAGACTGATTCCGCGAGACCTATGCCACCGCTGGCCGGCCGACCGCGGTCCATCTCCACGTCGCCTATCACGAGCGCGATTACGGCATCGTCGGCAAGGGCCGTCCGTAGCCCGCGCAGGACCTCGCGCATGAAGACGAGATAGGCGTCTCGATGGTGGGCGTCATCAAGGAGGTCGTCGATCGCGGACGCGTCGTAGCCGAGCAGCCAGAGACGGAGCCAGTTGTAGTAGCCGTACTTTACGACCCGCAGATACGGCGGCGACGTGACCACCAGGCGCGCTCGCTCGGGCAGACTCCGGGCTCGTAGCGCCTCCCGAAAGCGCACGCCGGCGTCGCGAGCGTCGCCGAGCAGTGCGATACCGCGAGCGGCGGGCAACGGCTGGCGGTACAGCCGGCGAACTTTGTCGTCGATCAGAGCGAACGCGTCGCGCTCGGGCGAGTGGAAGCTCGTTCGAGCCACGAAATCGCGGACATACCGGGGAGCCATGCTGAACGTGTTGGGCATGACCGCCGAGAGGTAGCTCGCGCTCTTGCCGTG
>Ga0182027_10004179_pt1 | contig 22521 bp, 14 predicted proteins | sample 712E1DmetaG_FD_121300 | JGI IMG/M metagenome (GOLD analysis project Ga0182027, IMG submission 121300) | Permafrost microbial communities from Stordalen Mire, Sweden - 712E1D metaG (Illumina Assembly) | ecosystem: Environmental > Terrestrial > Soil > Wetlands > Permafrost | place: Sweden... | reverse complement strand
TAGATTCAAAACCGCCCCTCCGAAGAGGGATCAAGCGATCAGCCAGACTGAGAAAAGACTGCTGGCTCAAGAATGCGTCGAAATCCTGCCGGGCGCTCTGCGAAGCGTTCAGGGGGGCGGTTTAGCCAGTAGCCCGGATGTGTCGGCCTACCGACTCAGTCCGCGGACCGGCGACAGACTGCATGCAGGCTACAGAGTAGAGTGTGAAACATCCGGGCTAGAGTCCTTGATCTGCGAAACATGTTGCGATCAGATCAAGTTTTCAGACAGCGGTTCTTTCTTGCGAGCATTGATCCCATTCCCCCTATCGACGCGTACGCGCAGCGGACGCCACATCGAGGCGCTCAACACTGCCGGCTCATTGTTGACCGATAACCGAGTCCCTTTGCGCACGATGGTCTGAGGCTGCGCCTCGCTGGACCTGATTGCTCTTGGATGACTACAACGAACCGCAAAAGCGGCTCAGACGATCCAATCCCTTCACGATCGTTTCGTCGCTGGTGGCGTAGCTGAGACGGAGGTAGCCTTCCGCGCCGAAGGCGCTCCCCGGCACTGCTGCGACCTTCTCCTTTTCGAGCAGGCGCTCGCAGAAATCCTGCGAGCTCAGGCCGAAGCTCGATATGTTGGGGAAAAGGTAGAACGAGCCATGAGCCAGCAGGCAGGTGACACCGGGAATCTGGTTAAGCCGGGCGTGCATCAACTTCCGGCGGTGGTCGAACGCCGCCAGCATGCGTCCCAGCGACTCCATCGCCTTGGGGCGCTCGCGCAGCGCCGCCAGCGCGCCGTATTGGGCGAACGTCGTCGCGTTCGAGGTCGTCTGGCTCTGGATCTCGGCACACGCCTTGGCGATGGCCGGCGGGGCAACAAGCGTGCCAAGACGCCACCCGGTCATCGAATACGGCTTGCTGAAGCCCGAAACGACGATCGTACGCGCCTCCACCTCCGGACTGAAGGTCGCCACGCACCGATGCTTCATCCCATCATAGACCAGATACTCGTAGATTTCGTCGGACAGGATGTAGAGATTGTGCTTCACCGCGACCGCCACAATGGCCTCCAGCTCGGCACTGGTGTACACGGCGCCCGTGGGATTCGAAGGGGAGTTAAGGAGCAGCAGCTTCGTGCGGGGGGTGATCGCAGCCTCGACCTGGGCGGGGGTCACCTTGAACCCGGCGGAATCGCCGGCCAGCACGAACTTTGGCACCGCACCGGCCAATTTCACCATCTCCGGATAGCTGACCCAATACGGCGCCGGAATGATCGCTTCGTCGCCCGGATTGCACGTGGCGAGAATGGCTAGATAGCACGAGAATTTGCCGCCCGGACTCACCACCACCTGGCCGGGTGCGACCTTCAAACCGTAATCGGAGCCGTAGCGGTCCGCGATCGCTGCACGAAGCTCATTGATGCCCGGCGTCGGGGCGTACTTGGTCTTGCCGGCCTTGAGCGCAGCGATGCAGGCATCCTTGATGAAGTCCGGCGTGTCGAAATCCGGCTCGCCGGTGCCAAACAAACAAACGTCCGCGCCCGTGGCCTGCAACGCCTTGGCTTTGGCGTCGACAGCAAGGGTTGGCGAAGGCGCGACATTGAGTGCCCAAGTAGACAGCTGTGGAGGAGAGATGCTCATCGGAAGCGGTCGTTCACTAAAGAATCGGAATCCACAAATGCAAGCCACCGCATGAAATTCATTCACGTCAGACTCATCGGATCGACGTCCAGCGTCTGGATCACCCCTTCGGGCCAGGGGAACTCCGCCCGGAGCTCGGCCAGCACCGGCACGATCTTGGTCACGGCATACGTAAAATACCACAGCTGGTAGCGATATTCGTCCTTGATCTTCTCGATCGGCGAAGGGGAAGGTCCGCGCAGTTCGACCGCAGCGCCGAGGCGCGCTTCCACCTGCTTGGCCCAAGCCTCCGCCACAAACTTGAGTTTCTCGGGGTTCGGCCCGCGAAAAACATGGTGCACCAGATGCCGGTAGGGCGGGTAATTGTACCGCTCCCGGATCTTCAATTCCGCGTCCGAAAACCCGTCAAAATCCGCATGCCGGGCAAATTGAATGGCGTCGGCCTCGGGTGTAAATGTCTGCACGACAACCTCGCCGGCTCGATCTCCCCGGCCCGATCGCCCCGCCACCTGGACCAGCAACTGAAACGTCCGCTCGGTGGCCCGGAAATCAGGCACGTGCATGGACAGGTCGGCGTCAATCAGCCCGACAAGCGTCACATTGGGAAAATCGAGCCCTTTGCCAATCATCTGTGTGCCGACCAGGATGTCGAGGCGCCCCAACCGGAAATCCGTGAGCACTTGGCGGAACCGGTTCTTCTTCGCCATCGTGTCGCTGTCCATCCGCTCAACCCGCGCGCGGGGCAGAACGCTGTGCACCGCTTCCTCCACCTTCTGCGTGCCCAGCCCCCGCCAACGGATCTTCGGCGACCGGCATTGCGGGCAGACATGCGGCGCCGGCCGCTGGTGGCCGCACAGATGGCACCGCAGTGTTTCATCGGTGCGGTGGTAGGTCATCGCGATGCTGCAGTGGGCGCAGGTCTCCACCTGTCCGCAGGCCGTGCACTGCATGCTCGATGAGTAGCCGCGCCGGTTGATGAAGAGAATGACCTGCTCGCGACGTTCGAGCCGATCGAACATCTTGTCGACGAGCACCCGCGACAACGTGATGCTTCCGCGCGACCGCATGACCTCGATCCGCATGTCCACGACGTCAATGGTCGGCAGCTGGCGGTTGTCCACGCGCTTCCTGAGCGTCGCCAGCTGGTACTTGCCCGCCCGGACGTTCGCAACCGACTCCAACGACGGGGTGGCCGAGCCTAGCAGGCACACCGCCTGGCAAAGCTTCGCCCGATAGACCGCCACGTCACGACCGTGATACCGGGGCGTCTCGTCCTGCTTGTAGGCGGGCTCGTGCTCCTCGTCCACGACGATGAGCCGCAGATCCCGTACCGGGGCGAAAACCGCTGATCGTGCTCCCACGACCACGCGCGCCTCGCCGGTGGCCAGCGCCTGCCAGCCGTCCAACCGCTCGCCTTCGCTCAGATGGCTGTGCCAGACGATGACCTTGTGGTTTGGGGCGATGGCCTGCAGCCGCCCGTGCAGGCGGGCCACGGTCTGGGGGGTCAGCGCAACCTCCGGCACGAGATAGACCACCCCGCCACCCGCCGCCAGCACCGCCGCCACCGCGTGCAGGTACACCTCGGTTTTCCCCGAGCCCGTCACGCCATGCAACAGATGCACCGCGAAGGCCCGGCGTTCGAGGCTCGCCTGCACCGCCGCAACGACAGTCGCCTGCTCGTCGTTGAGCGTGGGCGGAATCATGGCCACCACTTCACCGTGCGCCCAATCGTCGCTGTAGCCTTCGCGCGCAATCCGACGAGTTTCCTCGCGGACCAATCCCCGCTTGACCAGCGCATTGACCACCGCCGCGGTCAAGCTGAGGCGCGAGAGAGCAAGCGATTTTGAGACCGGCTGGAACTGCTGGCAGAGAAAATCGTAGAGCCGCGCCTGCTGCGGCGCTCGCTTCGCAAGGTCGGCCCGTTCGACGCTTGCCATCACCCGCACGGCCGCCAGCAGTTTCTCTTCCTTGAGCGTTGCGCCGCCGCGCACCGCCGCTGGCAGCATTGCTTCAATCACAGTGTCGAGTCCTGCCGCGTAGTACGTGCTGATCCAGCGCGCCAGCTGCAGCAGATCGGGCGGCAACGCGGGAAACGGATGCACCACCTGGGAAATCGATTTGAGCTTCTCGAGCGGAAACCCCACCGGCTCGCCAATCTCGCCGACGATGCCCAACCGGTGGCGTTGGAGGACCGGCACGCGCACCAGCGAGCCCACGCCCACCGCACCACACATCGATTCGGGCACGCGGTAATGCAGCAGCTTGTCAAACCCCGCGAGCGGATGAACCCCGACGATCATGACCTGTTTGTGCCGCAACCACGCCGCGGCTGGCAATGCAGGAGATGCCCCGCTTTGCATTGACACGCCCCCCGCCCGACGGGAAATTCCCGTCGTGAGCACCGAAGCGTCCCGCGAAAAATTCAAGGCCTTTCTCGCCGAAAAAGGCTTGCGCGTGACCAACCAGCGCCTGGCCATTTTTGACGCCGCGTTCGCCCAGGACGACCATTTCACCGCAGAAGAATTGCTTGCCCATGCCCGCGTGCTCGACGAATCGGTGTCCCGCGCCACCATTTACCGCACGCTGCCGATCATGACCGGAAGCGCGATCCTCCGCGAAATCGATATCGGCAAGAACAACAAGTATTACGCCCCATGCCGGGACAACCGCAGCCAGCAGGCCCAGGTGATTTGCCTCGATTGCGACAAGATTTTCGAGATCAACGCCCCCTTCATGGAATGGTACGGCAGCACGGTCTCGTCCAAGCTTGGAATGACCCCGGTGAGCCAGCGACTCCAGGTTAGCGCTCATTGCAACGCGTTCCAGACGACCGGTCATTGTTCCCATCACAACTGAGTCAGCGCCATGGCCAAGCCCTCCCACGACATCGAGTTTGAGACCCGCTTCTTCGAGTCCGTCCACAAGCGCGATCCGCGTTTCCCTGACGTCGTCGAAATCCTCGGCGGCCTCTACACCAAGCAGGGCCGGATTGTCGACGGCTTGAAGATGGACCGCAAACTGGTCCGCCTCCAGCCCAGCAACGCCACAGCCCATTACAATCTGGCGTGCAGCCTCGCTCTCATCCGGCGGAAGGCGCAGGCATTCCAGGCGTTGGAACGTGCAATCGAGCTCGGTTACGACGACTATGATTGGATGCAGAATGATCCCGACCTCTCCGGATTGCGGGACCATCCTTCCTTCAAGAAACTCCTCGCCAAGCTCCAGCCACAGAGCTGAGCGGCCTTTCAAGCATGCCTGAGGTCCTCGATTATGAACCCTTCGTGCTCGCGCCCCGCCGGGAAGATCCCGCGCCCCTGTCGGCGATACAGGAGGAGATCCTTGAGCTGAAACGGCGCAACCGCGCTGTGATCCTCGCCCACAACTACCAGATCGAGCCGATCCAACGCGTGGCCGACTACGTGGGCGACTCGCTCGGCCTGTCCTACCAGGCAGCGGCGACAAAGGCAGAGATCATCCTTTTCTGCGGCGTGCATTTCATGGCCGAGACGGCCAAGATTGTGAATCCCGGCCGGCCGGTGTTGCTACCCGAACCCGAGGCCGGATGTTCGCTCGCCGATTCCTGCCCGGCGGAGCAGCTCGCCGCCTACAAAGCCACCCACCCCGGCGTCTACGTCGTCGCCTACATCAATTGCTCCGCCGCGGTGAAAGCCCTGAGCGACGTGATCTGCACGAGCGGAAACGCCGTGAAAATCGTCCGCCGGGTCCCGCCCGACCGGGAGATCCTTTTCGTGCCCGACCAGAATCTCGGCCAATGGGTGGCCAAGCAGACCGGACGCCGATTGCAGCTCTGGCCGGGCAATTGTTATGCCCATGTCTTGTTCACCGTCCAGGCTCTGGAGAAAGTGCGTCTGCAATTCCCCGATGCGCCCATCGTCGCGCACCCGGAATGTGTGGAAGCAGTAAGAGATCTCGCCGATGAAGTGTGCAGCACAGAGCTCATGGTGAAGTTCGCGCGCGAAAGCCCGGCCCGGCGCATCATCGTCGTCACGGAGAGCGGAATGCTCCACCGCTTGCGCCGCGAAGTGCCCGACAAGACTTTCATCGCCGGCCCGACTGACACCTGCGCCTGCAATGATTGCCGCTACATGAAGATGAACACCCTGGAAAAAGTGCGCGATGCCCTGCGCAATCTCGCCCCCGCCATCGAGATTCCCAAGGAAATCCGCGAGCGCGCCTTCTTGCCCATCCAGCGCATGTTGGAGTGGAGCAAAGGGTGACCCATCCGCGCAGCTCTGTTTTATCGAAAGTTCCGCTGTTGAGGCTTCGGCTCCTCGTAGCGGCGAGCGCCAGCGAGCCGATTCCGCCTCAACTGTGCTAATATCGGTTCGGATCGTACACGTTTGCGACGATTTTGCATCTTCATCGACGAAACCGGTAGGGCGGGACTGCCAGGCCCGCCGATTGTCAACGGTGCGAACGGACGGCCCGGCGGTCCGTCCCTACCACAAACGCAATTCGATGGTAACGCGCTACCTTTGGTTGCGGCCCCAAGGCCGCGGTGCGAAACATCCGGGCTAGGTTCAACGTAGGGTCGCCGCTCGTCGGCGGACCATTCCCTAATGGCGAATCTGCCGGCTGGAGCCATTTGCGCCATGAGCACGGTCTCGCCGCGATCAAGAAGGTCCGTTTCTAAAATCGCACTGCGGGCACCTCTCCTTACTGACCGTTGAAGGCCTGCGCCGACTACGGCGCCTCGGGCCGGCCTGGATTGGATTGCGCGGCAGCCCTCCGCATCGTCTTGTTTCGAACAAAGCCGAAACGCTCATATAACCCGTGTGCATCCCGTGTGCCGAGGAGGAAGGTGACGCCCGCCAGGCGCTCGTCGGCTAGAATCGTCGACACCAGGAGCTTCCCCAGCCCTTTCCCCCGGTGCCCTGGATCGATGACGACATCGCAAAGCCACGCAAATGTGGCCCCATCGGTTACGACGCGAGCAAAGCCGACCTGCCTGGAGGACTGCACGGAATAGACACCGTAGCAAAGAGACCCGCCAATCGACTTTCGAATGGTCTCCACTGATCGAACACCTGCCCAGTACGTGGAATGCAACGTAGGAATTATCCACTCGAGCTGCAGCAGCGACGGGTCGCTGCTTATCCGATACTCGTCAATTCGCGCGCTCATGGTGCCTGACGTTCAACGGTCAGGGCTGCCGGACCTCCGGCTCCGTCGTAGGAAAAGCGATTCCCCCTGGCGTTCCCTGCGAGGGGCGCGGCTTCATCATTTGCCGAACAGGCGGTCATAGGCCGAGCGTGTACGATCGTTTCTTGTATGGATCAACCAATTAGTGGTTTGTGAAAATACCGGTTGGTTTCGTCGCAGCGCGACGATTTTGCTGGAGGGCGGTGCGCCCGACTTTGCCAAGGCTCCGTCGTGGCCCGTCCCAAATTCAGGGCCTCGCCGAAGCTCGAAGAGCGAAGGCGGGCTGTCACCGCCACAGGGTTTATGGGCGCTGACGCCCGTTCGACAAGCTCAGGGTCCCGAGCAAGGTCGAGGGGCTCACGCTCGCAGCTACGAGGAGCGGAAGCCTCAACTGCGGAATCTAGGTTGATCGAAGGGCGCGGCGCGGATTTCCGCCGGCCATCCCTCATCGAGTTCGCAGCGCGTTAACTGACACAAATGCGCTTGAACCGACCATGAGCAGGGCCGCGGCAACCGGATGCAGCAGGCCCGCCGCGGCAAGCGCCATTCCCACGGCGTTGTAGGCGACAGCGAATCCAAGGTTCACTCGGATGCTCCGCCGCGCGGCGCGCCCCACCGCGATCGCGCGCGGCAGAAACCGCAAGTCCTCGCCTGCAAACACAGCCATCGCCGCCGCGTGCGTCAGCTCCGCGCCCGCCTGCATTGCGATCGACGCCTGCGCAGCGCTCATCGCAGCCGCGTCATTAACCCCGTCTCCCACAAACGCTACGCAGCGTCCGGCGGCAATCAGACTCCGGACGTATTCAAGCTTGTCGATCGGCGTCAATCCAGTCCGCATCGCCACGCCGGCCAGACGCGCGTCAGGTGTCGCCGCGTCGCCGGTCAGGATCGTAACCTCGACGCCAAGCGCCACGAGTCCCTGCAGCGCGGCGTCCATGCCCTCGCGCCAGGTCTCCTGCAGTTCGATCGTCGCGGCGGGGATTCCATCCACGAAGACAAATACCTCTTTCGTCGCATCCGCCGCCACAGAGGCCGATTTGCCCGCGCCTGCGACCGGAACCGCATCAGCCATCCGCTGGCGTTCTTTGCCCCCCATGACACCCATGGCCACGTCGCCCAGCGCCCGCTCCCCCACCCGGATCTCCACCGGCCGTCCGGCTTCATCCGCCAACGTGGCCACCACGCCCAATCCCGCCTCGATCCGCCGCTCCGTCACGACCCCGCCTTGGTAACGTATTGCGTTACTTCTCGTTTGCAGGGCCGCGGCGACGGGATGGCGCAGCCCTTCCTCTGCTGCGGCCACTGCAGCCTTGAGCCAGCTTTCGCAGGCATGGAACGTCGGTTCAAGCCGCCATGAACGCACCGTCAGCGCGGCCGTCGAGAGAGTCCCGGTTTTGTCAAGGCATACCACGTCGCAACGGGCCAATGCGTCGAGGAAATCGGCGGTGCGCGCAACGAGGCCGAACGAGGCCAGGCGCGCCAGTCCTCCCCACACCGCCACCGGCGTCGCCAGACCGGCGGCGCACGGACACGCCACCAGCAGCACGGCCATGGCGTTGAACAGCGCCCGGTCCCATGAGGCGAAAAGCATCCATCCTACGAATGTGCTCGAGCTGACGACCACGACCACGGGAAGAAACCAGGCCACCAAGCGATCAGCTTGTTGTTGCAGCCGGCTTGGGGCGAGCCGCGCGCCCGCGACCGCATCCAGAACCCCGTCGAGCCGGCGCGGACCGACTGCAGGGCGGATCTCGAAGCTGCCATCGATCGAAAACGTTCCTGCCAGCACGGGATCGCCTGGCCCGCGAGAGACGGGCCGCCACTCGCCGGTCATCGACGTCTCCTGCACGTAGCCCCGTCCCGACACAATTCCTCCGTCGACGCTGATCGGCTCGCCCGGTGCCACCACCACTTGGTCGTCTGCCGCAATCGCGCACACGGCATGGCGAACGCGCGAACCATCCACCCGCCGCACGCAACAAAACTCAAACCGCTCGCGCGTCTGCTCGACGGCTCTGAGCGCAGCGACCCGGCTGCGCGCCCCCAGCATTTTCCCTGTCGTGTGGACGACGATCAGGATCGCGACGACCTCGTAATACACCGATCCCGTGCGTGTGAACGTCGCCACCAACGAACCCGCAAAGGCCCCGGCCAGCGTCAGCAAGAACAGCAGATCGATATTGATCTGCCGCTGCCGCAGGGCTCCGAGGCCCGAGCCCACCATATCGCCGCCCAGGAAAACCAGCACGGCCACGGCCGACAGAATCAGGCCGGAATGCAAGACCCAGTAGGTCACTCCTTCAGGCGGCGAGAGATTGACCGCGAGACTGAAGACCATCGTCTGCCCGGCGACCGCCAGCCCCGCTCCGATGCGCAGCCACGCGCGGTCCAGCAGCCGTTGATCAGCCTGCAAACCGGGTTCCGCGATGTCGGTCGGGGGATTCACGTCAAGACGCTAAGCCTGCATATTCCTCCAGTCGTTGCCACGGTCATTCTCGTTCTCTCGAACACCGTGTCGTAGCATATCGCACGATATACAGGCCAAAGGGGTGAACGGCGCTGACAGCGCAGCGCCCTCCAACCAAATCGTCGCGCGCCGCAACGGTTTTGGACATAGCTTTTTTTGTGCGTTTGTTGCAGCAGCACGCTGTTGTTAAATGACCCCGCATGCCAACCGATGCCGAATTACTCGACCGTTACGCTGCGACGCCGCTCAGTTCCTTGGCGATGACATCACGCCAACTTTCCATGATTTTTCGACTACATTTCTTCTTTTGATGACCGATAAGAACTTTGTAACTCCCACACCCCAATGAGTGAACCCATGGAGGCCATTGCGGCCCGATGCATGTCGGTCGCCAGGAAATCCAACGCATCAAGAACATCGCATCACGTAACCGAGAATGAGCGTTCCGCCTTTGTTCAGCCGCGTTATCACTGTCAGGAACAATCAGACACGCTTAGGCTCGTCGTGCATATTCCCGGCGTCGATCCGACCGGGATCGATCTCGAAGTAAATGCCCCGGACTTGACGATCACTGCAGCGCGAGACCACTCGACGGGACTCGCCCGGCGATCTTCTCACCTCGCCAACGCCATGCATGATTACCAGCTGCGATTACGCCTCGGCTGCAGCCTCGCCTATGACGCACTGCAAGCGGACCTGCACGGCGGCACGTTGACTGTAACAATTCCGAAGAAGACCGTGACGGCGGCGGTGGCGTAGCCGAATTCAAAGCGGTTTGTAGGAGACAGGGACATCGAATTGAGACGTCGTGGCTCCCATGGATTTCGAGATCATCACGTCTAAAAAACGTGCAACTTGTTATGAATTTGATTTTTGTGCGATTCCGCTGCGCGATTTGCATTTGTTGACTTCGTGCGACAAAATCTGGGAACAAGGTCGGTTTGCGCGTTTCTGATCTAGCGTCGGCATGATTCTGGCTCTTCCCGGGCTTATGATCTGTCCGGCCTGACCGATTTAGAACCTAGCACACCATCCCATGAAATGGCTCTCGCGAACATCAGCCCATGGACGTCCCGCCGCAACTGGCGCGTTCGGCACCCATGTCGTGCCCGTTCGTGACGTCCAGTGGGACCGCCCGGTCTTCCGCCCGCCTGCGTTGCCTGCCTTCCCGCGCCTCTTTAACACCGTGCCCTTCACTGCCATGCGGCCGCTACGGCCAACCAGTTGGGAAAAGCACGAGATGAGTTACTAGTGAATCTTGCGGAATGGAGTGACACTGGCGGAGCGCATTGTCCCTCCCCTCGACAGGCTCGGGGCACTGGGCGAAGTCGAACGGGTAACGCGCCATGGACGTCTTGAGGACAAACCGCACCGCCATTGTCAGTCACTTCATCATGTAAAGCTCGGTTGGACCGGAAGGGCGAAGTCCGACGCGCTGCCAGACTGACTTTCGAGTTTGCCGCCGCTTCGATCTCCCCCTAGTCTGCACGGTCTTATGATCGATCTCATCAAAAAGACCCTGCTGGCGGGCGTCGGCGCGACCATCATCACCAAGGAAAAGGTGGAAGAAGCGATGCAAGATTACATCCGGCAGGGCAAGGTTTCGGCCGGGGATGCCCGACTCATGGCCGACAAGATTGCGGAGCAAGGCCGGAAGGAATTTGAGGAAATGAGCGCGGAACTGGTGGCGAAATTCAAGGAGCTCGCAGAGAGATCCGACTTCTCGCACAAGGCACGAATCGAGGCACTCGAGGCGCGCGTGCGAAAACTCGAGCAGGCTCTGGCCGCACGCGAATCCGGCCCCGCCGCCTGATCCATTCCGCCCGCCCAAACCCATGCCGGGCGTTTCCCTCAAGCCCTTCGACCTGCTGGCCAACGCCGTGCGGGCGAAGGAAATCGTGGTCGTGCTCGTCCGCCACGGCTTCGCCGAAATCATCGAGCAAATCGAAACCCCCGGCGCTTGGTGGCAGCACTTCGTGCCCACGCCCCGTGAGCGCCGGAGCATCCATCAGCGCATTCGCCTCGCCGCTGAAGAACTCGGCCCGACTTTTGTAAAATTCTGCCAGCTCCTCAGCATGCGGCCGGATCTTGTGCCGCAGCAGCTGGTGCTGGAGCTGCAGAAACTGCAGGACGCCGTTCAACCCGTGCCTTTCGCCCAGATGCGGGAGGTCATCGTGGAGGAACTGGAGTGCGACCTGACTGAGGTTTTCAGCGAATTCAATGAGACGCCGGACGCTTCCGCCTCGCTCGCCCAAGTCTATTTCGCACGGCTCAAATCCAGCGGCCGCGAAGTTGCGGTGAAAGTCCAGCGGCCCGACCTGCAGAAGACGGTGGAAGCGGACCTTGACCTCATCGCGTTTTTCGCCGTGCGCATCCACCACTTCGTGCCCCGTCTGCGGCCGTTCGACCTTCCGGCGATCGTCGAGGAGATACGGGCCGGAATGATTCAGGAGCTCGACTTCCGGCACGAGGCGCGCAACCAACGCTTCTTCAACGCGCAGAACCCAACCCCGGACAAGGTCTTTGCGCCGGAAATCATCGGCGAATTCGCCACGCGCCGGATGCTGGTGATGGAACGTATCAACGGCCGCCGGGTGGATCAGGCACCGCTGACCCCGGAACAAGGAAAGGCACTGGCCCACGCCGGCGCCACGTCATTGCTTCACCAGATCCTGATCGCCGGGTTTTTCCACGCTGACCCGCATTCCGGCAACGTGCTGGTGACCACGGACGGACGCCTGTGCCTGCTCGACTGGGGCCTGGCCGGCCACCTCACCCGCCGGATGCGCTATACGTTGGCGGACATTTTCATGGCCGTGGCCGCGCACGATGCCGAGCAGATCGTCCAGGTAGGCATGAGTCTCGCCGGTCCGCGAGCCAAGCCCGACTTTCGGACGATGGAAAAGGAAGTCACAATTGTCCTCCGGGAGAACCTCAACTTCGCCACGGGCGATGAACAGATTGGCCGGCTCATCATCCGTCTGATCGAGATCTTCGGCCGCAACGGCATTCACGTATCGCAGGACTACGCGCTCATGGCCAAAGCGGTTCTTTCGATCGAGGAAGTCGGCCGCACCCTCGATCCGGGATTCGATCTCCGCCAGTTTGCGCGCCCGGTGCTGCGCGAACTCCATCACGAACGCTGGAGCCCGGGGGCGCTGCTCGCCAAGACACGTATGTTCTTCGCCTCCGCCGTCGGCCGGCTGGGCGACGTTCCGGCGGAGCTCGACCGCCTGCTCCGGCGGCTTGAGCAGGACGACCTGACGGTCAATTTCCAACATCGCGGTCTGGAAGGATTGAACGAGGCGCTCCGCACCGCGAGCAACCGCATCGCGCTCGGCCTGATCATCGGTGCGCTGATCATCGGTTCCTCCCAGATCATCACGGCCGGGATCGGCGAACATAAGCTTTTCGGGTATCCCCCTCTCGGGATCGCCGGCTACCTGCTTTCCGCCCTGCTCGGCCTCTGGGTGATCATCGACATCATCCGCCACGGCCGTCACAAATAGGCAGGAGCAGCCTGCGATCTTCACCAGCAGGCTCCTCAAAAACGGCGTCCGCCATTTGGATACTGCGACTGTGTCCGGGGGGGACGTAGATCCACAGCCTCGCCGCAAAAGAAGCGGAGGCAATGCAGATTATCTATCTGGAATCATCGAGAAGCTCAGCCTTATGCCACGGTTGCCGATGACCCAGCTTCACTCTTCGTCCTTCGCTGGTATATTCGAACTGCGGCGAGCAGGAGCAGCGTGCCGCAAAACCACGTGCTGGGCGCACCGCCACCGCCGCCTCCTCCGCCACTTCCACCTCCAGAGGATCCACCCCCGCCACCGCTGTCTGCGGGATTCACCGTCAGCGTTGCCACGCTGCTTGTCACATTGTTGATGGCATTTGAGACCACGACGGTGTAATTTCCCCCGTTGGCTGACTGAACATTCGACAAGCTGTAGGAACTGCCCGTTGCACCGCCGATCGCGGTGCCCCCAAAACACCATTGGTACGTCACTGCCGGACGCCCCGAGGCGGTAACCGAAAACTGGACGTTGTTGCCCGCAGTCACCGTCTGACTTTGCGGTTGTATTTGAATAGCAGGTGCCGTTGCCAACAGTCCGACACGGATGGTGTGATTGTCGGTGTCTGCTACGTAGAGATTGCTGCTGACGTCGAGCGCGACTCCGGCCGGATGAAAGAACCGGACTGCCGATCCCAAGCCGTCAGTGCTACCGCTCGTGCCAGCAACGCCTGCAAGTGTGCTCACTGTTGCGGCAGATGGAAGCACCTTCCGGATTGTGAAGTTGTCTGTGTCAGCAACATAAATGGTCCCTGATGAATCCACAGCCAAGTCGGACGGAGAGTTGAAGCGGGCCGAACTACCCGTGCCGTCAGCGCCACCGGACCAGCCTGCCAGACCGACGAGAGTGCTGACCTGACCCAAGGGCGAGACAGCCCGGATCGTGTGGTTGTCGGTATCCGCTACATAAAGATTACCCGCGGCATCGACCGCCACCCCCGAGGGATAATTGAACCGGGCCAGGCTGCCCACCCCATCGGCACTCCCCGAACTGCCCGCGAGCCCCGCGAATGTTGTGACTACTCCTGTCGAGAGCGCCACTTTGCGGATCGTGTGATTGTTGGTGTCGGCCACGTAGAGGTTGCTGCCGGCATCGATTGTCAGGCCCTGCGGCCCATGGAACTGGGCTGAGGTCCCCTTCCCATCAATGCTACCAGCGGTCCCCGCCGACCCGGCAAGCGTGCCTACAACACCGGAGACTGTGACCTTCCTCAGCGTGTTGTTCATGGTGTCGGCTACATAGATATTACCTGCACTGTCGACGGCCACACCCGACGGATTGTTGAAACGCGCGACGCTGCCCGTGCCGTCGGCATCGCCGGGACTTCCGGCAAGCCCGGCAAGAATCGTCACCGCTCCGGTTGAGACGACAATCTTGCGGATCGTGTGGTTGTCCGTGTCGGCGAGATAGAGATTTCCAGCGCTGTCCGATGCGACACCGGAAGGGAAAAAGAAACGGGCGGCGCTTCCGATTCCATCGATGGCCCCACTGCTCATGGCCTGGCCTGCGAGCGTACTGACAATCAAGGGCGTGGTGACTACGATTGGCGCCGTTGTGGTCACCATCATGGTGCTGGAATTGGCGCCGGCACCTGCGCTGCCATAAGCCCGAACGCGATAGTAGTAGGTCGTGTTTGCGCCCAGGCCCCTGAGCACGAGGCTCGTGACATCGCCTACATCCAGATTATTGTAGCCAGTGACAAAGCCGTTGAACGAACTGCTGGTCGAGACGTCGAGCCGGTAACCCGTCGCACCGCTTACGCTGTTCCATATTGCCGTAAACCCGCTGCTGATCACCGCTTCGCCCCCGTAGACTATCGAAAACAAGGTCGCAGTGTTGGATGCCACGTTGCTCTGTGGGAGGTTCGAGGCCAAACACTGGTACTGGAGGCCGTTCATCGCTGCCGTGACACCTGTAATGGTGAGTGTTGCGGTGGCCGTTCCACCGTATGGCGCCGCTTCGGTCAGAATCGTCCAGGTGTTCCCGCCGTCGGTCGACACCTGCCATTGGTAGGTCGGCGTTGGCGTCCCCGAGGCCGTGACCGCGAAGCTTGTGTTGCGGCCGACAATCACGGTCTGGTCGGTGGGCTGGACCGTGAAGGCCGGCGGAGCGCTCACTGTCAGTGCGGCGGCGTTGCTTACGACATTGTTTTGGACGGAGTTCGAGGCCAAGCACCGATATTGCCAGCCGCGCATCGCTGCTGTTGCACCGGTGATGGTCAGCGTTCCGGTCGCAGTTCCACCGTATGGCGCCGTGTCGGTCAGACTGGCCCAGGTGGTCCCCCCGTCGGTCGACACCTGCCATTGGTAGGTTGGTGCAGGCATGCCCGAGGCCAGGATCGCAAACGTCGCGTTGCCGCCGGGCGCCACGGTCCGCGCCACAGGCTGCACCGTGATCGCCGGCGCGCTGTTGTTCCCCGACGGCTGCACGGAATCGATGATCTGGCGCATCGCAGGCGCGTTCGCGCTATTGTAGCCAACATTTTGATACAACACCTGCCACTGATGCATTCCGACGGCGTTGGCCAGGCCGTTGACGATGACAACGGTCGGGATGTATCCCGTGTTGTTCTCGGCCCAGGCCTGGCCCTGGACGTCGTTGCCCGCCAGGTTGATGCCTGCGTTTGCGATGAAAGCATTGGTTGCGGTCGGGTTGGTCTGATCGACGCTGACGGCGAGCATTTGCACGGGCACGCCGGCGGCGTTGCCGCCCCGCGAAGCGTAATATTGTTGAATGTCGCTCTCCAGGAGGGGGCTCGCAACCTGGCAGGGTCCGCACCAGTAGGCGAAGAAATCAAGCACGACGACCTTGCCGGCGAAATCCGTCAGCTGCAACGGAGCACCCGTGGCGTTGTTGACAAGCGTGAAACTGCTTTCCACTCCGCCCACAGGAGTGGCGGTTCCGCCCACGGGAATAGTCTGGGCGCGGCCTGCAGCGGCGAACGCGAGAGCAGTCAGGATGGCAGTCTGAAGACTGGTTCGTTTACGCGGAGAGTCGCTCGTGTTCATCGGATGAGGGATTGGTTGACAGGCTGTAAGAGAGGACACTGAGGGCGCCGGCCGACAGGGTCACCGGCTGGGCTCCCCTGCCGCAGGGGCGGACGTCTTGATGGAATCGATCAGCGCGCGCAGCGCGGCCGCGCCTTCGTAACCGACCTTTCGATACAAGAGTTCCCATTGTTTCCGGCCGGGAACTCCTGCCGCGCCGTTGATCACGACCACGAGCGGGACGGCGTTCTTCTCATCGAACTGATCGAATGCCTCATGGTTCACGTCGTCGGCCGCCAGCTCCAGCCCTGCACGGCGCACAAAATCGTCGGTCCGCTCCGGATGGCTTGGATCGATGTTGATCCCAATGACGATCACGGGCAGATGGGCGGAGCTGCCCCCGCGCTCCACATAGTACTGGCGGACATTGCGCTCGAGGTCGGCGGATGCCGATCGACACGGACCGCACCAATGGGCGAAGAAATCGAGCACGACGATCCGCCCGGCAAAGTCGCTCATTCGCAGCGGCCGGCCGTTGGGACGATCGACAACCGTGAAATCGCGAACGACTTCGCCCACACTGACGATCTGGGCGGTCGCAGGCACCGCCATCAATCCGAGCAGCAATGCGAAGACCGATTGGAAACAGAAGCACTTTCTCATCGGTACAAGCCGTCTCCCTGGCTCAGAACTTCCAACTCGCGGTGCATTGCAGATGGCGCCAATTCCGATCCTCATAAAGGCGCGCGAACTGCGCCGAACCCAGCGCCACCGTCTCGTAGCGCGTCCGATAGGGACCTCCTTCCAGGCGCACCGCCAGGCGCTCACCCTGCCAGCGCACGCTCGCGGCAACGCTCATCGTGCGCAAGGCCGGGGCCGCATCGGATTCGATAAGCGGATCGACCACTTCGCCGTTGTCGCGATACCCGCGCACGGACAGGCCCGCGAACCAGCGCGCATTCCAATCGCGCTCCAACGACAGCGAGGCTGAAGCAGCGTCAAAAGCGGGTTGTTCGTGCACGCCAGCCACGACCACGCGCAAAGTCAGCGTGTCGCTGACGGCCCAGTTCAACGATTGTTGCAGCGAGTAACGCATCCCCCGTCCGGTCGTGCATGTGGCGCCGGCTTCCAGCAACGAGCGCACGGTCGGTGTCACGACATTCTCGGTCGAGACGCGCACCGCCGTCGTTCGCAAATAGTCGCGTCCGCGGAGAAGCAGAGCGCCGATCTGCGGCTCGTAGCCTGGCGATACGGTGTCGCCTTGCTGCAGCACGGTGACTTGCAGGATCGCGGTTCCGGGCACATAGGACCACCGTCCCCCGGCCATGGCATGCCAGCCCTGGGGCGCGACGTGGCTGTAGCCCGGCACTCCAGAGAACAACTGCCGATAATATTCGTCGAGCCACACGGAACGATAGTCCATGAAGCCGCGGTAGGCGCCCGCCCCGGCAAACGGAACCAAATCCGCGTTGGGGCTGAACCGCGCGGTCAACTCCGCCGCAGTGCGGTCTTCGACACGGTGCATGGGCTGCGTCACGATGTCTGACCGCGCCGGAACATAATCCACATCGATCCCGCCTTCAGTCGCCGAAACCGCGTATTGGTAGCCCGATTGCGACTCCACCGACTGCAGATTCGCCTCCTGTAGATGGATGTCGCCGGCCCCAAGTGTCTCCACGGCCAAAACCGCTTCGGTGCCTGGCATGTCGGCGCGTGCCGACGCGGCCCCGAAGCCGGCCAATGCCAGCATCCCCGCGTAAAATGCGTTGCGCGCTGGCAGGGTCATTTGCAGGCCGTGCAACCCGCAGCGGTCGCTCCTCCGTTGTCAGCCGAGCCAGACTCGATCTGGGCATTGAGGCGCGGCCCATAGACGAACGCCCCGCGATCATTAAAAACCATGTTGGGTTTGGAAACGAGTCCCTGTTGCCAGACCGGGACGTTCGCACAGCCCGCCAGCAGCATCGCGCTAGCAGCTACGATTCCCGCTGCCCAAAATCGGCCTGCCGTCCGGCAACAGACTTGTGTACTCACGGCCGTGGGAGAAACGGACCGCACGCAACCGGTGGTGTCATATGAAAGGGGCGACATGCAGGGGCAATTGAAACGATCTGCTGGATCATCTGTTTGCACTTCGTGTGCCAGTTTAGCTGTACGCATGATAACAAGCGTGTTCGGAAAGCCTTAGAGCAGTCGGCCCCAATGGTGGGCCCGTTCAGACATGCCGAGATGGTTGACCACAACCCTTGGAGCAGGAATAGCGCAGAATGCATGGTTGTACGCATCCATGTCGCGCGCAAGCGGCCGGAGTGACGGAGCCCGGCATCGGCAGTACCAACTGGTTACCTTCAATCCTTCTTTTTCAACAACTCCGCGCCCCGGAATTTCGGTGCGAGACGCGATTCCGCCACTGGGACGCCAATCCTCTGAATCCAGTTGCAGCGGATCGGCCGCGGCGTAGTAGTGCGGGCATGGCGGGTACAGTCTTTTCCACCACGTCCACCGGCACGCTGCCACCGCCCGCCGCGCTGCTGCGACGGCCGGAAATCCTTGCGCCGGCCGGCGATTGGGAATGCGTACATGCCGCCGTCGAGAACGGCGCGGACGCCATCTATTTCGGCCTGGATCGGTTCAACGCCCGCATGCGGGCAAAGAATTTCACCGTCGCCGACCTGCCGGAGCTGATGGCGTTTCTCCACCGGCGCGGCGTGCGCGGATATTTGACCTTCAACACTCTGATATTCGCGGATGAACTCGCCGAGGCCGAAGCCTATCTCCGCGACATCATCGCAGCGGGCGTCGATGCCGCCATCGTGCAGGACGTAGGCATCTGCCGGCTGATCCGCACGCTTTCGTCCGATTTCCCCATCCATTGTTCGACGCAGATGACGATCACCAGCGCGGCCGGCCTCGCATTCGCGGAAGAACTGGGTGCCAGCCTGGTCGTGCTCGCCCGGGAAAATTCCATCAAGGAGATCGCGGCCATTCAGGCGGCCCAGAGCGTGCTTGGTCCGGAATCAGGCGAGGGACCTCCGCAGTCGGGGTGCGTCTCCCAATCGTCGGCAACGCAGGCTGGGAAGCCTGCGCCACCTGAGACATGCCTCCGGAACCATCCACAGCCGGCAGATGCGCCTCCGCAGCCTGACCCCGGCGATCAGCCTTCGACCCTCGACCCAGATCGCTCGTCGATCGTCAATCGTTCCCCGTCAATCGGCTCCGCCACTTCGACCCTCGACTCTCTTCAATCGTGCGTCGTCACTCGCCACTCGTCACCCGTCACTCGTCACTCGCCTCCCCTCCTTCTCGAGGTATTCGTCCATGGCGCCCTTTGCGTGGCCTATTCCGGCCAGTGTCTGACCAGCGAAGCCCTCGGCGGGCGTTCGGCGAACCGCGGGGAGTGTGCGCAAGCCTGCCGCATGCCCTACGAACTGCTCGCCGACGGCCGGCTCGTCGACCTTGGCCAGCGCCGCTACCTCCTCAGCCCGCAAGATCTCGCAGCCCTCGATGTTTTGCCGGATCTCATCCGCCTCGGCGTAACCTCCTTCAAGATTGAGGGGCGGTTGAAGAGTCCGGAATACGTCGCGGCGATCACGCGGGTCTACCGACAGGCGGTCGACCGGGTGATCCTATCCCAGTTCGCGCATTTGCCTGAATCCGCCGTCTTGGCCGCCCTTCATCGCGAACATGATTACACGATGGAGATGACGTTTTCGCGGGGTCTCTATTCCGGTTGGTTCCGCGGCACGAACAACCAGGAACTGGTCCACGCGAACTTCGGCACCAAACGCGGGGTGTTTCTCGGCGAGGTGTACCGCGTGGGTTCTGATCGCGTCTCTGTCCGTCTCGTCGCGACGCTCAAACCCGGGGACGGGATCGTGTTTGATGCCGGCAGCCCGGAGGAAAAAGAGGAAGGCGGCCGGGTTTATCAGGTCGAGCCGGGTAATGGCGAAACCGTCCTGCGCTTCGGAGACGGCGACATTGATTTCCATCGCGTCCATGCCGGCGACCGCCTCTGGAAGACCAGCGATCCAGCCCTGGAGAAGCGCATCCGGCAGACTTTCGAAGGCGACCAGATCCGTTTCCGCCGTCCAGTCTGGATTGAAGCTCATGGTCGCGCAGGAGCTCCGCTCGCCGTAACGATGGACGACCGGGCCGGCCACGCCGCCACGGTGGCATCGGCCATCGCGCTGGCGGAGGCCCACACCCAGCCGCTAACCGCAGACCGCTTGCGGGAGCAACTGGGCCGGCTGGGCGGCACGCCGTTCCAACTCGGCGAGTTTGTTTCGCGAGTCGAAGGCAACGTGGTACTGCCGCTCAGCGAGCTTAACCGCCTGCGCCGATCCCTCGTCACGGAGCTCGAACAGCGGTGCACCCAGCCCCTGCGCTGGTCGCTGACGGCGGCTTCAGCAGAGACAAGTTTGGGGCGTCTTCCGCCGGCCGGTGGCGAGAATGGCACGGGCGACCTGCCTGCCGAAGCCTGCAGCGAAGGCCGGGGCTTGCCCATAGCCGAAGTATCGGCCCAAACACACGGGCAAGATGCCAGTGCCACAATGGCCGCATCCGAGTTGATCGTGGTCGTCCGCCAGCCCAACCAGCTGGAAGCCGCCTGGTCCGCCGGGGCACGCACGATCTACTGCGAATTCGAAGACCCGAAGCGCTATCGCGAGGCGGTGGCCGCCTTCCGCCACTACCAGACCGCGGAAGGCACCGATCGAAAATCAAAAACCGAAGATCAAAAATCCAGCATCTGGGTCGCGCCGCCGCGCATTTTCAAGCCGGGCGAGGAGTGGGTGCTCACGCAGGTGCAATCATCCGGCGCGGATGGGTATCTGGTGCGCAACTACGATCATCTGACATTTTTCCGCGGGGCGCGCCTGCGGGGAGACTACCCGCTCAACATTGCCAATCCCCTGGCCGCCGGCTATTTTCTACAGCGGTATGGGCTGGAACGCGTGACCGCCTCGTACGATCTCAATGTCGCCCAGCTCGAAGCCCTGCTGCGCACCTCCCCACCCGCCTGGTTCGAGATCACGATCCACCAGCACATGCCGATGTTTCACATGGAGCATTGCATCTTCTGCGCGTTTCTGACCTCGGGCACCGACTATCGCAATTGCGGCCGCCCCTGTGATCGCGTTGATCTGCGGCTGCGCGACCGGGTCGGCGCCGAGTTTCCGGTCAAGGCCGACGCCGGGTGCCGGAACACGGTCTTCAACAACCGTGCCCAGACCGGAGCAGAGTACGTCGCCCGTCTGCTGGCGCTGGGCGCCCGCGCGTTCCGGGTGGAGTTCCTCAACGAGAGCCCGGAGGAACTGCAACGCACCGTGCGGTCGTATCAGCAACTCTTGCGCGGCGAAATCACCGGCGCCGCGCTCTGGAGGGAATTCAAGCTGATCAACCAGCTCGGCGTCACCCGGGGCCAGATGGAAGGCGCGGAGCCGTTCACACGGAAGAAATCGTAGGGTCACGCCTTGCCTGTCCTCCGAAGGCTTGGCGAAGGAAGATGCGCGGACCATGCCCGGATCACCAATCGGCCCGGATACAAGGTCCGGCCCTATGCAAAGAGGTACGGCACCCGGGCCTCCCAAAACGCCAAGGCGGGGGCGCCCGAAAGCGACCCCGCCAAGTCCAGCTTCAACTATCATCCCGGTCTGCCGTCGTTGATCGACGCCCCGCAACCCGGGATTCAGAACAAATGACGCCATACCCCGGCGTCCGGTTTCACCTCTTCAAAAGAATATGTGGAGGCCGCTGCGGCGTCAGAGCCGAAGCCTCGGCTAGGCAGGCCGTCAGCGCCAATGTCCTATGAACCTTCAGTTGGAGGGCGCTGCGCTGTCAGCGCCAATGTCCTATGAATCTGCGGTTGGAGGGCGCTGCGCCGTCAGCGCCACCGTTGTTCTAGCCCGGATGTTTCGCACTCCACTCTGTAGCCTGCATGCAGTCTATTGAGTATCCGCGGGCCGAGTCTGCCGGCCGACACATCCGGGCTATTGGCAAAACCGCCCCGAGAACGCTCCGCAGGGCACCCAGCAAGATTGTGAGGCGTTCCTGAGCCGGCAGCCTTTTCTCGGTCTGCTTGGTCGCATGATCCCTCTTCGGAGGGGCGGTTTTGAATCTAGCCCGCATATCCTGCGACCACCGCCAGCAGATGTGACGCGTGCAGATAAGCCTAAATTCCGCAGTTGAGGCGGCATCCACTCGCTCACGCTCGCGGCTACGAGGACCAGGAGCCTCAACTGCGGAATTTAGGATAAGTGACCGTAGCGGTGGCGAAAACTGTGAAATATGCGGGCTTGGCGGCGACGGCGCGCCGCCCTCCAAATCACGGACACATCGCTGTTGCCTCCGCCCAATCGACATTCGCCGCGAGATTCCCCGCCTTCGCGTCCCGCAGGCGCGCCCGAGAAAAACGCCCCGCCGTTTTCCTTATTCGTATCTCAGCGCCTCGATCGGATCAAGCGACGCGGCCTTCCACGCCGGGTAGAACCCAAAGCCGATGCCGATGCCCGAACAGACGAGGAGACCGAGGACAGCCCAATCCAAGGGGAAAACTACTTCAGCCTTCATCCATATCGCCAGGAGGTCGCCCACCCCTACACCAAGTATGATGCCAAACACTCCCCCAGCCAGCGAGATTGCCACGGCTTCGATGAGGAATTGCATCAGAATCGATTTCTTTCGGGCGCCGATCGATTTGCGGATGCCGAT
>Ga0182027_10004178_pt1 | contig 22528 bp, 18 predicted proteins | sample 712E1DmetaG_FD_121300 | JGI IMG/M metagenome (GOLD analysis project Ga0182027, IMG submission 121300) | Permafrost microbial communities from Stordalen Mire, Sweden - 712E1D metaG (Illumina Assembly) | ecosystem: Environmental > Terrestrial > Soil > Wetlands > Permafrost | place: Sweden... | reverse complement strand
ATCATCCGCCGCCCCCGCCGCGCCCACGATCCCGCATAGTCGAGAAGCCGAAGAAGCCGTTGTAGGGGCGGTTTTGATTAACCCCGAAGTCTATTATGACGTGGCCCAGTTTTTGGAGGCCGATGATTTTTACATCCACCGCCACAAATGGATCTGGGAGGCCTTCACCAGCCTGCACGAACAGCGCATCCCGGTTGACCTCTTGACGCTGACAGAGGAACTGGATCGCAAAGGCCAGTTGGCCGAAATCGGCGGGCCGGCTTACCTGACCGCGCTGGTCAACCAGGTGCCATCCTCGCTCAACGCCGAATCCTACGGGCACATTGTGGAAGGCCATGCCATCCGGCGCAGGATGATCAACGCCGCCAACTCGATCGCTTCGCTGGCGTACAACGAAAATTCCACCGTTGATAACGTGATGGATGAAGCGGAGAAGGCGGTCTTCAACGTCAGCGAGCGCCGCCTCAAACACGATGTCGAGCCGATCTCCTTTGTATTGAGCGAATACTACGACCGCATTGACGATCTCGCCAAACGCGACGAAGAAATCTTCGGCGTGCCGACCGGTTTCATAGACCTCGATAAAATGCTGGGCGGTTTACAGCAATCCGACCTGTTGATCATCGCCGGCCGCCCCGGACAGGGCAAAACGGGTTTCCTGCTTTCGGTGGCAAAGAACGCCGCCTTGACCCATAAAAAGCATGTCGCCATCTTCTCGCTGGAAATGTCGAATGAGCAGGTGGTACAGCGTTTGATCGCACAGGAAACGGGCATCGATTCACAGCGCCTGCGCACGGGCAAGCTGCAGGAAAACGAATGGCCTTTGTTCACGCATGCCGTGGAAGTGCTGTCCGATACCCGTATCTTCCTCGACGATACGCCCGCCATCACGCCGCTGCAACTGCGCACCAAGTGCCGCCGCCTGCATCTCGAGCATCACCTCGACCTGATCATTTTGGACTACCTGCAATTGATGGGCGGCGATACCCGCACCGATAACCGTGTGCAGGAGGTCTCTTATATCTCGCGCAACCTCAAGGTGCTGGCGCGCGAATTGAATGTGCCGGTGCTGGCCGCCGCCCAATTAAGCCGCGCGGTTGAGCAGCGCTCCGATAAACGCCCCGTGCTTTCCGACTTGCGCGAATCCGGTTCGCTCGAACAGGATGCGGATATTGTCATGTTCATCTACCGTCCCGACCAGTATGAGAAGGACACGGTCAAGCAAAACGTGGCCGAGATCATTATCGCCAAGCACCGCAACGGGCCGATGGGCAGTGTGGAATTGATCTTCCGCAGCGCGCTGGCGAAGTTCGAGAACGCCGCCACGCACATTTTCAATCCAAACGAATAAAGAGTATCGAATTATCGAATATCGAATTATCGCTTAATCGAGTATCGAAATGTTCAAAGGCTTTACCGATTCTGAAACCTTCACCCGACTGCCCGACTCGTTCTTCCATCACTTGTTGAACGGGATCAGCGATGCGGACGAGTTGAAGGTGACGCTCTACGCTATTTGGCGCATCGAACATATTGACGGCCCGTTCCGCGCCCTGTGTGAGACGGATTTCGACCCGAAAGACCTGGGTCTGAGCGCGGCTGAGGCCGCTTCGGGATTGAATAAAGCCGTCGAGCGCGGCAGCCTGTTGAAGTCGGTGCATGAGGCGGATGTGTTCTACTTTCTCAACTCACCGCGCGGACGCGCGGCGGCGCAGGCTTTTGCAAAGGGCGATTGGCGCGCCTCAGCGCAGGTCAAGCCCGTCCCCGTCGAGCGTCCGAATATCTTCAAGCTCTATGAAGAAAACATCGGGCCGCTGACGCCCATCATCGCCGACATGCTGCGCGAGGCGGAGAAGGAATACCGCAATGAATGGTTCGAAGAGGCCTTCGAGATTGCCGTGACCCGCAATGTGCGCAACTGGAAATATGTGGAAGCAGTCTTAAAACGGTGGAAGGAAAAAGGGAAAAATGAAAGAAAAGATCAACAAAACGCTGGCGAGGATTTCAAGCGATACAGCGAAGGGGAATTCTCCGAGTACTTCAAACACGATTAAGACCACACTGGGCGATCCGAACTGTCCGCATTGCCACGGGGTGGGCTACGTGCGCTATGAAGTGCCGCTGGACGATCCGCGCTTCGGCCGCTTGGAACCATGCACCTGCCGCGCGGCGGACATCGTGGAGGGCGCACGCACACGCCTGTTCGAGTTAAGCCGTCTGGACCGGCTGAGCCATTTGACGTTCGATGACTTCGAGGCACGCGGGAACAAGAACGCCAAGTTCATGACCCCGCAGGACACCAACAGCCTGCAAGCCGCCAAAGAGGCCGGCGAGGATTATGCGCGCAACCAAAAGGGCTGGCTGTTGATCGAGGGCGGCTACGGCTGCGGAAAGACCCATCTCGCGGCGGCCATCGCAAATTTCGCCGTGAACAGCGGCACGCCCACGCTCTTCATCACCGTTCCCGATCTGTTGGACACCCTGCGCTTCGCGTTCAGCGACCCTGAGACCACCTTCGAGGCGCGCTTCGAAGAAGTCCGCAATGCCGACCTGTTGCTCCTGGATGATTTTGGCACACAGAATGCCACCGCCTGGGCGCAGGAAAAATTGTTCCAGATCATGAACTATCGTTACATCAACAAACTGCCGACGGTCATCACCACCAACCTAATGCTGGACGAGATCGAAAGCCGTATCCGCTCGCGGCTGCAGGATGAAGAGTTTGTACAGCATGTGCGGATCACTGCACCTGATTTCCGCCGCCCGACCGAGACGAGCAACCCCGGCATTTCCATGTTGTCACTGCCTGAGATAAAGGCCATGACCTTCAAATCGTTCGAGACGCGCGAGGATGAAGTCGGCAAGGAAGCCGTGACCACCACCACCACCGAGAAGCAGGACCGCTTCGGCAACAAGGTCAAGGACAAGGAGATCACGCGCGTCAAAGTGACACAGGAGGATGTGAAGTCCCTGCGCAAGGCGCATAACGCGGCGGTGGAGTTCGCAGAGGAACCCGAAGGCTGGCTGGTTCTGCTGGGTGGATCGTTCTGCGGTAAGACCCACCTGGCGGCGGCCATTGGCAACTATCGCATTGACCTGGGCGGACAAGCCACCCTAGTGGAGGTGGCCGACCTGCTCGACTACATGCGCCAGACCTTCCGTCCCACCTCGGATGTTTCCTTTGATCGCCGCTTCAACGAGATCAAGACCACCCCCCTGCTGATCCTCGACGATCTAAAGGAAAGCGGCACCAGTTCCGTCTGGGCGGAGGATAAACTCTACCAGGTTTTGAACCATCGCTACTATGCCCACCTGCCGACCGTCATCACATCCACGCTCAAACCCGACGCGTTCGCGGTCAATTACCCCGGCTTGTGGAACAAGATCCTGGATGCGGACAAGGTGCAATCCTATGTGATCGATATGCCTCCCTATCGCAGGATGACGAAATCCAGCAGGCCGGCACAAGCACATAAAGCAAGGGCAAAATAATATTTAACCTCCTGTTCTAGAAAACGTAATGGCTCTCTAGGAGTTACCGTGATTCTGTACACGGATTGGACGGATCCTTCGGCGGAATTGCACGGAGAAAGCATTAAAAAATCCGTGTTCAAAATGTTTTAATCTCGGCGATTCCCAATGAGCCAACGTAATATCAGAGATCTTTTTGACTTTGTGTACTTGGTGTCCTTCGTGGTTAGATAAGTTCCTTGTAAAAACTTACGATCAATTTGTGCATTCCCATTTCAGCAAGGCCATGATAGACTTTTTCGAGGTCAGCCATAAGGCTGACCTTTTATTGATAACACCAGAAACGGAGAGACACTTATGAGTTTTGTTCAAACAATTTTGTTGGGCGCGATCGCCGGTTTTACCATTTATTTGGGCCTGCCCCTCGGGCGGATCAAAAAAATCCCGGAGGGGACCCGCACCTTCCTTTCGATGCTTTCGGCGGGCATCCTGCTCTTCCTGTTGTTCGACATCCTGTCCAAACTTAGCGAGCCCATCAAAGCGGCCATTATACAAAGCAAAGACTATACGCAATTTTTCATCTTACTTGGTATTTTTATTTTGGGATTTGGCATTGGGCTACTCGGCCTGATCGCCTTCGAACAGCGCTTCATGCGCTCCCAACCGGGCGTCGCTCAATCCATCAACCCAACCCGCCTGGCCCTGATGATCGCCATAGGCATCGGACTGCATAATTTTTCCGAAGGGCTGGCCATCGGGCAATCTGCAGGACGCGGCGAGATCGGTTTTGCCGCCCTGCTCATCATCGGCTTTGGATTGCATAACGCCACGGAAGGCTTCGGCATCGTCGGCCCGTTGATCGGTGAGAACCGTCCGTCCTGGGGCTTCATCGGCCTGGCCGGTTTAATCGGGGGCGGCCCCACTTTTCTGGGGACACTGATCGGATATTATTTGCTTTCCAATGCCATGTTCGTTTTATTCCTCTCGCTGGCGGCCGGTGCGCTGGTTTATATCATCGGCGAACTGCTGAATTTAAATCGCCGCCCCGGAACAAGATTCCCTGCAGGCTGGGGACTCTTCGCCGGTTTTCTATTCGGTTATCTGACGGATTTGATCCTGACCATCGCGGGCGTGTAGGGGCAGGTTTTACGCCTGCCCGTTTTACACCTGCCCGTTTTACGCCTGCCCCTCTTACACCTGCCCCTCTTACACCTGCCCCTACAAAAGATTCGTTCGTTCGATCTTGAACGGGGTGCCATCTAGCAGAGTTTCATCGAACTCGCGTGCGGCGAGGTGACCCGAGAAGACGGCCTGCGCGATGATGTTCGGCGCTTCGGCATCACCGATGAGGCGCAGGGAGTGAAGCCGGCCCTCGTCCAAGGCGGGCTTCAATTGAGCATAAAGCGAATCGTTCGAGATGCGATCCGTCACCAACACCACTGCATCCTTTTCCAATTCGGTTGAGGCCCCTGTGATGGTTGAAGATATCCTAACCGAATCCGCACTTATCGAATCCAAAACATGCTGGACATGGATCTTGACGCCCAGCTTCAACAGCTTGCGCTGGATGCGTTCCTGTTCCAGGGTATATTGCGACCAATACGAAACCAGCGGCGCGGGTGTGACCAGGGTAACCTCACAACCTTGCGAGGCCAATAACTCGGCCAGCACGCCGCCCATGTAATAGTGATCGTCATCGTAGAGGATGACTTTCCCTAAAGGCAATTTTCCGTCCATTAAATCGTCCAGTGAAAAAACATTCTTCAGCTCGCAGCCGCGGATGGGTTTCGATAAAGTCCGGCCCAAGCCGTCACGCCGCCAGGCTGCGCCGGTGGCAAGGATGATATTCTGCGCGCCGCTTTCAATAATCTCCGTAGAGATCATCGGGCTGGAGGGATAGACGGAAATGTTTTTCATTTTCCCGATCTGGGTCAAGCGCCAATCCACGACACGCCGCCATTCGTTGAGACCGGGCAGAGCTGATTCACGCAGGACGCGCCCGCCGAGTTCCTTGCGAACTTCCAGCAATGCCACTTCATAGCCGCGCTGACCCAGGGCACGCGCGGCTTCCAAGCCCGCCGGCCCTGCGCCGATCACCATGATCTCCTGGGCGCTCTTCTTCGGAGCAATAAGCTCTGGATGCCAGCCGCGCCGCCACTCCTCGCCCATGCTTGGGTTTTGCGTGCAGCGGATGGGCACAAAACGCGTATCGCCGGTCACGCAAATGTTGCAGCCGATACATTCGCGAATATCCTCGATGCGCCCCGCCTTGATCTTGGCCGGCAGGAACGGATCGGCAATCGAAGGCCGCGCCGCACCAATCAAATCCAGGACGCCGCGCCGGAGCGCCGAGACCATCGAATCAGGCGAGGTATAACGCCCCACGCCGACCACAGGCTTGGTGGTCAACTGCTTGACAAAGGAAATATATTTTTCCTGAAAGCCCTCGCGTTCAAAACGCGAAGGCGATGAATCATTGCTCCAATTGCTGACGTTCACATCCCAGAGATCGGGAAGCTCAGCCAGCAAGGCCACCACGTCATGGCCTTCGCCCTGTGAGGTAAGCCCGTCCTCCCCCATCAACTCATCCACCGCAAAGCGCACCGCCACCGCGCAGGTATCGCCGACGGCTTCCTTCGTGTCCTGAATCAGTTCGCGCAGCAAACGGGTGCGATTTTCCAAACTCCCGCCATATTCATCGGTGCGGTCGTTATAGCGGCGCAGGATGAACTGGGCGGCGGCGCTCATGCCATGACCGGCGTAACAATAAACAATGTCAAAGCCGGCGCGTCTGGCACGCAAGGCCGCCTGACGATGCCACTTTCTCAGGCTGCGAATATCCTCCTTATCCATGCGGCGCGTCTGCACGGGATCATAACCGGAGCCGCCGATCGTGCCCATCGAACGCGGCGCCAGTGAAGGCACGCGCGAATAGTAATTGGAGGCGTCAAGCCCGTTGTACGCCAGTTCGATGCCCGCCAACGAGCCATGCCTATGAACCGCTTCCGCCATGAGCGCCAAGGGGGGAATATCGTCATCGTCCCACAGCCGCCCCTCAAAATAAGGCGCAAGATCGCTGCTGTGATGGATTTCCACTTCCTCGGTGCAAACCACGCCCCAGCCGCCCTCGGCTTTCATGCCGCGCATGGCGGCCAGCCCAAGCGGCATACGATGGCCGAAGCCGTTGCAGTGCGGCACCTGATAAAAACGGTTGGGCGCGGTGACGGGTCCAATGCGAAGCGGTTCAAACAAAACATCATAGGGGTTGGCCATGATTCATTTCCTCTAAGCCATAAGAATATCATTCCATAACTCAAAGTGTCAAATGAGGAAATCGCCTGGGTGCGCTCGAAGAGGAAAAGTTAGAAGGTGAAAAGGTGAAAGGTTGAAGAGTGGAGATTGCCACGTCGGGGAAAACGCCCTCCTCGCAATGACATTTCAATACAGCGCATCTCCGTTCAGCGCGATGGATTTATGATTTCAATAGCGATGGAATTTTTTGTAACATTTCATCCCGCACCTGGCGAAAAACGAGCAGCCGTTCATCATCCGTGCCCGGTGCCTTGGCCGGATCGCGAAAGCCCTCGTGGAGGCGTTTACCGCGTCCCAGCCAGATAGGACATGCCTCGTTGGCTTCATCACAGACGGTAATTACCAAATCGAAATCCTGTTGGCGGAATTGCTCAACGCTTTTGGATTCGCCGCGCTGCTCGATCCCGATCTCACGCAGAACTTGAATCGCCAGCGGATGAATGAATCCGGCGGGATGCGTGCCTGCGGAAAATGCCTGCCACTCCGAGGAGTAACGGGCATTGACAATCGCTTCGGCCATCTGCGAACGGCAGGAATTGCCCGTGCACAGGAACAGCACACGTTTAGTCATGCTTGTGCGGGTGCCAGAATTCGTTATCCGTGTCGGTGATCTCGGTCAACTCGCCGGTGACAATGAAGACGGTGCGCTCGCAGATATTGGTAACGCGATCCGCGAAGCGTTCCAGGTTGTGCGCCACCCACAACAGCCAATTGGCACGTTCGATGGTCTTGGGATCGGCGATGATGAAGGTCATCAACTCACGGTAAATCTGGTTATAAAGGGCATCCACGATATCATCTTCAACAGGGATATTGCGGGCCGTTTCGATATCCTCGTTGACAAAAGCGGTCAGCGAACGATGCAGCATATCCACGCCTTTTTCCGCCATGCGGGGAATATCGATCAGCGGCTTGAGCAATTCCTCATCGCCCATGCGGATGTTGATGTTGGCGATGCCCTTGGCATAATCGCCCATGCGCTCCAATTCAGAAATGATCTCGAGGGTCGAAGCCAGCAGGCGCAGATCATGCGCCATGGGCTGCTGGGTGGCGATCAGGATCATCAACTCGGTTTCAATTGCAAAACGCTTCTTATTAATGGCGCGATCGCCCTCCAAAATCTGCTGGGCGGCTTTCAGATCGCGCTTCTTCAACGCTTCCACCGAGCCAATAATGGATTGCTCAACCATACTGCCAAGCATCAGCACATCGTCTTTAACCTGCTTGATTTCCGTCTCAAACGTTTTTCGCAACATAGGTTCCTCAACTGGTCTGGGAGGCAATTATATACTCATCCAAAGCGCCCGGTCACATAATCTTCGGTGCGTTTGTCCTTTGGGTTGGTGAAGATCACCTGGGTCTCATTGAACTCGATCATACGCCCGGCGCGGTGATCGTCGATCATCATCATGGCCGTGTAATCGGAGACGCGGGCGGCCTGCTGCATGTTATGCGTAACAATGATAATGGTGTAATCCTTGACAATGTCGCGCATCAATTCCTCGATGCGGAGGGTCGAGATCGGGTCAAGAGCGGAGGCCGGCTCATCCATCAGAATGACCTCAGGCTCCACAGCCAGGGCGCGCGCGATGCACAAACGCTGCTGCTGTCCGCCGGAAAGAGAGTATCCGCTTTGATGAAGCTTATCCTTTACTTCTTCCCACAATGCGGCCTGGCGCAAGGACTTCTCCACGATTTCGTTCAGATCGCTCCTGCGGCGAATGCCATATAAGCGCGGGCCAAAGGCGACATTGTCATAAATGCTTTTCGGAAACGGGTTGGGGCGTTGAAAAACCATCCCGACCCGGCGGCGGACATCCACCACATCCACGCCAGAGACATTGATGTTCTCACCATCCAAAATAACCTCCCCATCCATACGTGCGCTGGCGGTCAGATCGTTCATGCGGTTGAAGGCGCGCAGCAAGGTCGACTTCCCACAGCCGGAGGGGCCGATGATGGCAGTTATTTTGTTCGTCTGAATGGCGATATTGATGTCAGTCAGGGCGCGGAATTTCCCGTAAAAGACGGAGAGGTTTTTCAACTCCATCTTATTGAGCGATCCGGCATCCCGTATTTCTTTCTTTGAAACAGCAATTTTGGTTTCCATTTCGTCATCCTTGAAGCGCGCGTTTGCGTGACTCGACCCATAAACGCGCCGCGATTTCAATCAAAAGAACAAAGATCATCAAAACCAGGGCCACACCCCAGGATTGATCGATCCGTTCGGGATAGGGCTGTTGCGCATATTTCCACAGCGTCAGCGGCAGCGAATCCACCGGCTGGTTGACAATGCGTCCGATGATCATGAACAGGCTCTGATGCGTTTGAATCCCGCCCTGGACGATCTTACCGACATCATATTGCTCATTGCCCAAAGCCGTAAACAACAACGGAGCCGTTTCACCCACCGAGCGAGCAATGGCTAACAGAAAGCCGGTGATAATGCCGTTGAGGGCGGCGGGAAACATGACGCTCAATGAAGTTTTCCACTCCGGGGCGCCCAATCCCAACGAACCTTCGCGCAAGGTATGCGGAACCAGCTTGAGCATTTCCTCGGTGGTGCGGATGATGGTAGGCAGCATCAGGATGGCCAAAGCCAAGCCGCCCGCCCAGGCAGAATAATGTTTGGTAGGGACCACCAAGATGACATAGATAAAAAGACCCATCACAATGGACGGAACACCGGCAAGCACATCCGTACCAAAACGCAAGGCCACGCCCAGAGGAGTATTCGGATTACGGGCCACATAAAAGGCCGCCAGCACGCCGGGTGGAATGGCAAACAGGCAAGCCAGAATCGTTATGACCGCGGTGCCTTCAATCGAGAACAGAACGCCACCGCCCGCCATACCGAGCGGACGTGACAATTGGGTGAAAAAAGCCAGGTTGATCGTGCTTCCACCGCGATAAATTACGTAACCAACGATCCAGAACAAAGGGATAAGCGCCAAAAGAGTCAGCAAACCGGTAAGGGTGAGCATAACGGCGTTGGTAATCCGACGGCGCTGAGAATGCGCGACCTCGTTCCTTGCAATCAATTCCTGGAATCTGGTGGTGGTCATGCGCGCGCCTCCTGCGGCGTGCGCCGCGCCACCTGCCAGACAAGAAAGCGCGCGATCAAATTAAGGATCAACGTGATGACAAATAATGTAAGCCCAATCTCGATCATGGCATCCGTGTGAAGTTGGGAGACCGCCTCTTTAAATTGATTGGCAAGCAAACTCGCCATGGTGGAACCGGGTTTGAGCAGGGAGTTCGTCGCTTCCAGCGAGTTTCCGATGACCATCGTGACGGCCATGGTTTCACCCAGGGCGCGGCCAAGCCCCAGAATGATCGCGCCAAGCATCCCGGAAAGACCATAAGGCAGTAATACCTGCCAGATCATTTCCCAACGTGTCGACCCCAACCCCATGGCAGCTTCACGCTGGCTATTTGGGATCGCGAGCAATACATCGCGCGTGATGGCCGCGATGGTTGGAATAATCATGATCGTGAGGATCATGGCAGCCGCCAGACGCGAAGAACCGCTCAATGGAATCGGCCCGGTAAAGAAGGAATTCAAGACCGGCACCTGGCCAAGGATAGCCAATCCCTCCCCTATTGGAACCACCACCTTGGGAAGGAAAACAAAGATGCCCCACAAGCCGTACACCACGCTCGGGATGGCCGCAAGCAATTCAATCATCCAGTTGAGCGGGAGGCGTAACGAGGGCGGACACAATTCAGCCAGAAAAATCGCTATCCCCACACTAATGGGAACCGCCAGAAGGATGGCAAGCAAGGAAGTCATCAGCGTGCTGTATATAAAAGCCCAGGATTGGAAAACACCCGATAAGGGATCCCAGGTTGCATTGGAGGTGGGAAGGATGAACCCCCAGCCAAGCTTGACGCGGGCATCGGCAGACTGCTGCCACAGCATCCAACCGATGGCAATCACAAGGGCAAGAACGAGAAGAGAGGCGAGGATAATCAACCCCGACCAAAGAACATCGCCATGATGGGTCGAGCGCTGAAAGCGCGCCAGCCAATGATTTTCCCGTGGAACAGAAATCTTTTTCATTACATATCGCTCGGTACAGAAATTTGGACAAGACAAAAAATTTCCATCATTGCGCATTCAGTTTTACACATGATGAGAAAAATTCCTCGGCCTGCCCATTATAAAGCCAATGGAGGGCCACTCTATGTTAGAGAGGCCCTCTATTGAAGATGGTGTAATTATTTGTCTAGTGTGTCATGACCGGCTGGCTGTTGCAAGTCACCTGGGCAAGCTTGGCAAGCGCAAGTTGTTGAACAGCAGACGGCATCGGAACGTATCCGAGCGCCTGGGCTCGATTGGTGGCAACCGGGCTGGTCAAAATCCAGTTGATATACTCGACGAGTTTGGAAGCCTTGACGCAATCGGTCATGCTGGTCTGGTGGATGATAATATAAGTATAACCCGCAATCGGCCAGGAACCAGCGCCCGAGCCATTCACAATCGTCGCCGTCAGTTGGGGCGTGAACGCATTGGCAAAGTCAGCCATGGCTGCCTTGGTGCTATCGGGCGAGGCACTGACCGTTTGACCGGCCTTGTTAACCATCTGTGCGAAGGGCAGTTTGTTGGAAACCGCATAAGCATATTCCACATAACCGATGGATTCAGGCGTGTTCTGAACGGCGACCGTAACACCCTGGTTGCCATTGCCGCCAACGCCGTTCCCAGCCTTGTCAGCAGGCCAATTGATGGTGGTGCCGGAGCCAGCAGTCCAGGCAGTGCTGAACGAAGTCAGAGCGGCGGTGAAGATGGCGGTGGTGCCGGAGCCATCGGAGCGATGCGCCACAGTGATCGGCTTGGCAGGCAGTTTGGAAGCGATCTGAGGATTGAGGGCAGCGATGGCGGGATCATTCCACTTGGTGATGGTGGCATTGTAAATACCAACCAAGGTATTGCCATCCAGGATCAAAGCCGGGCCTTTGGGGTCCAGTTCGGGAATGTTATAGGTCATGACGGTCGCACCGGCCAGGAAGGGATACATTTGCAAATCTTTGCCGGATGTTGTTTCATCGGCGGTCAGAATCGCATCTGTACCCGCAAAATCAACGGTGCCATCAATGATGGCTTTCTTTCCAGCGCCTGAACCTGTACCCTGGTAATTAATTGCCACGGCGGGATCAACCAGCGGGAAAGCAAAGGCATATTCGCTCTCGGCGGGGGCCTGGAAAGTGCTGCCCGAACCATTAAGCGTAACAGAGCCTGGAGCAAGCGGCGTAGGCGTCGCCGTGGAGGCAGGAATCGCAGTCGCACCAGAAGCCTGGGTCATGGCTGGAGCGGTTGTCGCGGCCGGTGTGGCAACTGTGCCACAAGCCGCCAGCAGGAAGCTGAACGCAATTGTAACGAACACGAACGAACGAAGGAACTTAGACATTTCTTTCTTCTCCTTTTGAATTTATACAACTGCATCTTATCAAGCGCCTTTTAATATCAATGGAAGAATGGGTTAATATCTTGTTAAAGATAATGAAGTTAGAAAGTTTAAAGGTTTGAAAGTTGGGAGGTTTGCCGGTGAAATAAAACTGCCCGTCCGTTGCGCGGGCAGGCAGTTCCAATAAGAGAATGATAAGATTATCAACAAAACGGTCAGCCTTTTTTATTCGGAATAGCTAACTCAAAAAAGGGGATGGACAAATTTTCATCCCAGGGCCAGGTATTGAGATCGGTCAAGGCGCGGTAGGCGGTCAAGTCCAGATGCAGAGGCGTCACGGAGACATAGCCTTCGGCCAAAGCACCGATATCAGTGCCGCGTTCGGCCAGGCCGGTGGGCGCATCACCACCGATCCAATAGTACGGACGGCCGCGCGGATCAATACGCTCATCGAGACGGCTGTGATACACACGCAAGCCCTGGCGGGTCAGACGAAAACCTCGGATTTCTTCATCGCGCAGGAAAGGTACATTGACGTTCAACAAAATTTCAGGCGGCAGACCATTTTCAATGGCATGGCGCACCACTTTTCCGGCGGCACGCGCCGCAGGGCCAAAATCCAGGCTGCCGATATGACCTTCGACCGTTTCCAATGAAACTGCGATACCGGGGAGGTTGGCAATTACCGCTTCCATGGCGGCGGTCACCGTGCCGGAATAGGTGACATCGTGCCCGAGATTGGCGCCCACATTGATACCGGAAACCACCAGATCAACCGGCTCTTTGAAATAGCCCAAGGCGGCCAGTGAAACACAATCCGAGGGTGCGCCATCGCTGGCATAGGCCAGGGTTCCATCGGCAAGCTGAACTTCCTTGACGCGCAGGGCGCGATCGAGGGTCTTGACATGTCCGCCGCCCGACCAGTTGCGGTCCGGCCCAAGAATACTTACCTTTCCGTACTTACGCATTTCCTGCACCAGCGCCAGCAAGCCGGGCGCCAGGACACCATCATCATTCGTAACCAGAATATGTTTTTCCATTAGCTTCCCCGATCATTCAAATATTGCCGGCGCTTCTGAAGCACATCCACGCCAAAGACGGCCAGAGTGAAGAGCATCGTCATCATCAAAAATATAAAATCCATATTTACCTTTTTCCTTTACTATCAATATCCATCTTATCCCCGAACCATTAACAGCGGCCTAAAAATCTGTTAACATCTGGTAAAGACATTTTCGGGTCTGTTTAAAACATAAGAGCCCGGAAGGAGGCCGGGCCCTTACGAAAAGAGGAGGAGAAAGATTCCAGCAGGTGAATCATGCGCCAGGCCGCGCCTTAGAACAGTCTAACAAATGCAAGACAAATATGGAAACTCAGGCTCTCGGGATGGTGAAGAAAAACGTGCTGCCGCGCCCTTCGATGCTATCCACCCAAATCCTGCCCTGGTGCGCTTCCACAATATGCCGTGCAATGGATAGCCCCAAGCCGGTGCCGCTGCCGGAGCGCGATTTATCCACACGATAGAAACGTTCAAAGACACGCGAGACATCCTCCGCCGGAATCCCAATGCCCGTATCCTTAACCCCAAAGCGGATGCCATCCGAGGCGGACTCTGCCAAAAGAACCACCTCGCCACCCGGATGCGTGAACTTGACCGCGTTGTGGATCAAGTTAACCAGAACTTGTTCCAGACGATTCTGATCGGCGCGGATATTAGGCAAGTCATCCGGACATTCGACACGCAAGAACAGCCCGGCGCGCTCCGCCTGCTGTTTCATGCGATCACAAGCTGAAACCAATAATTTTACGGGTGAAATGGGCGCAAGATTCAGGGCCACCTGCCCCGACTCGATGCGCGAGAGATCGAGCAATTCCTGCGTCATCTGGGTCAAGGCATCCACTTCGGTGACGATGCGGCTCAAGAAGCGCGGCCCCGCTTGCGGGTCTGAAAGAGCGCCGTTCTGCAAAGTCTCAGTGAGGGCCTTGAGGGAAGCCAGGGGCGTGCGGAGTTCATGCGAGATATTGGAAATGAAGTCGCGGCGGACGGTTTCCAGGCGGCGGACGCGCGTCAAATCCTGCACCAGCAAGAGGCTTCCGCCTGTGTTCTTATCGGGAATGACAACCAACTGAAGGAACTGGCGGCGCGCCGGAAGTTCCACCGATTCGGTCTGTAACTCCATGTTCTGCCTGGAACGCTGCCAGGCCTCCACCAACCGGTGATGACGGACCACTTCAACGATGGTGCGATGGAGGGGATCGGGGGTCTCGAACAATTTCCGTGCGGCAGGGTTGGTAAATTGAATCAAGCCGTCTGCATCCACGATCAAGAGGCCGTCGGTCATTTGATCGAGCACGGCAGCAAGACGGGAGTGTTCAGCGTTCAAGCTGGCAAGCTGGGAAGCGAAGTTCGAGGCCAGAGAGCGAACCGCGCTGGAAAGCTCATCAAGCTCCTGAACCTGATCGGGCAGATTCGAGGGGTCTTTTTTACGGAGGGCGCGGGCATATTCATTAAGTTGACGGTGCAAGGTAAAGTAGCGCCAGGCAAACCCCAGGGCGAGCAGCAGAAAAAGGAGGAGAAGAAAAATGGAAACGATGGTCATAATAAAACGCAAAACGAAAAACGCAAAGGAAAGATGGCGCTTTTAGGTTTTGAGTTTAGCCTTCGAAGCGATAGCCGCCGCCGCGCACCGTCACAATGCGTGTTGGCACAGAGGAATCCAGCTCGATCTTCTGCCTGAGCCAGCGCACATGGACATCCACCGTGCGGCTGTCACCGATGAAATCCCAGCCCCACACACGCTCAAGGATGAATTCGCGCGAGAGCATCTGGCTCTTATGCTCGGCAAAGAAAAGAAGCAATTCGTATTCCTTGGGCTTAAGCTGGAGGGGCTTGCCATCCAGAACCACCTCGCGGCGCGTGATGTTGATGACGAGATTACCGAAGGTCAAGGTTTCATGAGGAGGAGCGGAGACATCCCTGGCGCTCTGCATTTCCTCGCGCAACATGCGGGTACGCCGCAACTGGGCCTTGACGCGCGCCAGCAGTTCACGCATGGAAAAAGGCTTGGTCAGGTAATCGTCGGCGCCGACCTCGAGTCCGACCACGCGATCAATTTCATCGTCGCGGGCGGTAAGCATCAGGATGGCAGTGGTCATTTCCTTGCGCAGGATACGCGCCACCTCAAAGCCGTCCATTTTGGGAAGCATGATGTCCAGGATGATGAGGTCGGGTTTGATACGGCGAGCCGCTTCGAGGGCGGAAAGGCCATCGCCAACAGTCTCGACTTGATAGCCATCCTTTTTGAGGTTATAGGCCAGGGTTTCCTGGAGGGAAGGTTCGTCTTCGACGATTAGAACGGATTCAGGCATTTGAAAAACTATATCACAAGAAAGAGTAACTGTCTGTTAAGAAGAGGTTAAAGGCTTGGATCAGCATCCGCTAAAAGCATACCATTCAAAAGCGGGAAATAGGGAATGGTCATGGAGGGTGGTAAGTGGTAATTGATAATTTGGGATTGGCTTTCTCAGACAAGGAAAGAATCTCACGCAAAGCCGCAACGATCAAAGAGCAAGGGCAGGCGAACGCAAAGGTTTCTTTTTTCCTGATATCCTGAGCCATGAAAAAACAACAAAGCCATTGAAGCATTACGAAGTGTGCGCAGGATATATATCCTACCAATTATCTCTGAATTTGTCTATTTGGAGATGATACCGTTGACAGGAATATTACACGGAAGAATTTGGTTTCTTTCGGAGATTTGTGTCTCTGTAAGGCGTTGACCATGCTGATTACGGCGGAATGTTGTTATAATACATATTATCGTTGGCTGTCTGAGAGTTATTGGACTATGAACGCCTAAATACTAGTTGTCCCGCTCTTTCTGCATAAGGGAATAGTTCAGGAAGGATTTCTATGACAACAAGAGAATTTGACCTAAACATTGAGGAGGTCTTAGAAAATTGGGAAGTTGAACATGCTTTGCGTGAAGTAATTTCTAATGCATTAGACGAGCAAGTTATTTCAAAAACTGCCGAAATTCAAATAGCAAAGGATAAGCAAGGCAATTGGCATATTAGGGATTTTGGGCGGGGATTACAAATTGAGCATTTTACGCTTAATGAAAATAAAGAAAAACTCAATGCTCTGTCGGGCATTATCGGCAAATTCGGTGTTGGGCTTAAGGATGCTCTTGCCACTTTTTACCGTAGGAGAATTGGCGTTATTATTCAATCTTCATTTGGCACGTTTCGCTTGAAACAAGTTCACAAACACGGATTTGATAATATTATTACGTTGCATGTGGAATATGATGATAGAAAAAATAATATTTCGGGGACAGATTTCATCTTAAGTGGTTTAACCGATACACAAATAGCAAAGGCTAAATCATTGTTTCTAAAGTTCGCTTGTGAGAATGTTTTAGAGACAAATATGTACGGTCAGATTTTAGAGCGAAAAGGGGAAAGCGCTCGCGTTTACATATTAGGCGTATTAGCAAGTGACGAACCAAATTTTTTGTTCTCATACAATGTCACAAGTCTAACAGATGGCATGAAGAAAAAGCTGAATCGAGAACGGCTAAATGTAGGCAGAACTACTTATGCAGACAGAGTAAAATTGATTTTGAAAAACGCCAGCAGTCAAATCGTTGAAAATTCGCTTATTGAGCAAATAGGCAAGAGGTCAACTGGCGAACAATGTGATGAAATGACCTGGATTGAAATTAGTCAAATGGCACTCAACTTCATGCATGAAAAGAAGAAGGTGGTTTATTTTACAGAACGAGAATTACAAACAATCCCTAATATTGTAAACAATGTCAAATCTGATGGTTATGAAGTTGTTGTAATTACGGAACAGCAGAAGTCTAAATTAGAAAGCCAAGTCCTAACTGGGGGCCAGCAAGTTAGAACGGTTGAAAACTATATTCAAGAGTTCAATACGAGCTTCCAATACAAATTTATTGACATTAAAAATCTCAGCAAAGAGGAACGCAGAATTTTCGACTTTACTTCCAAAATTATTTCTCTAGTTAGGATACCCAGTAATCAAATTCCAGACATTCGCATTTCAGAAACAATGCGAGTTACAATGGATGATACAGCAGGTGTATGGGACCAATCCATTCGAGCGATAGTTATTAAGCGCGGTGCATTAAGCTCTCTAATTAGATATGCCGCCACACTACTGCATGAAATTGGACATGCTACTACAAATGCACCGGATATTAGTCCCCAATTTGAGCGTATACTAACGGAGTATTTAGGCAGAATTTCAATAATCGCACTTCAAAAATAACAACGTGTGGAACGATACAGCTAATCAGTTATTACAAAGAAAAAGCAGCTTGGCGCATGAAGAAATTCAATGGTCAGGACTTAATCATCTTCTATAAGAATTCGCCTTTATTTATTTTTATGATCAACATTTCTTTTTGCGTTCGACTCTTTATATAATCGAGAAAGTGTTAGAATAATATGACATCTTCAAAAATCATTAAATGCACGGAGGAAAGATGAGCGTTAAAGAATTTGAACTTTTTCACGGCGCAGTCTTAACCAAATTAATGCGTAATCATCGTCCAGTGGCTTTGAGCATGATAGAAACCAGGCCATCAGAAGGTTTCTTTTATACAATAAATGATGAAGTTGAATGTTATATTAAACATAGAACGGGGCATATGGGAAAGAAAGGGGCTATATCTTGGCAGTTTAGTTTCACGCCCGAGGAGATAAGAAAGTTTGGCGATGTAAAGCAAAAACGGGGATGTATTTACGTTGCATTGGTATGTTCGCTACCAAAGAAAACAGATAGCAATATGCAAGTGGCCTTTTTTGACCCTATTAAAAAAACGGGTATTGATTCTATTCTTGATTTAAATTCCAAGAGTTCCCAAACATTCACTATAAAAGATAACATGAGTGGAAAACTTGTAGTTATCAAGAATTATGTTGAGATAATGAAAATTTCAAAAAGTGCTTTAGATAAATGGGATGTTCCAGGAAGATGATTTCAATTTCCCTGTTATAAGAAAAAAAAACGCCCTTCGGTTTGTAGGGCGTTTTTGGTTTTGATAAATTTTCGTTTTCAATTTTGAGCGAGATTAGAAGCATCGAACCCAAGGCGCTTGCGCCTCAACTTTTGGATTTTCGTTATTTTCCGAAGACGAACTGCCCGTTCTTATAGAACAACTGCCCATCCACGGTAATTTCTGAATCAGTGCGCAGGTCGCAGATCATATCCCAATGGATGGCGCTGTGGTTCTTCGAGCCGGTTTCGGGATAACCGGCGCCGAGCGCCATGTGGAAGGTCCCGCCGATCTTTTCATCGAAGAGGATGTTGCCGGTGAAGCGGTCAATATCGGTATTGGTGCCGATGGCGAACTCGCCCAGATAGCGCGAACCGGCATCGGTTTCCAGCATTTTGAGCAGGTAATCTTCATGCTTCCCGGCAGTGGCACGTTCGACACGCCCGCGATTGAAGGTCAACTCCGCGCCTTCCACAGCTACGCCGCCGTAAATGGCCGGATAGGTGAACCTGACCCAGCCATTGACCGAGTCTTCCACCGGACCGGTAAAGATTTCTCCATCGGGCATGTTATAGGTGCCGAAGGAATTATCGAACTTGCGGCCTTTGATGGAAAGGGTCAAATCCACATTGGGGCCGCGCAAAATCACCTGACTCTTGCCCTGAATAAAATCAATGGCACTCTTCTGCTTGGCCTCCAGGCTCTTCCAGTATGAAACCGGATCCTCTTCGTGAGCATGGACGGCATGAAATACAAAATCGGAATAATCCATCAAACTCATGCCGGCATCCTGGGCGTAGGCTTCGGTGGGATAGAGAGTAGTCACCCACTTGAAAACGCCTTCCGCGCCGCGCCGGAACTGGGATTCGGTGATGGAATTCAAGGCCTTGCCGCGCCGCTGGACCTTGAGCGGGTCAACACTGCCGGAGCCGCGCGTATTGGTGGCAGAATGGATACGGATGCGCGATTCGAATTGATCGTAGGCCAGCTTATAAAAGGTGGGGACGAAATCCAACTGCGTATCCCTGGCATAGGTCACGTACATTTCATCCTGGCTAAACGGCATCATGCCCGGCAGGGCCACCATCGGATGCGGATGCCCGCCCTTTTCCAACACCTGAATGAATAATTCACGGATGAGCGGTTCGGCGGCGGTGGTGCCTTCGATCAAAACGCGGTCGCCCGGTTTGATGCGGGTCGAATGCTCCACCAGGACTTTGGCAAATTTTTGAACGCGGGTATCAGTCACAAGAATCTCCCAAGATCGAAATCACAGTATTTTTCATTGCACTAAACGGAGGAAAGAGCGAACCGCTCAGGGCAATGGAACGGTTTATATCGAACTGAGGCGAATTATATCACGCACAACTTGGGGTATACTGAACGCTTGGTTTAGGATAAATTTGCAATGAAACAATACCTTCAAAATATGAAAAATGGAAAAGCGATGGTCGAAGAAGTGCCCGTACCGACCCCGCGCGCAGGATTCGCATTGGTCAAGACGGCGGCCAGCCTGGTATCGGCTGGAACGGAACGCATGGTGGTGGAATTCGCCGAGAAGAACCTGGTCGGCAAGGCACGCTCACGACCCGACCTGGTGAGGCAGGTGATGGATAAGGCGCGCCGCGAAGGCCTGGTGCCCACCGTACAAGCGGCCTTCAACCGTCTCGACCAACCGATGGCGCTCGGATATTCATCGGCCGGCACGATCACCGCGCTCGGAAAAGACATGCAGGGCTTCAAGGTTGGCCAGCGCGTGGCCTGTGCGGGCGGCGGTTTCGCCGTCCACGCGGAATATAACGTGGTTCCACGCAACCTGCTGACACCCCTCCCGAAGAACGTTGATTTCGAATCCGCCGCATTCACCACGCTGGGCGCCATCGCCATGCACGGCTTTCGACTGGCCGAGCCGCAGATCGGTGAGAACGTAGCGGTCATCGGGCTTGGCCTGCTGGGATTGCTGGCGGTCCAGATCGCGGCCGCGGCGGGATGCAACGTGCTGGGCATCGATATCGACCCGAAGCGGGTGGCGCTGGCTTCCTCACTCGGCATTCAAGCGGTCACGCGTGCAAAGGCCGTCGAGGCCTCTCAAGCCTTCACGACCAACCGCGGCTTCGACCGGATTCTGATCTGCGCCGATACCGCCTCGAATGACCCGGTTGAACTTGCGGCGGTCATTGCGCGTGACCGGGCAAGCATCGTGGCGACCGGCGCGGTCGGATTAACCCTGCCGCGCAAAATCTATTATGAAAAGGAATTATCCTTTATCAACTCGCGTTCGTACGGTCCCGGCCGTTATGACCCCGCGTATGAAGAAGAGGGCCGCGATTATCCACCTGGCTTCGTGCGCTGGACGGAAGGCCGCAACTTCGAATCGGTCGTCGCGCTGATGGCAGATGGCAAGCTGAAAACCGCGCCGTTGATCACACACCGCTTCCCCATCGAAGAAGCCGCGCGAGCCTATGAAGTGATTACGGGCAAAACGAAGAAACCGTTTTTGGGCGTGTTGCTGACTTATGATGAAAAGAAAGAAGTAAGAAGAGAGAAGATTGAATTCAAAGCAGTCAGCAATCAGCGGTCAGCTATCAGCGGTCAGCTATCAGCGGGCGGCGATCAGCTATCACCGGTCAGGCTGGGTGTATTAGGCGCAGGGCTATATGCAAACGCAACCCTGCTGCCAGCCATCAAAAACATCAAAGAGATCGAACTTGTGGGCATTGCCTCCGCGGGCGGACTGCATGCCGAACACTCAGGAAAGAAATTTGGCTTTGCGTATGCGGCTTCTTCCGATGATGAGATCATCAACGACCCAAAGATCAACACGGTGGCCATCCTGACCCGTCACGATACGCACGCCGAACTCGTTATCAAAGCGCTGAAGGCGGGAAAGAACGTGTTTGTGGAAAAGCCGTTGGCGATCAACAGCGTTCAGCTTTCTGCGATCAGCAAACAGCTTAAAGCCAACAGTCCATTAGTAACCGTCGGCTTCAATCGCAGGTTTGCGCCGCTGGCTCAAAAATTATCCGCCTTCACCAAAGACCACCGCGAACCCATGCACGTTCATTATCGCGTGAATGCCGGTTACCTGCCTTTGAACCATTGGACACAGGATCCAAACATTGGCGGCGGAAGAATCATCGGCGAGGGCTGTCATTTCATTGACTTCATCACGTTCCTAGTCGGCGCAGCGCCCGTTCGCGTGAATGCCTATGCCCTGCCCGACAACGGAAAATACCGCGAAGATAACGTTTCGATGACCTTTGCCTTCCCAGACGGTTCGATCGGCGTGGTGGATTATCTGGCTAATGGCGACAAATCCTTCCCGAAGGAACGCGTCGAAGTTTTCTGCGGCGGCAAGATCGCCATCCTGGATGATTTCAGGAAGTTGGAAATGATCGAAAACGGGATGCGCAGAGAAGTGAAAGGCGCACAGGATAAAGGCTGGAAGAATGAAATGATGGCGTTTGCCCGGGCGATCCGTGCAGGCGGCGAGCCACCGATCCCATATGAGCAATTGATCGGGGTGACGAGGGCAACCTTCGCGGCGGTGGAGTCGATACGGAATAATTCACAGAGTATAATCATTGGATGAACGTTTTTGAGGGTTGCGCCTTTGCGAGGAAAAACCTTTTTCACGCCAAGACGCCAAGCTCGCTAAGAAAAAGCTGTAAATCTTTGCGCTCGCCTGCCCTCGTTTTTTGAGGGTCGCGAGTTTCGCTGTTCAATTCTTTCATCCGTCATCTGCGCGAATCCGTTGAATCCGCGTCATCTGCGTTCTGGTTTGAAAATAGAAATATCTCAGACAATCGTTGTTTAGGTGACCGGTTGGCATGGATACCCAACGAATTAGAATCTGGTTTACGTGCTTCCTTTTAGAATGATGCAAGATCGCTGCCCTCCGCGGCTGAATTTCATAGTATCAAAAACCCAACTGCGGCTTTACGAAAACCATCCTTTTTATTCACTCCCATCTTCCCAAATACACACTCCTGTCTTAGAATCATAGTCATTGGGGAATCCTTTATCCCCCTCAATTTGCCCGCAAGCCAGGATATTCGTTTTTATTCGTTCCTCAAAATTTTTTACTCAAAAATCCAGTGTTGCTCCCTTGCCGCGCGGCTTTCCAACATTCTCTCTATCCATATAGCCCATTAAAATAAAAATACCGCTTCTAAACGGTATTTCGTGTGACCCACCAGGGACTTGAACCCTGAACCAATTGATTAAGAGTCAACTGCTCTGCCATTGAGCTAGTGGGCCAGCGGGCGCAATAATACTCCAAAGAAAAAGGCATGTCAATGCAGGTAT
>Ga0182027_10004177_pt1 | contig 22530 bp, 13 predicted proteins | sample 712E1DmetaG_FD_121300 | JGI IMG/M metagenome (GOLD analysis project Ga0182027, IMG submission 121300) | Permafrost microbial communities from Stordalen Mire, Sweden - 712E1D metaG (Illumina Assembly) | ecosystem: Environmental > Terrestrial > Soil > Wetlands > Permafrost | place: Sweden... | reverse complement strand
TCACGTGACGCTCACGTCAAAGCGAACGGTGAGATGGGCGGTGTTCGGGCTGTTGCTGCTGCTGCTCTGGCGTCTGGCAAACCATGTTCCACACCAGTGGTTCAGGCGATAGTCCGCCAAGGGGCGGACATTGGCGGGCGGCTGCCTTACGCGCGCCTGGGGCCGCGGGCGTCCGCGTGAGCCATGCCTCGGCGGGCGCGGTCGTGAAGTTCGGAGATATTCAAGCCGGTCAGCGCCACGGCGACGGCGCCGGCCGCCACCAAGGGGATGGTTTCCGCCGCCAGCAGGATGTTCGAGAAGTTCTTGGCGTCGTTCCGCTCGACATCGAAGAGCCCCAGCGCCAGCACGCAAGCCACCTGAAGCAGACCCAGGTTGGCGGGACCGTTAGGGATTACGATGGCCAGACGAATGATGGTGAGCACGCCGGCGGCCGACCAGAACGAAAGGTCCAGACCGTCCGCCTTCATCAGCGCCCACACCGTGACCACTTGCAGCGCCATGTAGAGCAAGCTGAGCAGGCTGGTCCACCCCATGGTGCGCGGGTTGCCCATGAGGTGAAGGCCGTCGATTATTTGGTGCAACGTGGCTGCCCAGCGGCTCTCTTGGACGGCCGCGCGCGCGTGCTGTTTCTGGGATACCACCCAGACCAACAGCGAGCCGCCGACAAGCAGCAGAAGGCCGAGGACGCGCACGCCGATGGTCAGGTCGCGCGGCATGGACCTCACAAAGACGGCGGTGACGAGGAACGCCGCCAACAGCCAGAAGCCGTCGATGAGGCGCTCGATGGCGACGGAAGCGAAGCTCAGCGACAACCGCAGGCCATTCCAGTGCGCCAGCATATAGCAGCGAATCAGTTCGCCGGTGCGCAGCGGGAGCACCTGATTGGCGAACTGCCCGATGAAAATGGCTTGGACGGTGCGCCACGGCCACACGTCGGCCACCGGCGCCAGCAGCGTGTTCCATCTCCAAGCTTGCGCGAAATAGATTGCCAGGTCGGCCGCCAGCGCCAGGCAGACCCAGCGCCAATCCAGTTCCCGAATGGCGGGAATGAGCTGATCTTTGATGGAGTATCCGTGCAGCACCCAGGCAATGCAGGCGGCCGAGGCCGAATAGCCGAGGGCCTGGGGGAGCCAGCGTGGCATCTGACGGCGCGTATTGGGCGGGTCCATGGGATCGGGAGCGGTGACTGGCTTCGCGGCCGTGCGCAAGAGCGAATGCAGTTTTCTAGCCTTACCAACCCTATGATAGCGTGGCGCTCATTCGGAAAGGGCAATCCGCCGCATGACGGATTTGACCTTGCGCGCGTAACCGGATATGGGATTGTAGATGGCCAGCTTCTGATCGAGGGTCTTATCGTGGTAGCGCGAGCCGTGGCTCAGGCGCTCGGCCACGGCCTGAATGGCGGCCACCGGCGAGGAAAACTTCGCCCGGCCGGAATCCCAACCGAAAAAGTTGTTGTCGTGGGCGGCCTTTCCCCCGGTGGATTCCACGTAGGAGATGCTCGGCAGGAGCCGCCAGTCCAAGGCGGAATTGTCCGCCGCTTCCAAGAATTCGGGCGCGTAGCGCAGCGCGGGGCAGCCGGCGCCGACAAAGAACTTGCGCAGAACATCGAGCCTGGGGTCCTGGCGGTGGCCGACGAAAACACATGCAGGCAAGCGCGGAATGGACATCGGCAAGGACACGGCGCCCGCAAGGAACACTACGCCACGGCTCACTAGCTTAAACATTTTGATCTCCTAAAAAAAACTGGGCTCGAATGCGCCGCATACGCGGCGGCGGTGAGATTGGGCGGCGAGCCGTAGCTCGCGGGATGGCGGTTATGACGGCTTCATAAGGTTAGATTATACCAAGAACGGCCTTACCGATGTCGCATGATCGATCCGCCGTCGCGGCGGTTGTGGGAAACAGCCCCAGCGGGCCAGTGGGTCCCAGCGGGCGGATGCCGCTAGGCGCGCGCCGGGTCGATGGTTTCGGTATCGACCGCCAACTCCGCGAACGCCGCGCGGGCCTTTTGGGCGTCGAACTTGCCGTCGCGCGCCAAGCGGGAGAGGGCCGCGGCGGCGATGGATTCGGCGTCCACCTCGAAGTGCTTGCGCAGGTACTGGCGGTTGTCGCTGCGGCCGAATCCATCCGTTCCCAGGGTTTCCATACGCCCGGAAAGCCAGGGCGCAAGCTGGTCGGCCACCACTTTCATGTAGTCCGTGGCGGCCACGATGGGACCTTCGGCGCCGCGCAGGGCCTCGACGATGTAGGGCGTGCGGGCCGGTTCGCCGGGGTGAAGGCGGTTCCAGCGATCGACGGTGAGGGCCTCTCGCCGCAGCTCGTTATAGCTGGTGACGCTCCATACATCGGAGGCCACGCCGTAGCGCTCCGCCAGAATCGACTGGGCGCGCAGCGCTTCGTTGAGGATGGGACCGCTGCCGAACAATTGCACGGCGGCGCGGCCCTCCTCCGCCGGTTTGTAGCGGTAAATGCCCTTGAGGATGCCCTCGGGGTCGAGGCCTTCGGGCATGGGCGGCATGGGATAGTTCTCGTTGTACAACGTGAGGTAATAGAACAGGTCTTCACGCTGCTGGTACATGCGGCGGATGCCGTCGCGCACGATGACGGCGATCTCATAGGCGTAGGCGGGATCGTAGGAGGCGCAGGTGGGCACGGTGCTTGCCAGCACGATGCTATGCCCATCCTGATGTTGCAATCCCTCGCCGGCCAGAGTGGTGCGTCCGGCCGTGCCGCCGCAGAGAAAGCCCTTGCCGCGCGCGTCGGCGAACGCCCAAATCAGGTCGCCGATGCGCTGGAACCCGAACATGGAGTAGTAGATGAAGAACGGAATCATCTCGACGCCGTAGTTCACGTAAGAGAGTCCGGCGGCGGTGCACGATGCCATGGAGCCGGCTTCGTTGATGCCCTCTTCGAGGATCTGCCCGTCCTTCGATTCCTTGTAGTAGAGGAAAATCTCGGCATCGTGGGGCTTGTAGAGCTGGCCCTGACTGGCGTAGATGCCGAACTGGCGGAACAACGACTCCATGCCGAAGGTGCGGGCTTCGTCGGGGATTATGGGGACCACGCGCTTGCCGATTTGCGGATGCTTCATCAACAGCGTGAGGACCCGGACAAAGGCCATGGTGCTCGAAACCTCGCGCCCGGAGGAGCCTTCGAGCGACTCCTTCAGATAGTCGAGCGGCGGAGTCTCGATGGCCGGGGCGGCGGCGTTGCGGGTTGGCATGTAGCCACCGAGCACGCGGCGGCGCGCATGCAGGTAGGCCATTTCCGGGCTATCTTGCGGAGGCCGGTAGAGACTGGCGTTCCTGGCGGCCTCTTCCGGAATGGGGATTTCGAAGCGCGAGCGGAAACGCTCCAGCTCCTGCTCGTTGAGCTTCTTCTGCTGGTGGGTGATGTTGCGGCCCTCGCCGGCCTCGCCCAAGCCGTAGCCCTTAATGGTATGGGCCAGGACGACGGTGGGCCGTCCGGTGGTTTCGACGGCCATTTTATAGGCGTTATAGACCTTGCGCGGATCGTGCCCGCCGCGGTGCAGCTTGAACAGTTCGTCGTCGCTCAGGTGGGAAACCAGATCGAGCAGTTCGGGGTATTTGCCGAAGAAATTCTTGCGGATGTAGGCGCCGTCGCGGGTGACGTACGTCTGCATTTCCCCATCCACCACTTCGCCCATGCGCTGGCGCAGCAGGCCGGTGGCGTCGCGCGCGAGCAGGGCGTCCCAATCGCCGCCCCAGATCAGCTTGACGACGTTCCATCCGTCGCCGCGAAAGGCGGCTTCGAGCTCCTGGATCACCTTGCCATTGCCGCGCACGGGGCCGTCCAGGCGCTGCAGATTGCAATTGACCACGAAGATGAGGTTATCGAGCTTCTCGCGCGAGGCCAGCGTCAGCGAGCCCATGGATTCCGGCTCGTCCATCTCGCCGTCGCCCAGGAACGCCCACACCTTGCGCGGGGAGGGCGGTATCAGTCCGCGATTCTCCATGTAGCGCATGAAGCGCGCCTGATAGATGGCGTTGATCGGCCCGAGGCCCATCGAAACGGTGGGGAAGCGCCAAAAATCGGGCATCAGCCACGGGTGGGGGTAGGAGGACAGGCCGGGCGACTCGCGCAACTCGTGACGGAAGTTGAGAAGCTGCTGTTCGCTGAGGCGGTCCTCGAGAAAAGCGCGCGCGTAGACGCCCGGCGAAGCGTGTCCCTGGAAGTAGACGATGTCGCCCGGCTGGTCGCCATAAGCGGCGTGAAAGAAGTGGTTGAAGGCCACCTCGAGCAGCGTGGCCAGTGACGCATAGGTGGAAATATGGCCGCCGATGCCGGGGTCGTACTTGTTCTGGCGCACCACCATGGCCATGGCGTTCCAGCGGATGAGGCTCTTGATGCGGCGCTCCATGGCGCGGTCGCCGGGATAGGGAACCTCGTCTTCGGGACGAATGGTATTGATGTACGGCGTATTCTGCAGGGCCGGCGTATCGGCGCCGGAGATCCGGGCCTGGCCGGTTAGCCGCTCCAATATGTACGCGGCGCGGTCGGGACCCGCCTCGTCGATCACCTGATCGAGCGCTTCCAGCCACTCCGCGGTCTCCTGAGGATCAGGATCGACCACCCTCCGATTCAGTTTCTGGTGCATGGATGATTTTATTATACGGTCTGCGGGCGGCCGGAAGCGTGGGACGGCGCGCGGCGCCCGGGGTGTACAATATTGATTAAGATCGATCAAATGAGGAGTCGCCCATGTCAGCCTCGCATGCGCCCGTAGTGCATCGCATGCCTATTACCAAAGCGCGCGTCAATCTTGGACAGCTCGCGAAGCGTGCGCACAACAACAACGAGTACTTCATTCTGGAAAAAGACGGCATTCCCGTGATCGGAATTTTGAGTGCGGCCGAGCTCGAGGACTACCTGGAACTGCGCGATCCCAAGGTTCGCGAACACATCCGAAAAAGCCGCGAGGAATACGAAGCCGGGAAAGGCCGGCCTCTGGGCGAGTTTCTGGCCGAGATCGCGCCGGTGAAAAAGACGCGCAGAAGCGCATGACGCCGCCTTTCCCGGTTCTGACCGCGCCGCACTATGAGCGGTTGGCGAAGAGGCTTCTCCGCGGAGACCCCGACTTCCCGGCGATCCAGGCGCAGGCAGGCTCGATCCTGTGCGCGGACCCTTATAATACGAGCCGCCAGCATCACATCAAGAAACTGGAAGGCGTGGCGGCCGGCGACGGCCAGTTTCGCCTCACAATTGGAAGGTGGCGCTTCCGTTACGATATCCTCGGCCGCGAGGTGCGGCTGGCGTACTGCGGATTGCGCCGGGAAGATACGTACCGGAAGACCTGAGGGCCGCTGAGGGCCGCCATGCCTGTCCCGGCGGGCGAGGAGTACACTGGGTCTGTGGACGCCGAACTGACGCAGTTCCTCATCGATGCGGAGGGACGGGCCTCCGTGAACGAGATGGAGGGACCGACCTTGGCTTCCGCCCGCGGCCGCGCCATCTCCGCGGCGCTGCGGGCCATCGACTTGGAGATGGAATTTCTCGGCGACCTCGGGCGCAAGCTCGAAGGCAATCAGCCCCAGTAGACGGGCCGACAGGTTCACGGATGCGACTTTGCTGGCGGCGCGGCGCGGTAGCGCTGACAATTGTGGCATTGGGCGGTTTGGCGCCGGGCGCGGCGGCCCAGGCGCCGGCGGTCAAAACGCCGGCGTTCGCGCTGATCGATCCGGCGGATGCGGCGCAGTGGCAGACCTGGGTGAAGGATGCCGGGTGGAAGGTGATCGCGCCTGCCGGGCTGGCGGCGGATGCCACCATCGACATTCGGGCGCAGGCGCTGGCGGCGGCGGTAGAGGACGCCATCCACAACTCGGGCGTCGACCCGGCGCGGGTCTACCTGGCGGGCCGCGGCGGGGCATCGGCGGCGGTGTTCTACGCGGCGGCGCGGTTGCCGGACGTTTGGGCGGCGGCCTTCGCGCTGGGCGGGTCGCCGCAACCAGCCATCGACAGCGGACGGATCTTCGCGGCCAATTTCACAAACACGCCGATTCTGTGGGCCGGCGTCAGCGAGGACGACCATGCGCTGGCGGAGAAGCTGAAGGCGGCGGGCGTCAACATCGAGTGGCGCTCCAACAGCGAGCTGACCATCGCCGGCGCACTCGAATGGCTCACCGGGCACGTGCGCCAGGAATTCCCCATCGAGGTGGATTGCGAGACCAATTCGGTGGCGTTCGCCCGCTGCTATTGGGCGCAGATGACGAAGTTCGACGCAGCCGAGCGCAACGACGTGCTGCCCAGTTCGCTGGTCCGGCCCAACTCCGGGGCCTACCTCGATCTGGGAGGCTTCGGCTACAAGACCGAGGACCCCGGACCAGGGCTGCCGGTGTCTTCCCTGCCCCCGAAATACGACGGCCCGCTCAAGCTGGGCGACCGCATTCTGGAACTGGATGGAAAGGCCATCGAGAACGCCCGCCAGTACGAGCAGACCTTGCGCGAGGCCACCCAGGAGAGAGCCGCCGTCATCCTGATCGAGCGCGGCAAGGAGCGCAAACGAATCGAGACGCGCATCGCGCTGCCGGCGCGTCCGCCGATGGTTACGGCGCGGGTCCAGGCCAGGTACGTTCCGGAGGAGAATGAGATCCGGATTGTCACGCGGATGGTGACCGACCTGCGGGTGACCATTCCGCCGCATTGGGTTCCGGCGACGCTCTACTGGAACGGCCTGCCGCTCGAAGAGACGCGCGCACCCGGATGCCTGGCACTCACGTTGCGGGACGAATTGCTGCACGCGGAGAAGTGCCCGTAGGGCGGCCCATGCGCGGATCGACCCCACGTGAAGCCGCCCGCCGCCTGCTGCGGGCGCCGCGGAGCGCGAAACGCGATGCGGCCATGCGTAAGACCATCCGGCAGATCCCCCGCGGCAAGGTGGCCACGTACGGGCAAGTGGCCGCCGCCGCCGGTTATCCGCTTTACCATCGTCACGTGGCGCAGTTGCTGCGCACGGAAGGCAACGCGCTGCCCTGGCAGCGGGTGGTAGGCGCGGGAGGCGCCATCAAGCTGAAATACGAGGCCGGGCTGGAACAGCGGACCCGCCTGGAGATGGAGGGCGTGCGCTTCCGCGGCAAGCGCGTGGACATGGCCGAACACCAGCATCGTTTCCGGGGATGGGATTTCGAATAGGGCCTTGCGCGCCGCTTCCATGCGCCGTGCCATTGTGCCATTCGGCACATATAGAGTTACGCCGCAAAAAGAAATTCGCACGCGGTACTCCGATGCAAGCGTAAGCTTGAATTGTCCCGCAAAATACAGAAAGCGGTACGCATATGCACGACAAGACAGGCTCCCGCGAGGAGACAGACCTCAGCGGATCAAGCGTTGCCGAATCCGACCGGCAAGCGCGGCGTTATGTCGAGGCCTCCCCACCAATTCCCACAGAACCGCCGCAAACGACCTCGGCCGAAGAACCGTGGATGATTGACAAACCAGCGAAGGCCCCGGCTTGTCCTGGCAGCGAGTATTGGCTCCCCTAAAGCTGCTGTCGCACTCCAGACCCTCACAGAAAGCGCCGGCTGACGCATTCCCTCGCAGGTGGATCGGCTAGCCGCCGCCAGCGGCAGCCACGGCATAAGGTCCATGACGCTCTAGTTTACGCGGGCGCGCCCGTCGAAGTTCCCGCAAACCCCAGGCGGCGTATGGGCCCTACGACAGCAAGAGTTCCAAGTCTTCCCTGCGCAAATCGCGAATGAGGCTGTTGTCTTCGCCGATGATGGCGGCCGCGAGATCGCGCTTGGTGTTTTGCAGTTCGAGGACCTTTTCCTCGACCGTGCCGCGCGCGATCAGGCGGTAGGCGAACACGCGCTTGGTCTGCCCGATGCGATGGACGCGGTCCACCGCCTGGGCTTCCGCGGCCGGATTCCACCAGGGGTCGAGCAGGAAAACGTACTCGGCGGCGGTCAGGTTCAAGCCCAAACCGCCGGCCTTCAGGCTGATCAGGAACAGACGGCAGCCGGGATCGTTCTGAAAACGCTCGACGCGCGCCTGGCGGTCGCGGGTGGCGCCGTCCAGATACTCGTAGACGGCGCCGGCCTGGTCCAGGCGATCGCGGACAATGGCCAGCAGGCTGGTGAACTGGGAGAACACCAGCGCCTTGTGGCCTTCGTCGAGGACCTCGCGCAGTTGGTCGAGCAGCACTTCGAGCTTGGCGCTCGGTTCGCCGATCCGCTTAGGATCGAGCAGGCCGGGATGGCAGGCGGCCTGGCGCAGCCGCAGCAGGGCTTCGAGCACCTGGATCTTGGATTTCGCCAGCCCGTCCGTCTCGATGCGCTTGAGCAAGGCATTGCGATAATGCTGGCGCAACTCGCCATACAGCTTGCTCTGGGCGGGCTCCATTTCGCAAAAAATGGTCTGTTCGGTCTTGAGCGGAAGTTCGCGGGCCACCTGCTCCTTGGTGCGGCGCAGGATGAACGGACGCAGCGCCTGGGCCAGCAGCTTACGCGTGTCTTCGTCGGGTTTGCGGGCGGAGATGCCCGCCATCTTGAAGACGCTGGCGGCGCCCAACATGCCGGGGTTAAGGAATTCGAAAAGGCTCCAAAGCTCGCCCAGGTGATTTTCGATGGGCGTTCCGCTGAGCGCCAAGCGGTGCCGTCCGCGCAGAAGGCGCGCGGCTTTGGCGGATTCGGCGGCGGCGTTTTTGATGGCCTGCGCCTCGTCGAGCACAATGTAATCGAACTCCACGTCCTTAAGACGCAGGGCATCGCGGCGCAGCGTGCCGTAAGTGGTCACGATGGCGTCGTAAGCCGCGAAGTTGTTGCCGGCGCGAGCCAGGCCGGTGTGGTCGAGCATGCGCAGTTGGGGGGTGAAGCGCGCGGCTTCCTGCATCCAATTGAAGACCAGCGACTTGGGGACCACCACCAGGGACGGCCCCAGCGGCTCACCGGCGGCCCGCAGCTCGCGGCGGGTTTCGAGCAGCGCCAGCACCTGCGGCGTCTTGCCCACCCCCATGTCGTCGGCCAGGCAGCCGCCAAAGGAGAAGCGCCGCAGGAAGTGCATCCAGCCCAGTCCGTCGCACTGATAATCGCGCAGTTGCCCCACGAAGCCGGCGGGCTGGGAGGCGGTCTCGATGCCCTGAAAGGCGCGCATTTCCGCGCGCACCGCAGCGAAGGTTTCGTCGAAGCTGGCTTCGGGCTGGGAGGCCAGCAAAGCGTCGAGCAGCCCCGCCTGGCTCCGGCGGAAGCGGACGTGGTCGGTTTCGGACGTGCCCAATCCAGCCAGCACGCCGAAGCGGCGCAGCCATTCCTCGGGCAGCACGCCGTAGGTTCCGTCGCCCAACCGCACCATGCTCTCGCCGCGGCGGAGGGCCGCCAGCAGCTCGGGCAGTTGCGCTTTGCTCTCACCGTACTCCACTTCGCCGTGCAGCTCGAACCAATCCAAGCCGCTCGAAACCTCGATGCGGAAGGCGCCCGGACGCCGGAAGACCTTGCCCTCGGCTTCGATGTGCCAGCCCCTCTCGACCAGCGCCTGGACCAGACGCGGCAACTTGGCGGGAGCGATTTCCCAAGCCGGCTGGCCATAGGCCGGGACTTGAAACTTGAGGCCCAATTCGACCAGAACCGCGGCGGCGGCGCTTTCGAGGGCCGGGTCCCGGCGCAGAAAGCGGCGCGCGCCGGCGTCGTAGAATCCCCTGGCCGGCTCCCGCGACGGTACCAGGCGGCCATCGTAATCGAAGGAAAGCTCCGCCCGCAGCCGCCCGGAACCGTGCATGGCGATTCCGGCCGCGCCGATTCGAAGACAAGGCCGGGGCTGGGGCGCCAGTTCCTCGAAACGCAGTTCCTCGGGCACATCGATGGCCGGCGCGGTGGGCGATGTGAGCAGCGCCGCCAGCAATTCCTCACGCTCTTGCTCCGGCGCCTGGATGGCGCCGGCCTGGCGCAGATAAGCGATCCACTCGAAGGGCGCATCTTCGGCGAGCGGCGCCACGCGGTCCTTCGTAAACACGAACCCGCCCGGCGTGAGCAGAAGCGGCTCCGACAGCTCCATGCGCTCCTCGCCCCGGCGCAGCACGCCGGCAACCGCCCACTTGCCCTTCACGCCCGGGCGCATTTCCAAGGCGAATTGCCAAACGCCGCCCTCGTCCCATGCAAGCGGAACGAGGGCGTCCGCGGACTTGCCGATTTGCAGGTAGCACCGCCCGGTACGGGCCGCCAGAGGCATGACCATGGCCGATAGGGGGTGCGGGACGCGGCAGGACGATGGAAGCGCCGGGTAGGAATCCGTGTACATCCAGGCGTCGTAGCGGTCCCTCACGCCGGCCAGCGCCGACAAGATTTCGCGGTCCTCCGCCACCGGCAAGTGCGCCAGTTGGCTGCGCCTCACGCTAAGCGCGCCATGCCGAGTCCAAGTGCCATCCCGCTTGGGCGTACAGGTCCCCAGCGCCAGCGCCACGCAACCCGCCGAGATGCTGGCGGGGACATCCACGATGTAGAGAATCCGCCGCTTGGCCGGCCATGCGTCACTTGGCCGGACGGCCTCCTCGCGAGGCTGGGAGATTTCGGCGAGTTGCCGCTGCCAGGCAGGCTGCACCGGCATTGGCGCCGGCGCGACCGGACGTGGCTCGTAATCGTACTCTTCGTAGTCCAGGTCCCCATCCAGCCAAAACTCGCCGCCGTTAAGGACCAGACTTTCGGCTGCGGCATCGGAGAGAAAACCGTGGGCGTCGGCGGCCATGAGGGTGGCCCATATATGTTTGCACGGGCCGGCGGAATCGTAATAGGAGCAATCGCAGTAGGCCGCGAGTTGGCCATCCTCCCAATCCAGGCTCACCTCATAGGCGCTCGAACCGCGCACGTAGGCCTTCACTTGCGAGGCGGAGCCGTGCTCGACGCGCACGCGGCCGAGGTTGTAGTAAAGCAGGCCGCGGGAGCGCACCCCCGGTTCGAAGTCGCCGGCTAGCCTGGTTGTGAGGGATCTCTTCATGCGCACCCGGTTTCCTGGGGGAGGGATCGAAGCACTATTTTAGAACAGGTCGCGCGGCGAGCACTCCGGAAACCCGCGGGACTCATGGCATGGGCTAGCCCGCACCCACCCGGTCACGGCGTGAGGCGGACGGCCGCGAAGCCGTTGGCTTTGAGGTCCACCGCGACGCGGCCATCGCGGATGAGGAGGCGCTTCCCGTCGCGCTCCAGCCGCCGCTCATCTTCGCAGCGGGTCTTCGATCCATGGCGGCGTGGCCTCGATGAGACGGCCCAGTTCGGGCTCAACCTCATCCATTTTGCGCTTCATCTCCCAGGCGATCTCGCGATAGCTGAAATGGCCCTTGACGCCGCTGCGCAATTTGGAAATGTATTCCGCCTCGGCGAAATCCATCTTGAAGAGAAACCGCGAACGCGCGCCGAAGGGCAGCAGATAATGGGCGGCGGGAGCGGGCAGGCGGCGCATGACGTCGAAGGCGCCACGCATGGCCGGTTCGTAAACGCCGGCCGCGCCGGCTTCGGCAACCAGCGGCGGCGTGTCGTAGCCCAACGCGCCGGAGTATTCCTGGCGGAACTTCTGGCAGCGCCGGTGACGATGCAGGTCGCGATAGGCGCCTACATCGATGGTCATGTCGTAGCAGTAGAGTCCGCCGCGGAACTGGCCCAGGATTTCGTCGCGCCGGGTGCGCGAGGCCAGCGCCACATCGAAGACCTCGGCGCGCTGGCGGCCGCTCCACGCACAGGCCATCTCATATAGCTCGCGAAAAGGCCGGTCCGTAACGGGATAGAGCAAGGTGGCGGCGATATCCGCCGGGACGCAGGCGGGCCGCAACAGGTCCACGCGCGCGGCAGGCGCGCCCGTGGCGGCGGGCAGGTTCTGGCGCGCCCAGAGCTTCAGATCGCGCCGCGAGCGGATGGCATGTTCATCCGGATCGGCATGGCTGGCCAGCGTGGGGGCCAGTGGTTCGGCCGCGGCCGCGGGGTCCCAGACGCAATCCGGCTCGGCCGCGCACGCCTGCGCGATTTCGTCTCCCAATTCGCGCAATTCGGCGTATTCGGAAGCCTTGAGCCGGCGGATCTGTTTCTCCATGGTCCGTATGCTGGCCACCTGGCCGACGTTGGTGGGCACGCCCCAGAACAGCAGGTAGCGGGCCACGTCGAAGGCGCGCGCCGCCAGGTTGCGCTGGTAGGCGTCGGGCTGCATATCGCCGGGACGGGGAAGGCGTTCGGCAAGGCGCGCGAAGGCCAGCTCTTTGACCTTGCCGTAAGCCTCAAGGAGCGCCTCACCGGCGGCGCGATAGGCCGCCGCATCGTCCGCACCCAGCTCGGGCGGCACGATAAATCCGGAGCGCGAGAAATCCTGATAGCGCGAGGACTTGGCTTGGCCATCCCACAGCGGCTCCTCTTCGATCTCCGTGGCCGCCAGCTCCGAGATGCCCTCGAAGCACATCACGGCATGGCCCAGATCGGCGATGGAAGCATGGCCGTATTGGAAGTAGAAGCTCTCGAGGAACTTCCGCGAATCGTGGCGGCGCACCCATTCGAGCGAGTCCCGAATGGAATCCGGCGACCGGCTATAGCGCGCCAGGGCATAGGCGCTTTTTTCCGGCGGCATGGGGGCGAGAGTGATGACGCGTTTCACAGGGGTCAAGAGGTTATGATAGCGGGGTGCAGATCCGAATCCAACGTATTCATCCCGGCGCGGTCCTCCCCACCTACGCGCATGGTCCCAAAGAAGACGCAGGCATGGACCTGTGCGCGGTGGAAGAGGCGACCCTGACGCCCGGCGAGCCGCGCCTGGTCCCGACCGGCCTCACCATCGAGGTTCCTCCGGGATTCGAGGCGCAGGTGCGCCCGCGCAGCGGCCTGGCGCTGCGCCACGCCATCACGATGCCCAATGCGCCCGGCACCATCGACCCCGGATACCGCGGCGAGGTGCGCATCATCCTGCTGAACCTGGGCCGGGCGCCGTACGTGATTCACGCCGGCGACCGCATCGCGCAGATGATTGTGGCGCGGTATGAGCCGGTGGAATGGGTGGAAGGCGATTTAGCCGATTCCGAGCGCGGGGCGGGGGGATTCGGATCGTCGGGGCGGTAGGGGGGCGCTGCGCCGTTGACCGGGGCATTAGATCCGCCGGCGCCTTCGTCCCGGCGCCGCGAGCGGAGAGATAGGCCTCAAGTCGGCCGGTGAGCATCTCTTGGAGCATGCGTACGTTTCGTTTCCATTGGGCGGCCATATTACTCGGTTCGAACCTGGTCTCTCACCAGGGACAACATCGACGTCCGAGTGACGTCACTGAATCGCTATCGTTACCGGGTTTGAATCCACGCCCTGTTCGGTCAAGACTACCTGAACCGCATTGCCCACCGGCGCGCCGGCCGGAATTTGAATGTTGATCTGATAGATTCCAACCAAGCCGGGCGCCGCTCCGGAGAACGTGACTGTAGCCGGTTGCCCTCCCACCGTGGCGGACACCGGATACTTCGTGAAGGCGAGTTGCGTCGCCGAGGCCGGCTCGCCATCGGGAACCGAGTTGCTTATCGGGCCGAAACCCGAGCCGAAGCATTCGACGTAGTCACCCCTGGCCGCGGGATCCGAAGAATCCGCGACGGTGGCGGTATTCGCCAGGAGCGCGGCGGCCTGACCTCCACCGGAACCATCTATAGTGAATAAGGCGGGCCTGATCTCCGAAACTGCAACCGTAACAGGCGGCCCGGGATCCCCGTCTCGCACGACGAGGATCTGCTGTTGAGTATTGATGGGAAGACTCGACGGCAGAAGAGCCATCAGCCAGGTGGGGCTCACCGAATCCAGGTAGAGCGGTTGTCCCCCGATCAACGCCTGTACTCCCCCGAGTGACGAGGGAAGCCCCGGTCCGGCGGCGGCGACAGTCTGCGAGGCCAGATTGGCGCCACGGATCGTGACCCAGCTCCCTTGCGCTAAAGCATCGCTCGCCCGGCCACTGGCGGAAGGAATCGCCGAGGTCACGGCTGGATCCGTGCTTGAACCTGCCGCGACCGCTCCCACCGCCTGGAGGTTCAGCATGTAGCCTACCTGCGGGCTGGCCGATTGGACAGTCGCTTCGAGAATCGCGGGCAACTGGGCCTGAGATGGAATCCATGTCCCGGTCCATACTCCCGCGGACTCCGGGGCCAAGACAAGATCCTGGCTTCCGGACCGCGCGGTTACGTTCGCGTTGCCCGGCGCGCTGCCGTCGCAGTTCTCGATCTGCACGCGGACGGAAATCGGCCTGCCGGCGTAGCCAAAGAAGCCCGACACTGGCGAAAGCAATTGGGCAGCGACGGGATCCGACGCATCGCATGGTTGGAAGCCAGCGGCGTCCAGCGTCTTGCTCTGGGTGGACGAGCGTGCAGCCGGAACAAACAAGCTTACCGGAACGGAGCGCGCAGTGCCATCGGAGAGCCCAACGGCCACCGTGGCGCTGTAAACCCCAGCAGCTCGCGTGCCTGCCGTCCCCGTGACCGTGAGCTTCAACATTCCGTCGCCAGGCGTCGTGCCCGAGACCGGTTGCACGGCCAGCCAGCCGGCGTCGGAACCTTCCACTACCGTATTGAAGGATAGCGATCCTCCGGGCGGCGACGCCAGCGCGATCGTTCCGCTTGCCGCGCCGGCGGTCAAAACAAGTCCGCTAAGAGGCGCTTCAGCCGGCGTGGAAGTTCCCGCCGCCAGAACAGTCAGTCCGACCGTGACCACCTGAGTCGCGGTTCCGGCGCTGTACTGCACCCAACACATGTACCGCCCGGGCGTCGTCTGTCCCGGAATGGCCGTGATTTCCGCAGTTGCCGTTGCGGCTGGCGGCAGGCTCTGCGCGATCGCCTGCGGCTGCAGGCGCCCCCCACATCCCGGCGAGGCCGCCGCGCTCACGTTGACGGCGCTGCCGCCTTGGTTTGTGACCCCGACCGTCGTGGAGACTGGCGCGCCCCCGGACCATCCCACCAGCTCGACAGCCGATTGAGAAACACCCAGGGACGCGGGCCCGTCGTTGACCAGCAAGCCGACTTGCACGGTCTGCTGCGTCCCAGCGCCTTGCACCGTCAGGGGCGCCGAATAGACGCCGGCTGCCATGGTTGAAGGATCGATCCAGATCGTCACCGCATCCGCGCTTCCGGCGGCGGCCGAACCGGACTGCGCGGACGTGGACAGCCAGCTCACCGAAGGCACTTGGATGGAGTACGCAAGCGTTCCGCCGCCGTCGTTGTAGATCGCCAGCGGCATCGAAGTCGCTGCGCTTCCCCGAGCCGCGCTTACGCTGATGCTGCTCGGCGCCGCGCGCAATCGCGGCGGCGAGCCCGCCGCCACGGTCAGGCTTAAGGGGATCGTCAGAGATTGCGCGTTCGCGGCAGAGAGTTGAAGCGCGCCGGAGTACGTACCTGCCGCCAAACCCGACCAGTTTACGCTCACGCACAACGACCCGGGAGTCTGCACAGCGCCGGTCCCCAGCGACGCCCAAGGCAACGCAGCAGCATCGGCGGTTCCCGTCACGCTGGAAACGGCCGTGGTCGCGAACACCGCTACGCAACCACTCGCGCTCGTGGATGCGGCGTTCGCCGTTCCGAGGAACGAAAGAGACGCCGGACTGACAAACAGCGCGTTCGCCGCCGGAGCCGGCTGGACGGAGATGGTGAAACTCTGAGACGCCGTTGCCCCCGTGGCATCGGTGACGACGATACTGAACGAGCAATCTCCGGCTTGGCTCGGCGTTCCGGAAACCGCTCCGGCGCCCGACAAGTTGAGCCCCGCGGGAAGAGCGGCTCCCGGAGCTAGGGCGAAGCTGTATGGCGCTGTTCCTCCGGCGGATGCGATCGTTGCGGCATAGACCGCTCCGACCTGTCCCTTGGGAAGGTTTTGCGCGGGAAGACTGAGCGTCGATACAACAGCAATCTGCAGCGCGACCATCGCCTTGCTGCCATTGGCATCCGTCACGCTCAGTGTGAATGGGTCCGTCCCGTACGAGCCAACCGCTGGAGTCCCCGTGATTCTCCCGTCGGACGTAAACTGAAGGCCCGCCCATAACATGCCGCCCGCGATCTCAAACAAATAAGGCGCCTTTCCCCCCGAGGCGGTCAACTGCACAAAGTATGTCTGGCCTGGGTAGGCGAACGGAAGAGTCGATGGACCGATGGTAATCGTGTCTCCGTCGATTTGGAGCTGATAGTTGGCGGAGCCGGTGGCGCCGGCCGAATCCAGGGCGCCAATCTGAATGAGGAAGGTACCGATTTGGAGCGGCGTTCCGGCAAGCGCGCCCGTGACGCCCAGCGCGACCCCATTCGGCAACTCGCCTTGCGTGAGCAAGTAAGTGTACGGCGGCTTTCCGCCGGAGGCCTGCACCGAGGCTGAGTAAGGCGTCTCAATGTGTCCGGCGGGCAGGCTCGTTGGCGACAAACTGAGCGTCGTGGGAGTATTGGGGCTCACGATTATCTTAAACGTGGCGCTCCCACTGGAGCCGTTAAGATCGGTCGCGCTCACCGTGAACTGGACCGTGGCTCCGTTACCCCCCGTCGGAGTTCCCGTGATCGATCCATTCGTCCCCAGTTGCAGCCCCGCATACCAGGAGGCGCCTGAAACCATAGCGAACGTATACGGAGCCGCCCCGCCACTCGCGGTCAACTGCGCTGAGTAGGCTTGACCCACCGTCGCGGCGGGCAGTGCGCTGGGACCAAGCGCGATCGTGTCCCCGGCGATTTGGAGCGAGTAGTCTTTGTAACCGCTGCCGCCCTTCGAATCCTGGGCTGCAATCCGAATACTAAAGGACCCGGCCTGCTGGGGCGTACCGCCGATCGCGCCGGATGAGCTGAGCGAGAGTCCGGCGGGCAGGCTGCCCTGCGTCAACGAGAACGTGTACGGCGCCGCGCCGCCGGATGCTTGAAGCGCGACTGAGTACGCCACCCGGATCTGGCCCGAGGCGAGCGTCGACGGCGCCAGCGTAAGAGTTGCAGGCGCGATCGTAAGCTGGTAGTCTCGCGACCCTGTCACCCCTTTTGAATCTGTGGCGGAAATGGTGCAGGTGACGGTCCTCGCGGTGAGCGGAGTCCCGCTCCATAACCCGTTTGCGGAAAACGTCAGTTCGCCGGGACATGAGAGCGAGGCCGAAAATGCGTAAGGCGGCGTTCCGCCGCTGGCCGAGAAAGTCACGGAGTATGCGCCCCCGACCACCGCCGCCGGCAGCGTAACTGGGCTGATTTGAATCGGCTGGTTCGCTATGGTAATGCTGTAATCCAAGTACACACTGTGCGAGGCGGCATCCGTAGCAGTGAGGCGGAAGGGGTATGCGCCGGCGGATGCCGGAGTCCCCAGAATTTCCCAGAACTGGCCGAGACTCGCAGACGCCGCCAGACCCGGCGGCAGCACGCCATTGGAAACCGTAAACTGGACCGGCGTGGTCGCGCCCGATGCCACAACGGACTGGGAGTAGGTCACGCCCACCTGCCCGTTCGGAAACGACATGGGGCTCAGCGTAAACGCGGGAGGTACGTACGCGATCGCGTACGTGATTTGTCCAGCGCCACTGGCGCTGTCCCGCGCGAGGATAGAGCAGGAACTCGACCCTGGCCCGGAGGGTTGTCCCGAAATCAGGCCGCCGGCGCTCAAGGCTACTCCAACCGGCAAGTAGCAGGACGTGCTGAACTGGTAAGGCGGCGTCCCGCCGGAAGCGGTGAGTTGTAGCGAGTATGCCACCCCCCATTGGAAGGACGGCAAAGCGGATGGCTGGATTGTCAGCGCCGTTCCCGTAACTGTCAGGCTGTAGTTGCCGGAGCCCGTGTTCCCATGGAGATCCTTCGCGACGATTTGAAACGCGTAGGTCCCTGCCGCCGAGGGCTGTCCGCTTAAGGTCGCGGTTGTGATGTTCGCAGGGTTGTCAAAGGAGAACGCGAGTCCGGGGGGCGCCTGATCGACGTAGATGGAGTACGGGGCCGTTCCTCCGGAAGGCGCAAAAGTCACGGAGTAATTCTGGTTCACGGCGCCGGCCGGAACCGTCGCTGGCGCGATGCTCAAATGAGCGGCGAAGATCTGGATCGTAAAGGCCTGGCTGCCCGAGTTTGCCGCGGATTGCGCCGTGACCGTGAAATTGAAATTGCCGGCGGTGGTTGGCGTACCGCTCAGGACGCCATTGCCCGCGGTCAGCGTCAGCCCCGGTGGCAGAGATCCCGCCGTCGCGGAGAACGTGAAGGGTCCGGAGGTGACCGGCCCTGCGGCGAAAACTGTCGAGTAGGTCGCGCCGATCCAGCCCGGAGGCGGGGAGCCGGCTACCGTAAGCGGCAACTGAGTTGCCGCGGAAACGGTAAACGTATACGTGCGCGTGGCCCGCTGCCCGGCGGAACCGCTTGCCGAAATCGTAAAAGTCCACGAGCCGCTTTGCGTAGGCGTCCCCTGGATTTGTTCGACAGAAACACTGCCGACCGCGGCGAGAGATAGGCCCGGCGGCAGACTCCCTGAAGCCACCGCCATGCTGGTAAAGTTGAATCCAGCCGTACCAACCAGTTGCGAATAGGACACGCCAACAGTCCCGTTAGGGAGGGTCTGGGGCACAACGTCGTAAACGTCTAAGGGAAACTCGAAGACGTTGAAGTTCCCAAGCTTGTCCGTAGCGCGAATTTCCATTGAGAAGTTGCCCCCAGTGGTTGGCGCGCCGCTGAGGACGCCCTGGCTGCTTAAGGTCAGGCCCGCCGGCAGTTGCTGGCCGGATTCCAGCGTCCAGGCGTACGGCGCAGTACCTCCCGTGACGGCGAACGTGACCGAATACGGCAATCCGACATTGGCCGGCGTCAAACTGGCGGGGCTCAACGCGAAGGGCGGGAACGGAATCGTCAGTGTGAAGTCGGAGTAGCCCGAGAGGCCTTGGGAGTCGGTCGCCGCGATTCTGAAACTGTAGTTGCCGCCTACCAGGGGCGTACCCGAAATAAGGCCTGACGACCCGTTCAGCGTCAGACCGGCCGGCAAGGCGCCCGATGTCAGCGCATAGGCGTATGGCGGCGCGCCCCCGCTTGCCGAGAGCTGACTCGACCAAATCACGCCTACCGTTGCGCCCCCCATGATCGTTGATAAAACACAGATTCCGGGATCCACGTTCAGGGTGAATGCGGCGTGAATGTTGGCGCTAGGCACGGCGCTGTCGGATGCGTAAATGGTGAAGCTATAGGTCCCCGGGGTGTTCAGAACGTCGCTCATCCATAGGTAACCGTTCACATCCGGGATAAACCCCAAAGGAAGCGGCGGCGTCTCCGAAAAACGGTACGGCGGCGTGCCTCCGGCCACTAACAGCACGGCGGCGTAGGGCGCGGAGTAAATGGCGTCCGGCAGAGTCGACGTAATGAACTGGAACGGTGTAGCGGGTGCGACCACCATAAGGGAGTACGAGTGATTTTCCACCAGCGGCGGCGTCGAGCTATCCGTTCCGACGATGTTGAACTGGAACGAGCCGATCGTAGCCGGCGTACCCCTCAGAACATACGCACCGGCATACGGGCTGTAAAGCTCCAATCCCGCCGGCAAACTCGATCCGGACGCGAGTGTGAAAGCGATGGGCAGATTCCCTAAATTCCAGGACAAAGATTCATAGTAAAAGGTTCCCTGGACAGCGCTCGGGAGGCTGCGCGGCCCCATGCCCAGTTGGGCGGCGGCGTGGGGAGCAAGGGCGAGTAGAAGCGTCAGGCTGGCCAGCGGGTCGAAGCGGCGAAAGCGCGACCGGCGGAAGGATCCCGGTTGCGCCGCAACAGTTCCGAGCGTCAGCCTTTCATTAGGAAATTCCATTGACCCGACCGGCATTTTCTTAGTCCGTTTGAAAGTATAGCGCCTGGCGTAAGCCACAAGTCAAGGCATTTGCACAATTTTTCTGGAAGGTCCAAACTCCCGATGTATGCCCGCGGTCACCTGAGCGGAGGCTAGGCTCTCCAGAGATGGAGCTTGAGCGCCGACTCAGCGGCTGGCATGGGAAAAGGGATTCCCCTCCTTTGATCCTGCGTACGGAGAGGTGCACCCGTCAGCCTTCTATCCGAGCGAGTTGTCGCCGACTCGCTGAAGCGCTGGAGAAGGCGGGCTGGAAAACGCCGCCTGGGTGTAGACTGAATTAGAATCCGGGAATCCGATTTAGGAGTCCCGGTTGGAGCGATCATGCAGGAAGCACCGCGACCTCAGGCGCCTTGGGCGCTACGCTTGGTTCCGCCGTTCCCGGCCATAGCACAACGAGTCCTGGGCTTGGTCGGGCAGGAGGACACCAGCGTCCGCCAAGTCTCCGAGCTGATCAAGATGGACCCGTCGTTTTCCGCCGAGTTGCTGCGCTTCGCCAACTCCGCCCTCTTCGGCGCGCGTCACGAAGTCAAAAGCCTGGTGCAGGCCGTCGCGATGATCGGTCTCGACCGCGTCAAGACCATAGCGACCTTTGTGGCGGTAGACCGCATGGTCCGCTCCTCAGTGCGCATCGCCACGCTGCGCAAGATGTGGATCCACAGCCTGGTCACGGCTTTGATCGCGGAAGAAGCCGCGCGTCTCAACCACATGTCCCCCGAGGTGGCGTACACCGCGGGCCTGCTCCACAACCTGGGAACGCTCGGTCTGATGTCGGCGTACCCGGACGAGTACACGCGCATGCTCGAAGTATCGGGCGAATACGGCTTCGATCTGCTGAGCACGGAGCGCGACCTTTTTGAGATCGACCACTGCCTGGCCGGCTGCTACCTGGCGCAGGATTGGGACTTCCCCGACGAACTGGCCGCCGCCATAGCGGGCCATCACGACGAGCCAGTCGCGGGCGAGCTAAGCTTGGACAACCTGGTCAGAGTGAGCTGGCGACTGGCCGACGCACTCGGATACGCGGCGTTCCCGCTGGGAGAGAAGTGGACCTATGAAGGGCTGATCGCCCTCCTGCCCAACACGGGCTCTTGGCTGGGAGAGTCCGCGGAAACCGCCCGCCGCGAACTGGATGCGCGCATCGCAAACGCTCCGGTCTGATCGCGCGGGCTTGGCGGCGCCACACGTATCTCAGCGCTACCAGCGCGTGCTGTCCCATCCACGTTCCTCAGGGATTTGACTTACCAACGCGCCGCGAGGTTAGCAAGATCGCTAGATTACTTCACGGGTTTGGGTAGATCCATATGCCTGGCGGCGAAATCCAAAAAGAACGGCCAGTTGGGCCCGTCGGTGTGACCGCTGGAGTGCTGGCGGAAAGCCACATCGCCATCGGCCAGCAGGGTTTCCATGGGCGGAAACTTGGTTGTGCCCATGTCTTTCTTGCCGAGAAGCCTGTACACCGGCCCGGCGGCGGCCCCGGCCATGAAGGTCCCCTTGGCGTCCGCCCAGCTATCGCCACCGGGTTCGGCGTCATATCCGCCCTTGCCGGCGCTCAGGAAAACGGGACGCGGGGCGCACAGCGCGACTAACTCGTGGGAATCCACCGGCAGATCGTTCCAGTGAAGCGGGCCGGCGTATTTGAGGAAGTTGCCGGCCATCCAGTGGTATTCCTGCGCGCCGGCGACGTTCTCGACGACTTCGCCCCAATCGCGCCGGTGCAGTTTGGCGCCGCCTTCGCCGGACGAACTGACATAGGCGGTCCACAGGCGCGGTTCATACGCCATGGCAACGAGGGTGGCCTTCCCGTAGCGCGAGTGACCTTCGAGAGCGATGTGGGTGGCATCCACGGCTTTGTCCGTTTCGAAATAGTCGATGGCGCGGCTGACGCCCCAGGCCCACGCGCGCAGGCTGCCCCAATCGTCGGGTTTGCGCGGCTGGCCTTTGTTCACGAGACCAATGATGCCGAGCGTCAGTCCCGCTCCGTTGTCGGCCTGAATGCTGCCGGGATTCAACGCGGCGTAGCCCCATCCCTTGGCAAGAACCTGCTGCTGCCACGTGGGCCCCGTTGGACCGCGTCCGGCGCCCGGAAAAGCAGCGGGGCCGGCGGCTGCGCCTGGCGCGCCACGGCCAGCGAGTCCTAACAATGGTCCGCGCCCGCCTCCGGGAGGGGTCGAAAACGCATTAGGTCCGTAAGGCGGCCCCGCCGGAGCCGGCTGTGGCGCGGCTGCGCCCGGCACCCCACGGCCGGCTACAAAGCCACCGAGGGCGCCAAACTGCATGACTACGGGCACGGCGCCCTTGGCGTTGGCTGGAGTTACCAAGGTCAATGCGATCTTGACCTCAATATCCGGGTACGAAGAACTGTCCACCACCCCCACCAGTTGTTTGGTGACGATGTCCATATCGCCATTCTTGCCAGACGTGGAGCTGGTTACTTCCCATTTCACCGCGGGAGTGACTTTGGGAACCCGGCCGTAGATCTCACGATCGAAATCTTCGACGATCTCCGGACGGCGCTTGCTCCACCAAACGGACGCCTTGGCGACCTTCTTGCCGTTCTTCAAGATCAGCGGATCCGGGAGATCGGGAAAAGGATTGGCCTTGGATTCGTCGTAATTGGCGAAGTTGGGATCGGTCCTATCGGAGCCGTTCCTGCCCCGCCGGATCTCGGTCATGTGCAGAAGATCCATCATCCGCCGACGATCTTCTTCGCTGGTCATCTTGACCGGCGGCGGCAGCTCGGGTGAAGCGGCGCGCGCGGTTCGATACAAGAAGCTTCCGG
>Ga0182027_10004176_pt1 | contig 22539 bp, 19 predicted proteins | sample 712E1DmetaG_FD_121300 | JGI IMG/M metagenome (GOLD analysis project Ga0182027, IMG submission 121300) | Permafrost microbial communities from Stordalen Mire, Sweden - 712E1D metaG (Illumina Assembly) | ecosystem: Environmental > Terrestrial > Soil > Wetlands > Permafrost | place: Sweden... | reverse complement strand
GCCGATTAATATAAATTCGTAGGGAAGCCTGAAAGGTTTTTCGTACTTAAATATTTCTTCGCAAAGCGTCATGGCAATATCATATGAGCCACCTTTTGAGGCATGATCTTTCCCCGCTCCCTCAACTGTGATGCCGATCACTTTCCAATGCGCAGCCCAATCAACTTTCCATGGAAGTTTGCCGTTTCCACCAAAAGGTGAAATTTTACCCTCATGCCCACAGCCTTTGGCCCATTTGACAAGATTTTCTTCACATTTATAAGAAACTTCTTTGCCGTCCCAGGCAAAAACTTTTGTTGTTCCAAGCTTTCCGCATTTTTCGCAAATCACTTGGAAAGGTAGCCAACCGGCTTCTTTTTTCTGACTACCGCTAACTTTTTGATAAATATCTTGAATTTTTTCCGCCATATCCAAAGCGTCTTTAATTACACCGTCAAATTTCCCTTGATGATAAAGTTCCCATGAAGAAAGAATTTTTGCTTCTACTCCTAAGCTTCTTATTGCATCAATAAAGTCAGCGGAAAACATATCGGCCATGTTTTCAAATTTAGGGTCTGGCGATGGAGCCAATTTAAGCGGCATACCAAGATATTTTTCATATTCACCCCGGATTTCGGGCAATAAATCATCTGCCGGATCGAAGTCATTAATTACAAAAGTAAATGTAGCTTCTTGACCCGCATCTTTAAGCGCCCTAAAGATCATACTGTGAACAACCGGCCCCATGAGCGAACCCACGTGGGAATACCCCGATGGAGTTTTCATATCGTCAACCCAATATGGTTTATGTTTCCCCGAAGAAATTATGTCCTCTGCTACTTTATCAGCCCAAAACATAAGTTTATTATACTACTAAAAGCTCTCGATAATTAGCTTGTATAATTTACTAACCTCGTTAATGCTTTCTCTAGATACCCACTCATTAGCTCCATGTATGCCTCCACCCCTAGGTCCAATGGTCACAACCGGCACTTTTAGCTCTGTTGCAAAGATATTGTCATCCGCTACGGATTTACCATAATTAATAACTAATTCTTCAGTAAAATTATTCTTTATTAATTTTAAAATATTTTTTACAAACGGGATGCTTATACTTGTGACATATGGTTCTATATAAAAAGTTTCTCTCTGTTTTACCGAAATTTTTATTTTACTGTCAGCATTTTGGGAAAGTCTATCAGTTTTATAAAGATTGTTAATTAATTTTTCTAACTGTAATTTAGCGCTTTCTATAGTTTCCGGCAAAACCAAATGACGGTCAATTTCTATATATGCCCTATCTGGAATTGATAAGCTTGTTGACTGCGCTTCAAATTTTCTAATAAATAACGTTCCTTCTCCCAACAGTGAATTTTTTTGCAAACGTAATTCTTCTAATGCCAATGTTAGTTTCGCAGCTTCGTTAATCGCGTTTATTCCTTTTTCAGGATGCGCCCCATGAGCAGATTTACCATATACGTCAACAGAAAAAACAACTCTCCCGCGTCTTCCTAAAGTAACTACATTTACTCCTCCTGTTTGAACAGCAGATGCGCCAGGCTCACCAACTAAAATTGCCTCTACGTCTTTAAACCAGGTTTTTTTCTCTTTTACAACCCTCCATGCTCCCTCTGAAATATTCTCTTCATCAACTCCAAAAAGTACCTTAATTTTTTTATCAGTTTTTACCGTAATTATTGCATTTAGAAAAGCTGCAATTCCACCCTTCATATCACACGCTCCGACCCCGAACAATTTATCACCATCTGCGATTAATTTAAAAGGGCTAGTATTCCAATTGCCATATTTTGGAACAGTATCCATATGTCCGTAAAATAACAGCGAAGATTTTCCTTTACCTTTTTCCGCCAAGATATTCCAACGGTTATTCGTAAGCTTATGTCTTTCTACTTTAAACCCATTTGTTTTTAAGAATTCCTCAAGCCACAACGCTAAATTTTTCTCTTCTGGAAAAACAGATGGAATTGAAATTAACTTTTTTAATATTATTTCTGTATTTTGCATTAAGAATTTGAATAAATTCTATAGAGATCAGATTTTACCATAAACGCCGGAAAAAGATCGTTATAAGCAGCTTTTCTTTCGCTATTTCCATCGATGGTAACATGCTGAGTTAAAATTCCTGTCCCGGGAAAACCGAACTCCTCACCAATTTCTCCAGAGAAAGTTCTTCCCTGATCACCGGCCGTATTTAAAACTCCAGGCGCTTTCCCGTTACATTCTCCAAGAATCATATCTATTTCTCCTCCCAAAAATTGTCCCCTTTTTGACCTTTCAACTAATTCACCAAGTAAAACAGACGAAACTGCTCTATATAGACCCATCGCTCCATGACCTCCCAGAGTTGCCGCCTCGGTGACCTCAGCCATTCGCAAAAGATTACCGTTAATTGGAATTGCTGTCATCTCGGCAATTCCAGCCGAAACAATTTGACCGTCTCTCATTGCGACACCAAAAAGTTTACCGCTCTCACCTAACATTTCAACAATATCTTTTTTCTCCCAACCAAAATAGCCGTATAGTGCCGTAAACTGTTCTATCATGGCTGCATCAGCAGCCAACTCGTCTCCTCCGGAAAGAATACTTAGACTATAACCCCGGCTTTTTGCTCTTTCAATTATCTCTGTCGGAGAAAGGGGAAGCCGCCTAACAGCTGCTTCGTAATTTTGCCTGCACTCTTGAGCTTCTGCTGGATCAGATTGTCTCCCTTCACTGTTGTGTCCAAAATAAACTAAAGCTGAATTTTCAAACACATCTTGCGTCCCATTTAAAGGCACTATCGCTTCTAGAAGAAATGGTAGCTCTTCTTTCATAAGGCTTAAGCTACGAAGAAAATCAACTGACATTACAGCTCTAACACTTACCCTGGAAACGTCGTGCCCCTCTAAAGCGGCTTTATCTTGAGCATTTTTAACTCCTTCAAAGAAGTTATCCATTCCCTCAATATCTGAAATAATACCTCTTGTATCTATCCCTTTTATCCTATTAAAAGAGGAAACATCCGGAGGCCAAGTTGGTCCAATGGAACTTGTCATTCCCGATTCGCCCATAGGAAAATCTTCACCCTGCAAACCTTCGCCATTTGTAAAACCATTTGTTTCTGTTTTCATCATATAATTTCTCCACTAAAAAACCCCTTCATCAGGGGTTGTTGGAAAACACCAAAAACAACCCCTACGAGGAGTTCTTCTTGGCTTCCTTAGAAAAATTAAAATTTATTTTCATTTTATGAAATATATTATATCAATAACCAATACTTTACGCAAGCTCGCGTGAACTTATTATGCAGTTCTGTCTTCTGACTGAACGGGGGGCAATAGGTCACTATCCTTAGCAACCGTTGGAGTAGACGGCAGTAATCTGACACAGTCTTTAGGACCAGCTACTAGATCAGGATCGAAACGCGCAGAATTAGAATTAAGACCACTCCCAGCTATCGAACCTAGCCTGTTTGCAGTCAAACTCTCTGGTGTCCCTAAAGACCCTATTCTTTTTTCCATTCCAAAAGCAGTATAACACCCATTTTGGGATAATCAATATTCTAATTTTTCAGTTATCTCGTAGGCCTTTTCTTTATTTTCTTCCGTGACTTCTATTTTAACCATTCCAACATTTGGTTGCCCATAAAAGACCGAAAAACCAAGCGGCGAAACTAACAAAACCGGTAAAACCGCCAAATCTTCTTCCCCCTCAACCAGTATAATTTTTTCGTCACTTGTTTTGAAAGCGTTTTCAATTGCTTCAAACAACTCCCACGTAATTGTTCCATGGGGATTAATTGCTTTCTCGATATTTCGGTGGACAAAACCCAGTTCCGAAAAATCATGAAATTTTATCTGTCTTTGTACTACAAAATCGATTATCGATAAAAATTGCCTGACATTTTTTTGATTAAATGTTTGAGTTGCAATATCTCCGATGGTTATTGTTTTTGCCCCATCAATATCCGCGGGAACTTCACTTAAGATTTCTCCCCAGGGTTGTTGCAAGCTTGAACGTAAACTCTCCGGCAAAACCATTTTTTCATTTTGCCACTCGGGATTTAAATAAAGTCTACCGTTTCTGTTTATCTCTCCGTTTCTAATGCGCGTTGCGGAAATAATTTTTCCATCCTCAGCCATTCCTAAAGGAATTAATATTTTTTCAAGTTCCGATAAATTATTTTCTTTTCTTTTTTTGTTAATATCCGAAACCATATGCTCGGTCTGCAAAGTAACAGCAATTGCCTCAACCTTAAAATCATTAGTTAAGAGCGGGCCATAAAAGTCATCAATTGGAATAATTCGAACTCGATCCTGAACATCTATTGAATCTAAAAAATGTTCGAGTACTTTTTTTCTGATTTCAAACGGCTCGATATCGTTTCCGTCTTTAAAAGTCTTGACATATGCATCGCTAGTCATTCCCAAAATAACTTTTTCAGAATTATTTAAAACAACCCGAATAAAAGCTTTATGTCCGGCATGCAACAAATCAAATGTTCCACCGCAAGCGATAAGCGAAAATTTAGCCATAAGAGGATTTTATAGTACTTTTAATTCTTTTGCCACTTTTGCAAATGCTTTAATGCCAAAATCCAAATCTTTTTTGGAATGTGCGGCTGACGGAATAACCCTAATACGCGCTTTTCCTTTGGCAACCATCGGAAAGACAATCGGGGTTGCAAAGACATTTTCTTCAAAAAGTTTAGCGCTGAATTTTTTTGCCACTTCTTCATCCGGTAGCATAACCGGAATAATCGGACTCTGGGAATGACCTATATCAAAACCTAATTTTTTAAATTCGGACTTAAGATAGTTTGCGTTATCCCAAAGTTTTTTAACCAACTTATCGGACTTAAGTAGAATATTTACCGCTTCCAAAGAAGCCGCTGTGTCCGGAATAGTTAAAGCAATTGAGAACAGTCTTTGTCTTGCTTTCAGATTGTAGTAATCAATCAAAGTTTTTTTACCGGCAATAAATCCGCCAATTACCGAAAAGGCTTTGGAAAGACTGCCAATTTCGATATCAATTTCTCCAACCAAACCAAAATGATCAACTACACCTCTTCCACCTTTTCCCATTACGCCCTCCCCATGCGCATCATCAACCATAGTCAATGCACTGTATCGTTTTGCTAAACGGACAATTTCGGGAAGTGGTGCCAAATCTCCATCCATAGAAAATACTCCGTCGGTCACAATTAGCATTAACGGCAATTGGCCGTCGGATTTGGGAGTTTTTGCAAGCTTTGCTGCTTCCTTTAATCTTTCTTCCAAATCATTAGCATCACCGTGTTTATATATGAATTTATTTTTTACCCCCGAAAGTCTTACGGCATCGATAATCGATGCATGATTAAGCTCGTCCGAAATTACGATATCTTCTTTGCCAATAATTGTTTGTATAGCCGCCGCGTTTGCCATATAGGCGCTGGAAAAAACCACTGAGCCTTCGGTTCCTTTAAATTTTGCTATTGCCTCTTCCAGACGTAAGTGAAGAGTGTGAGTTCCGGCTAAAGTCCTGTAACCGGTACCAAGGCCGTATTTCTCAATCGCTTTTTGGGCCGCTTTTTTAACCCGGGGGTCTTCGGCTAACCCTAGATAATGGCTTGAACAAAAATTAAGTTTTTTGACGTTACCAATAGTTAAATAAGCTCCCTGCCCGGATTCAATGATCTTAGGAGAATTTCCTAAACTTACCGCTTGTTTTAAAAATTTATAAAATTCACTTGGTTTCATTCGTTTATGGTTCTAAAAGTATTTTACCGCATTCACCGGATTTCATTACTGCCATTGCTTTCTCGAAATCTTTTAAAGAGAACCTATGAGTTATCATTTTTGTTAGATCAACTTTTCCTGATTTTAATAATTCAGATACCTGATTCCAAGTCTCCCAAATCTGTCTTCCAAACACACCTTTTACGGTTAATTCTTTGTCTATAAAATATTTTCCAAAATTTAATACGATATCCTTTTTAGGAATCCCGAATACAATCACTATTCCCGCAATTCTGACGGCTTCAAAAGCAGTCTGGATAGCAATATCATTGCCGGACATTTCCAAAACGACATCGATCTGACCAAAATATTTTTTGGGCAGTTTATCGTAAACTTCATCCGCCCCCATCTTTTTACCCAATTTTCTTCTGTATTCCCCTCTATTTATAGCAATCACTTTTTTTGCCCCATATGCTTTTGCAGCTGCTACCGCGCAAAGGCCGGTTGGACCAAGCCCTGTAATTAATACTATCTTTCCCTCAACCCCCGCTTTAGTTACTACATGGACTGCATTTCCTAGCGGCTCCTGAGAACTCATTGCCTCAAGAGGAATTGATTTATCATTTTTCCAGGAGGTTCTGATAGGAATTGTGGCATACTCCGCAAATCCGCCGTTTCTTCCAATCCCAAAAAGCTGCATGTTTTCACAAATATGTTTATTGCCGATTTTACATTGATAACATTTTCCGCAAAAAATATGAGTTTCCGAAGAAACCAAATCACCTATTTTAATCTTGGCGGGATTATCACCATTAATTTTTAAAACCTCTCCCACGATTTCATGTCCAACAACCATTGGTGGGACTATATGTGATTTTGCCCACGAATTCCAATCGTAGATATTAATGTCTGTTCCGCATATCGAAGCTAATCTTACTTTAACTAAAAGTTCGTCTTTTTTTGGTTTTGGAATAGGAATATTTTTGATAGTCACTCCCGGAGATTTTTTGTCTTTAACTACTGCAAGCATATTTTAACTTTGAGCTATGATCTTAACCAAAAATAGAGGTAATCCGTAAGCTAACTAACAGATACTATTGTATAAGCTATTGTGCCTGCCGGAGCTTCTACTTCTACTTTTTCGCCAATTCCTTTGCCAAGCAAAGCTTTGCCAAGAGGGGACTCATGGGAGATTTTTTTCTCTTTTGGATCTGCTTCCCATTCTCCAACAACTGTAAATTCTTCCTTTTTACCTTTAAGATGCAACGTAACGGTTGAACCAAGCTTTACGACATGATTCCCTTTTACATGGCTTTCTTGAATTAAAACAGCCTGCTTTATTAATTCTTCCAGCTCTTCGACTCGCCCATCAATAAACGACAATTCTTCACGCGCTGCGACATATTCCGCATTTTCGGAAAGGTCTCCCATGCTTCTGGCTTGAGCAACCCTCTCTAAAATATCGGGTCTTTTAACTTTAACAATCTCTTCGTATTCCGCTTTTAATTCTTCCAAGCCCTCTTTTGTTAAGTATATTTTTTTTGTATCCATATCTTCCATTTAAAACAAAATCCCTCACAGTATAACTAGAGGGAATGACTAAAATAAATTCAAATTAATTAACCCTAAGAATGATATATTACGGGAAATAGTTTGTCAATGACCTCTAGTAGTATATTAGAGGATGTTTTATAAGCCGCGTTTTTGTAATTCCTTTTTATAACTTGCCAAAACGTGGGCTTTGTAATCATATGGATGAAATTTTAGAAAACCGTCCTTAGTTATTTCATTCGTCCTGTGGTTTTTCATATATTTTAACTGGAAAAACCTCGCAATTTTTTCTATTTGCAGTAGTTTGAAAAGTTGGACAATTAATCTGTCAAATAAAACATTTTTTTTATCATCAAAGTTTTTTTCAACTGTAAAATTAGCAATATAATTTTTAATCCACGGATTATTATTTATAAATTTTTCGTAAGTCTCTTCTTTATTAAGAATTGGCAAAAGCTGGACAATTTCGTGTGCGGTATAGAGATCTTGATTTATTTTGCCAAAACAAAGGTTGTCTTCATCTAAAATCATATTTAAACAAATCTTGTTGGAGTGATTTTTGCTTTTTCTATTCCGGTAAACTCCTAAAAATGTTAACAAAATAATAAGTAATAATCTTGTCGTCCAAACTAAATTTTTGTCAGTTATTACAAAAAAATCAATATCATCATCTTCATCGCAATTTTCCATTGATAACGCGCCGCTAATGCCAATCAGCTTTATTGAAGAGATAAAACTAATTTTGTTTATGATTTTTTTTGCCAGTTCCAGTTTTTGTGAACTTACTGTTTTACGCTTCTGTCTTTCTGTAACCAAACTTTTTCTTTGAGTTAAATAAAAATATTCTCCCGACTGCTCTATCGGCAAACTTTTATTTTTTAAGACTGAAAATAATTCTTGTTTTCCGATATTTTTCTTAGAAATAAGAAAACGGAAAATTTGGTCTTTCGTAAGTGGGTAGTCAAAAAGATCTGCGTAAAGAAGCGTCCTTAAAATAGCCTGTTGCCTACTGTCCATATTTTTGAAGAACCTGCGTAATCCCTTGAGAGAAAGTTCCAAATGCCGTCTGGGCAGATCCATTATTTAATATTGAATTAATGGCGTTTTCGAGATAATTATTAGACTCCTGGTTTAAACCGTCATCGTATGTTCCATCCACCATAAATGAAGATGACGCATAGGGAGCCTGGGAAACAACCGGATATACTATTTGATTGGTTTTTAAAGTATTTGCCAAATCTACTCTTGCATACGGCTCACCAAAAGCTCTGGTTTTAGATGTTGCTTCATAAAACTTTTCTTCCGTATCTTTCTGCGCTAAATATTTCATAAATATGAAAGCTTCTTTGGGGTGGGCGGTTTTTACGGAAACCCCCTCGGCCCAATAACTGGCTAAGGTCATGTGTTGATTAGACAACTGAGGAACAGGCGCTATTTCAAAAACTAAATTCGGGTTTGCTTGTTTAATAGTAAAATAATCCCACGAATACCCAAAATACATTGCAAGGTTTCCTTTAGAAAAAGCAAGGATTGACGGATCAAGAGTATCGTCCCAAACATTATTTTGGTCGGTTGCAAACGATGTATAAAAAGTTAGCGCACTTTCCGCTCTGTCGGCTGAGCCCTGCAGATTGTTTACGTCAACACCATTTTGTAAAAAAAGCAGCGATACTATGTCCGGGGCATGAGTTACATTTCCATATGTCCCGATCGCCGCTCCCGCAGTTTTTATTTTTCCGTCGGCGTCTTTTACCGTAACTGTCCTGGCAGTATTTACAAAATCATCCCAATTCGTTGGAGGCTTAAGACCTGCAGATTGCAATATTTGATCGTTAACAAAAAGCGACAAAACATCTATTTCAAGCGGAACACCATAAATTGCGCCATTTTTAATTAAATCTTTCTGGGCAACCGGATAAAAATTCTTTTGAAAATCATTTTTTGAAATTGTATCGCTAGGCAAGGCGAGCAGAGCTTTAGATAACATTGGATACCAAGAATTATGAAATCTAAATATATCCGGGCCTGTTCCATTCCCAATTCTGGTTAAAAGTCTTTCCCGATATTGTTTTGCATCTTGCTTTGAATAATCAATTTTTATGTTTGGATTTTCTCTTTCGAAATCCGAAATTAATCCCTGCATAGTCCGGCTATCTTCCCAAAGTCCCCAATATGTAAGAGTCACTTGTTTTGAAGAATTCTTTGAAAACTGCGGGATAATTACGAAAAAAACTAAACAAATAACCAATAATACAACCACAAGTCCAATTAATACTTTTACCGCTCTTTTAAAAGCAGCAAAAGCATTGCCCTTAAAATATTCTTCCTCTAATACGGAAGGAGCGCCTTTTGGCGGGGCCAGAGGAGGTGGAGGAGGCGGAGCATTAACCGGTTTCTGACTTGGAATTTCTTGATGTATCGGCTCGGGAGTAAAATTCGGTGGAACTGCAGTCTCCTCGCTAGCCTGTCCTGTAGCTTGGGAACCTTGAATTTTAGGGCTTTCAAACACGGTCTGATCGTTATCCATAGCTAATTTATAGTATAATACCAAATAGAAACTATAATCAATGAAGATTAATTTTCCCAAACTTAAATTTGCAATAAAATTTAAGTATTCAAAACGCGTTGCCCGCACTGCCAGAGTTATTTTTTGGTTTTCTACCGGGGCAATACTTGCATTCTTTTTTATTACAAGCTTTGGACTTTTTAGCTATCAAAAATTGTACGAAAATAAAGTTTATCAAGGGGTCTATATAAGTGGCGTAAATTTTGGCGGTGAAACTAAACAAGCTGTGGAAAAATTCTTCTTGGAAAAAAATTCCCTCATAAAAAATTCGACAATTACATTTGTTAATAATTCCGATATCGCAACCGCATCGGCCGAACAATTAAATCTTGGTTATGACGACAAACTTTCAGCCGACCAGGCCTACAGCATTGGCAGATCGGGTAATTTTATCTCTGATTTAAGTCTTATTCTTCAGGCGTATATTTCAGGCATTTCGCTTCGCTCAACTTATACCTATGACCAAAACGCTCTTTTGAACACTTTGCGGCCTATCGCAAAAAATATAGATATTCAGCCGGTAAATGCCGTTTTTACATTTGCAAATAACAGGGTAACAACTTTCATACCCTCTGAAAACGGCCAAACTATAGATACCGACGCACTTAACCAAAAAATCCTCTCACTTATCCCAAGCATCGCAGCTAATATTCAAACAGTACCCAACCAAACAACAACTATTGCTCTTCCGATAAAAATCCTTGAGCCGGAAATTACCACCGAAAAAGTTAACAACATGGGAATTAAAGAACTTATCGGTACGGGTAACTCTTATTTTTACCACTCAATTCCTGGTAGAATTCATAATGTTGCCCTTGCCACCAGTAGAATTACCGGCGCGCTGGTTGCCCCGGGTGAGACTTTCTCATTTGATAAAACATTAGGAGACGTAACCGCTTTTACGGGCTACCAACAAGCTTATGTTATTCAAAACGGAAAAACAGTTTTAGGAGATGGCGGCGGAGTATGCCAAGTCTCAACTACTTTTTTTAGGGCTCTTCTTGATGCGGGCTTACCAATCGTCGAAAGACATGCTCATGCCTATAGAGTTGGTTACTATGAGGAGAATGGCTACCCGCCGGGAATTGACGCCACTGTTTTTGTTCCTTATGTCGATCTAAAATTTTTAAACGATACGGGACATTATATTTTAGTCCAAAGTAAAATCGATTTGGATAATTTATATTTAGAGTTTGATCTTTATGGAACAAAAGATGGACGGACTGTAACCATGACAACACCGGTAGTTACCAATCAGGTTCCGCCGCCGCCGGATCTTTATCAGGATGACCCAACTCTTCCAAAAGGACAAATACAACAGACGGACTTTGCGGCTTGGGGAGCAGATGTTTCTTTTGAAAGAACCGTTACTAAAAATGGGAAAGTTATAATATCCGACAAATTTATTTCTAATTATCAACCATGGCAGGCTGTATATTTAAGAGGGACACAATAATGAGTAAAATTATCGACATCAAAAAGGCCGCAAAGCTTAGCCGGAAATTAAAAAGAGAAAAGAAAATCCTGGTTTTAACAGGCGGTTGTTTTGACGTTCTTCATTTGGGGCACATCAAATTCTTAGAAGCTGCTAAAAAAACAGGCGACGTGCTTTTTGTTTTTGTTGAAAGCGACCAAAATGTCCAAAAAAACAAAGGCAGTAACCGGCCGATCAATACTCAAGACGATCGGATAGAGGTTTTAGCGGCAATCCGCTTTATCGATTATGTAATCAAACTTCCGTTTATGAAAAATAACGACGACTACGATCAAATGACTGAGAAAATCAAGCCATCTGTCATTGCCATCACTAAAGATAGTGACGTCCTGCATCACGCCAAAAGACAAGCCGATAAAGTAGATAGCAAACTCGTCCAAGTAATTGGCCGCATTCCGGAAAAGTCGACAACCAAAATTGCTAAGATAATTTCTGATGAAAATAAGCTATGAAAAATATTGCCATAATTTTAGGAATTCTGTCACTCGTTCTTGTTTTAATAAAAGTTGACTATTTTTTATCGTCCCCCAGTGCAAATATCAACGGTCATACTTTTTCTTTATACCTTGCGAAAACTGCTAACGACCAGGAAGTTGGTTTAGCAAAATTTAATAAAATAGAAAACAATAAAGGTATGCTTTTTATTTTTCCAAAAGCGGACTATTATTCTTTTTGGATGAAAAATATGAAATTTCCGATCGATATAATTTTTATAAATAATGCTAGGATTGTCGATATTTTCCAAAATGTTCCTATTCAAAAAAACAACAATAATCTGCCAACTTATACAACCGGCGAAAAAGCCGATAAGGTCTTAGAAATAAATGCAGGACTTTCAAATGCATATAAAATTAAAATCGGTGACGCAGTTAATCTGAACTTATGATAATTTTAGGTATTGAAACAAGCTGCGATGAAACCGCAGCAGCAGTCATAGATTTCAAAAATGATAATAAAGTTGAACTTTTATCAAACGTTATTGCGACTTCCCTTTCTTTGCATGCTCAGACCGGCGGAATAATTCCCGAAATCGCCGCCCGGGAGCAAGTTAAATTTATAATTCCGGTTATCGACGAATCCCTTAAAGCCTTGAAAAACCCGCAAGAGAAAATTGATGCAATTGCTGTTACCTATGGACCGGGATTAATCGGTTCACTTTTAGTCGGCGTTGAAACGGCAAAAACTTTTGCATATATTTGGAATAAACCGATTATTCCCGTTAATCATTTATTCGGGCATATCTACGCAAACTTTATTGGAAAAAACAAAATTGAATTTCCGGCCATTGCTTTAATCGTTTCCGGCGGACACACCGATTTGGTACTCATAAAAAATCACCGCGACATAAAATGGCTGGGCGGAACAAGGGATGATGCCGCGGGTGAAGCGTTTGACAAAACAGGAAGACTTTTAAATCTTTCTTATCCCGCCGGGCCTGAGATTGAAAAGCTGGCAATGGGAATTGAAAAAGACATTTATAATTTTCCGCGTCCGCTAATTGATTCCAATGATTATGATTTTTCGTTTTCGGGATTAAAAACCGCAGTTTTACGTGAAGTGCAAAAAATAAAAAATCCAAATTACGAACAGCTTAAAAATTTAAGCTTTTCTCTTCAGGAGGCAATTTTTGATGTCTTAATTAAAAAAACGATCAAAGCTGCCAAAGAATACAATGTTAAATCAATTCTTTTGGGAGGTGGCGTCGCCGCTAACCAAACTCTCAGAAAAAGATTTGAGTCAGAAGTCAGAAGTCAGAAATTAGAAATTGAGCTTTTTATCCCTGAGAAAAAGCTTTGCACCGACAACGCTGCCATGATTGCGGCGGCGGCATTTTTCAATAATGAACAAACCGACTGGAGAAAAATATCCGCCGACCCCGAATTATACTTTGACTAAAAATGGATTGTTTATGGTGATATAATCACATCAGTAATGATAATTCCTACTAAAAAATTAAAGAATGGTTTTGAGATGCCGGTTTATGGTCTTGGTACTTGGCAAATGGGAGGTCGGGAAACACGTGATCCAAACAATAACGACCAGGCCGATATTCAAGCAATCAAAAATGCAATCGATTTGGGAATCACACACATCGATACCGCGGAAAGCTATGCCGATGGTTACGCAGAAATTCTTATTGGAAAAGCCATCAAAGGTTATAATAGAGATAAATTATTTATCGTTTCTAAGGCTCATGTTGAACATCTTGGCTATGATGATTTAATTAAAGCAGCAAGAAATAGCTTGGGGCGCTTGGGAATTTCTTACCTTAATTTATACCTTGCACACAGATATAGCCCTTCAATACCCGTTAAAGAAACGATGAGAGCAATGGATACATTAGTTGAATTGGGTCTTATCAAAAATATAGGGGTAAGCAACTTTAATATTGACGAGCTAGTCGAGGCACAATCTTACACTAAACATAAAATAGTTGCTAACCAACTTCATCTTAATCTTAAATATCGTGAGGCAGAAAGAAAAGGAATATTACAATACTGTCAGCAAAATGATGTTATGTTTATTGCATGGCGACCTTTACAAAAAGGTGTCTTATTATTAAATCAGGATAATATCGTTGACGAACTTGCAAAGAAATATCAAAAAACCCCAACGCAGATTGCCTTAAATTGGTTAATTTCGCAAGATAATGTTATTACTCTATCCAAGACTCGAAATATTGAGCATCTTAAAGAAAATCTAAGCGCTGCTAACTGGAAGATGGACAATGAAGACATCGAAAGATTAAGAAATAATTATCCCAATCAAGCAGATATTTCAGATGCAGTTCCTTTGCACTAAATATCCCCGAACTTTATTTTGATTAATAACTAATTCTGCTACTATTAAATTAGTGAAAGAACTTAACAAAATCTACGCAATGAGTTTCCTCTCCGGACTTTCTAATGCTGCAACTGTAACGTTTACCCTTTACTTTTTATCCCATGGCTTAAGCCAAGCGCAAATTGGTTTTCTCTTCGGATTTTTTATGGTTTGTATGGCAATTTTTAATATCCCAACCGGAGGAATAGCAGATATCTTTGGTCATAAAGCGTCTGTTGCGATCGGCCTTTTTCTAGAAGGGATAAGTTTTCTGCTATTTTTTCTTTATCCTAACTTTATTGGTTTTTTGACAGGCATGTTTGCCAGCGCAGTAGGAAATGCTTTTCAAATAGGAGCAACATCATCTCTTATTTATGAACTACTACATAAAGAAAACCTGCATGAGGATTTCCAAAAAGTTGTTGGTAAGGCAGGAGGATATTCCCTTATTGCTGCTATGATTGCTTCTCCGATTGGTTCAATTATTTATAAATTTTATCCTGGAGTCCCATATCTTCTCTCATTTTTCTTTTTTATCTTTGCTACCCTTGCGATATTCTTTGTAAAATGGGACTTTATTAGAAAACCACCAACATTTGCTAGATATATAAATACTCTAACAAGCGGGATCCATTTAACCTTAAGAAACCGCGTCCTAATGGCAACTGTTTTAGTTGGTACTGCTTTATCGGTCAACCGCTTAGTTTTTAATCAAAATATTAGCCAGCCATATATTTTAAGCATAGGCGTAGACGTAGCCTATCTTGGATTTATCGCCGCATTGGTCGCCGCTATGCAGGCATTTATTTCTATAAACGCCTATAAAATCTCAAAAAAAATCGGTAAAAGCTTTTCTCTGCTTTTAATTGTTGCTGTACCAAGTATTGCCGTTATTCTATTAAGTTTCATAAACACTCTTTTAGCAATTCCGCTTATCCTATTCTTATTTATGGGACACGCATTCAGGGATCCTGTACTTGCTCATATTTCACAGGAGGAAATAGAACCGGATAAAAGAAGCACCATGGGATCCACAACTAGTTTCCTTATATGTATTTTTGCCGGAATATTGCTTCCATTCTGGGGTAAGGGAATTGATATCTTCGGAATTCATAACAGTCTTTTTCTCTTAGGAACATTTTCTTTTATAATCGGCGCCATCGGCCTAATAATGTTTGAGACAAAACGTACGGCTTAAATAGGGTAAATATTTTACAATAATGCTAAAATAGAAATATGCCCAATGAGTTTTTGATTTTAACCGGAATTATCATCCTCGGATTTATAGCTGTAATTTATTTTCTAAACAGAAAGCTTGCCGAACATAAGCCTGACGCCGCGCTTTTGGAATGGCTAAAAAACATGCAATCAACTATCAGTAGCTCCTCAACCGAAACTGTGCGAACGCTACAGGAAAACACCAAACAATTAAATGAACGCTTGGATACTGCCGCAAGAGTAATACGTGACGTTGAAAAAGAAGTCGGGCAAATGAGTGAAATCGGACGCAACATGCGGGAACTCCAAGACTTTTTAAAAAGCCCCAAGTTAAGAGGAAATATCGGCGAACAAGTCTTAAAAGATTTAATCGCCCAGATGTTTCCCAAAAACAGCTTCCACTTACAATACGAGTTTAAATCCGGAGAAAAAGTGGACGCGGCAATTCAAACCGATGCCGGCATCTTACCAATCGATTCAAAATTCCCGATGGAAAATTACCAAAAAATGGTTAAAGCTACCGATCCAAAAGAAAAAGAAGTATTTGAAAAAGAATTTGTAAGGGATGTTAAAAAACATATTGACGCGATTTCTAAGAAATATATTCTGCCATCCGAGGGGACAATGGATTTTGCCCTAATGTATATTCCCAGCGAGTCCGTATATTATGAAGTGGTTAATCAAATCGATACTCTAGACTACGCCAGACGCTCCAGAGTTTATATGGTTTCTCCAAGTACGCTTTACGCCCATTTGCAAACCATTCTTTTATCCTTTGAGGGAAAAAGAATTGAAAGTAAATCGAAGGAATTATTTACGCTGCTTCGCAGCATGCAAATTGATTACGAAAAAATAGACGAGAACATGTCAACGCTTGGAAAACATATTAATAACGCTTATTCGCAATTTGGCAATGTCTCATCCGGCCTTTCCTCTTTAGGACAAAAACTAAAATCGACAAAAACACTCCAAGACAAAACAAAAGAACTGGAAGAGTAAAGCTTGCGGAACATGATACAATACCCATCGTGAGCAAAACAAGGACAAAACTTGATAAAAATCAACTCGAGGCAATAAACTTTGGAATTGGCCCACTTCTGATTATCGCCGGCGCGGGCACAGGTAAAACCACTGTTATTACTCAAAGAATTAAACATTTAATCCTAGACAAAAAGATTCCCCCATCTCAAATTCTTGCTTTAACTTTTACGGAGAAAGCCGCTTTTGAAATGCAGGAAAGAGTTGATATTCTTCTGCCGTACGGGTTTGTAAATTTATGGATTGATACTTTTCATGGGTTTTGTGATAGGATTTTACGCGACGAAGCGCACTCAATTGGACTTGACCCAAATTACAAATTGATTTCCGAATCAGAAAGCATTCTTTTTTTACGCCAGCATATCTTTGATCTAAAGTTAAAACGTTTTAAACCAATGGGCAACCCAACTAAATTTTTAGACGCGCTGCTTACACATTTTTCAAGATTAAAAGACGAAGACATAAGCCCGAACGAATATATCAATTGGGCTACCAAATTAAAATTACCCGATGAAAAACGGGAATATCTGGAACTTAGCAATGCCTACAAAGCTTACGAAGAACTTAAAGTAAAAGCATCTGTCATGGATTTTTCCGATCTGATTTCAAACACATTGCAACTTTTCCGGACCCGGAAAAACATTTTAAAAAAATACCAAGATCAGTTTAAATTTATCCTGGTTGATGAATTTCAGGATACGAATTACGCGCAAAATGAATTGGCAATTTTACTTAGTGGAGACAGAAAAAATATTAACGTTGTAGCTGACGATGATCAATCTATTTATAGATTCCGAGGCGCCGCAGTTTCTAACGTCTTACAGTTCAAGAAAAACTTCCCCACTGCAAAAATTGTTACTTTAGTAAAAAATTACCGTTCAACCCAAACAATCTTAGACGCCGCATATACTCTAATTCAACATAATAATCCTAACCGCCTGGAAATCGTTGAACATATTAATAAAAAACTAATTAGCAAATTCAAAAAAAATGGCGAACAAATTCAATTAATCCATGCGCCTAGAGCCGAAGATGAATCGGACCAAATTGCCAAAACCATAAAGAGTTTATCAAAAAAGTATGATTACAAAGACATGGCAATTTTAGTTAGGGCCAACAATCATTCCCAAGGCATTACCACTGCCCTACAAAGACACCGCATTCCCTATCAATTCTTAGGACCCGGATACTTATTCCAACAGGAAGAAATAAAAGACCTAATCGCTTACCTGACGTTTTTGACCGACCTATCTAATTCCGTGGCGCTTTTTCGGGTGCTTTCCATGGATATTTTTAGTATTCCTTATATCGAATTAAACTATCTTCTAAATTTTGCTAAAAAACAAAACCTATCGCTTTTTGAAGCGCTTGAAAATACTAATCAAACATTTTTAAATAAGAACACACAGAAAAAACTTGATGATTTTAGGAAAATGACGATAAGGCATTTGGAAAAAAGCAAAAAAGAACAAGCCGGGCAAATTCTGTATTATTTTTTAATCGATTCTAAACTTTTCGAAACTCTTAATAACGTTGATTCTGTTAAGGACGAAAAACGCGTTCAAAACATCGCTAAGTTTTTTGACCGGATTAAAAATTTTGAAACCGAAAGATCGGACAGTAATATTTTTACCGTTGTCGAATGGTTAACGCTGATGCTTACAATGGGAGACAGCCCCACTGCCGCCGATATTGATGTTCATGACCGTAATGCGGTAAATATTTTAACTGTTCACGCCAGCAAAGGCCTTGAATTTAAAGTAGTTTTTCTGGTAAATCTTGTTTCAGACCGCTTTCCATCCCGCGGCCGGTCCGAAAAAATTCCGCTTCCCCAAACACTTATTAAAGAAAAAATGGCAGAAGACATTGATTTTCATTTACAGGAAGAGCGCCGGCTTTTTTATGTTGGCATGACGCGCGCTAAAGAACTTTTGTACTTTACCGGTGCGGATTTTTATGGTGCCGGAAAAAGAACAAAAAAACTATCTCCGTTTATTTATGAAGCGTTGCCGAACTTAATAAAACAAACGCCATCAGCAAAACCTCCTGAACACTCCACGCTTTCCGACACTCTGTCCGCATATGAAGAAAAGGAAATGGATGAAGAACAGAAACTGCCGCTCAAAATTACCTACATTAATTATTCGAACTTACAGATGTTTGATATTTGTCCTTTACACTATAAAGCTAAGGTGATCTTTAATATTCCAACTCCCAAATCCCCTGTCCAAAGTTTTGGAATTTCCATGCACAATACGCTTTATGATTTTTACAAAGAAGTGCGTGAGGGACATATTCCAACTTTAGCTGAATTTAAAAAAATGCTGGACCGGGAGTGGATCAGCGAGGGATATGAAAATAAAGCGCATGAAAAAGAACGCTACGAGCAAGGAATAAAAATTTTAAATCAATTTTATAAAACCGAATGCCATCCGCCGGTAAAACCATTAGGAATTGAGTTAAAATTTTCTTTTGTCCTAAAAAACGGCGTTAAGGTTTCGGGCAAGATCGACCGGGTTGACCCGCGACCCAACGGAGGAATTGAAATAATTGATTATAAAACCGGCGAAGATAATCCAAAAGCAAAGGCAGCGCACGAACTGCAATTGGCTATCTACGCGTTAGCCGCAACAAAAATTAAGGATGAAATTTTTAACCACAAAGCCGAAGAAATCACTTTAACATTGCATTTTTTGGAGGGGAATACCAAAAAATCGATGGCTTTTACAAAAGAAGATTTGGAAAAATTCGAAAACGAATTGGTTGAAAAAATCAAAGAAATTGAAAATAGCGACTTTAAATGCAGCGGCAATGTATTATGCTTAAATTGTGAATTTAAGATGCTCTGTCGAGTGTAATTTTGACCTCAGAATTTTGACCTCCGGCTCACTTTTTGCTAAAATACCTTTGACTCACGGAAAGAGAGTCACTACTCTTTACAGAAATGTTTAGAGAGGAAAGTCCAGACAGGACTAAAGCCGGGGATGGAACATAAGTTCCGACTAGTAATAGCTAGTGTTCCGATTCTTTACCCATATGCGGAATCGGAAACAGATATTGAATCGACAATATCTGAGAGTAACAGAGACGAATGGGAGTGAAACGGACAATCCTACCCGCTGCAACCTTTGACCGATGCGTTACCACCATGCTTTAGGGGAGCATCAAAAAAAGGGCATCCGCCGTAAGGCGTGACGAAACGACCAATTATCGTATCGAGATAGATTGTGACTAAAACAGAATCTGGCTTACCACTTTCCGTGAGTTATTTATTTACGTAGACGTATATTATCTTGGGTATTTATTTTGTCCAAAGAATATTCAAACATAATTTTTACAATTGCCGCTATTGGCACTGCTAAAATTAACCCCAAGATTCCGGCAACATGCTCTCCGGCCATAACCGCAAATAGAATTATCAAAGGGTGCAATTCCGTAATTTTTCCCATCACATGCGGCGTTATAAAATAATCCTGTACTTGGCGGACTAACGTATAAACAATTACCACCCAGATTATGAGCTGAACCGGCGATAATCCGAAATTAGCCGTGCCCCCAAAGAATGCAACAATTACCGCAACGCTGACTGCCACGATCGGACCAATAATCGGCACTATTTCCGCAAAACCGGAGAATACGGCTAAGATTAAAGAAAATTTTACCCCCAAGATTGTCAGGAAAATAAATAAAACAGCTGCGACAAAAAATACCAGGAAAACTTGTCCTCTTAAATATTTGCCAAGAACCGAATTAATTCTCCGTATTAAAATCTCCAGCTCAACTTTGTAGCCTTTAGGAACAAAAGTCAAAGCTTTTTCAAACATATCTCCTCCCTCTTTAAGAAAATAAAAGGCAGCAAAAAAGAAAATTATCAAACCGATAATGCCACTAAAAGCTTTTGGAAAAACTGAAAAAATAGAAGTATAAGAAAATGTTTTTGTATTTTCGAACGTTTTTAAAGCATCGTTAACCGTAGGCCTTGCAAAATCCGGCAAGCTATTAATTTGGGTTTTTGCTGTTTTGGTTATTGCTGTTGCCTGCCCACCTAATTCCGAAGATTCTTCCATGACCCGTTTTGATAACGTAATCCCGCTTAAAACAACAATTGAAATAATTACCAAATAAATAATTAATACAGACAATGTCCGTGGAAGCTTAAGCTTGTGAGAAAAAAAGTTTACAATCGGGTTAAAAATGTAAGCGAAAATCGCAGCTAAAATAAAAGGCGTTAAGATAGCTCTTTCAATATAAAGAAACCATAAAACCAAAATACCCGTGGCTATAAAGAAAACTGATTTGAGCCTTAAAGTCATATCTTAGGTATATTATACCAAATTTAACTCTAGGCCGCAGGTGCAGATGTTTCTAACAGCTGCATGCAGCTTACCTCACAACCTTTTTTAAGGTTTTGCCCGGTGTAAAACCTGGCGCTTTGCGGGCTGCAATTGTAATTTTTTCTCCGGTTTTTGGATTTCTACCTGGTCTGGCTGCTCTTTTTCTGACTGAAAAAGTGCCAAATCCGGTAATAACTACTTTTTCACCTCTTTTTAAGGAATCTCTAACTCCGTTTAAAAAAGCACCGACTGCTTCTCTGGCGGCTTTGTTGGTAAGATTTCCTTTTTTGGCAACGAGTTCTATTAAGTCTTTTTTTGTCAATTTAATTCACCTCCCTCTTTTTATTGATTAGCCTAACAATACAATGTAAACGAGAAGTTGTCAAGCGTCTAAATTCGTTTATTCTCCACGTTCGAGAGGATAATTCATTTGCGAAAGAACTGAAAGCCGATAAACATCTTATTTAACTTTGCAATTTAACTCTAAAGCAGGCTTTCACTTAGCAAGCGAGCTTATATCTAAGGATCGATTAATGTTTTGCGAGCGTCTTAAACAATATGCGATTATCCTTGAGAATCAACAACTTACGAGGAGAATTCGGTAGCGACGGCGCGGAACTCTCTAATGGCGGTAACTTTTATTTCTCCGGCCACTGCTTGAGACTTACTGACCTCATCTCTAATCTTATTGGCAACAACCAAAGTTTGCGCGTCGTCTAATTTACCAGGGTTGATGATGACCCTAAGCTCTCTTCCGGCTTCAAACGCATACGCATCCTCAACGCCCTCGTGACTTTTAGCAATTTCTTCCATTTGCGCCAGTCTCTTGCCGTAATTTTCCACATCTTCATATCGGGCTCCCGGTCTTGCTCCGGAAATCTGGTCGGCAATATGCACAATAACCGATTCAACCGATGAAAATGGTTTATCTTCATGATGTTCCCAAACGCAATTAACAATTAATTCAGGGATACTATGTTTCTTAAGAAAATCGACTCCCAATGTTACATGGCTTCCCTCGCCCTCCAGCACTTTTCCGATATCATGGAATAAACATCCCAAACGAACAATATTTACGTTTGCCCCGACTTCTTCGGCAATATGAATTCCGATCTTAACATCTTCCAAAGTATGGACAATTAAATTCTGCCCATAAGAAGTTCTGAATTTAAATCTGCCTAAAACTTGTAGGATTTCCGGCGCCAAGTTAAATACGCCTGCTTCGTGAGCTAATTTTTCTCCCTCTTCAAGCATGATTTTTTCGACTTCTTTTTTAGTTTCATTAACAATTTCCTCAATTCTAAAAGGCTGCACTCTGGTATCTCTGATTAATTTTTCTAAGGATCTTCTGGCAACTTCCCGCCTGACTTGATCAAAAGATGAAAGTCTAATTACACCTTCTTCATCCAAATCAACATCCACGCCGGTTGCCTGTTCAAAAGCCCTAATATTTCTACCTTCTTTACCGATAATCCTGCCTTTAATTTCCTCATCGGCAATTTTTACCACCGAAACCGTATATTCGGCAATGTATTTAATCGCACCAAAACGCATACTGTCTACCAAAATTTCCTGGGCTTTTTTATCCGCGGTAAGTTTTGCTTCGTCTTCCCGCTCTTTGATAATCTTGGCTACTGCCTTAGCTTCATTAAGCTCGACTAAATCAAACAATTCTTTTTTTGCCTGTTCCGGAGTTAAATCGGAGGCTTTATCCAGCTTTTCCTGATACTTATCTTTAAGCTCCTGAAGTTTTTTTCTTTCTTCTTCTAATTTTTCTTCTCTTTCAAGAAGCTTTTTTTCTAAACTGATTAAATC
>Ga0182027_10004173_pt1 | contig 22546 bp, 16 predicted proteins | sample 712E1DmetaG_FD_121300 | JGI IMG/M metagenome (GOLD analysis project Ga0182027, IMG submission 121300) | Permafrost microbial communities from Stordalen Mire, Sweden - 712E1D metaG (Illumina Assembly) | ecosystem: Environmental > Terrestrial > Soil > Wetlands > Permafrost | place: Sweden... | reverse complement strand
TGTATTATGAAAAACAGCAGTGAAAAGGCTTCAATTGTGGGTTCAACTTTGGTGGACCAGTTTGCCGCGGAATAGGTGGTCTACTTTGCGCGGAATATCCACTCAGAGGAATATAGTTCACCAATTAGAAACTATTTTGAGAAGGTAAATAGAAAAAAGCTGAATCCAAACCCAGAAGCTATTACCAAAGATGAATATGTGGCATTGTTGAAACAAATAAAGCCAGAGAGCGGCCTTAAGGAGTATATCAATAGACCTGCACGAAACGTATATCGCCCCTGGCTTATTGACGGAATTAAACTTGCTTTAGAAACTGGCCGAAGACGAGAAGAAGTAATAAATCTGAAGTGGAATAATATTCAGGAAAGCGGAGGAATTAAATTCATTAAAGTAGAAGATTATAAAGTTAATCGAATTCAAAGCAGAGTTACTGATGAGGAAAAGAAGCACATATTTATTCCGATAACCGATTCGCTTGAAAAGTTATTAATTGATCTTGGATATGAACAATATGCTAATTCAGACAATTTTATATTAGCACCCGGCATAAAGACGAGTAGGGGTAAGGTGATGTCAAATATTCTGAGCCGTGGTTTTACACATTATTATGATCAACTTAATACAGGCAGAAAATTAACATTCAAATGTTTAAGAAAAACCTACATTACAAATCTGGAAATCTTTATAGGTAATGGCAATACAAAAGCTATTACGGGACATTCAGACGATCAAGTGATCCAAAGAAATTATATTGATAAAAAAGAAATAGCAAAAGCAGCTCGTGGGTTCAGTGTGTTCTCAGAAGAAGCAGAACGAACTGCTGATTTAAAAGAAATCAGAACTACAACAAAAAATAATTCACAACAAAAAAATCTGGAGGTATGATATGAAAAAAACTAAAAATTTCCGCACCTCGTTTCCGCACCCTGATCAAATTTTGACTGCACTCTGCTGTTTATTAAGTTTGATTCTAGAAAATAAAAAATGCCGAAACGCTTGTTTGTCTAGCATTTCGGCATCGTATTCAAATGGAAATCAAATATACACGGCCACTACGGCAACTGGGTTTTTATTTCCCGTGAGTTATATTTTAATGATTTATATTTTTTATTTTGTCAAAACAAATTTAATGGGCAATTTGAATTTCTGCGCAACCACTGCACCGTTTTGTGTGCCCGGTTTGAACATCTTGGACATCAGTTTTACCACCCGCACCGCTTCTTCATCACAGCCATGTCCTATTCCTTTTAGCACTTTAATACCGGTGACCTCTCCATTTGCTTCTACAGTAAAACTGATCATTACTTTACCTGAAATACCTGCATTCTTTGCTTCTTCAGGATATTTTAAATTACTCTTGATGAAATTTTCCATGGCGGTTTCTCCTCCGATAAATTCTGGTGAGGTAGACACGACATGATATGGCTCATTAACAACCAAATCTTCAGATTGCACAGACATGCTTTTCATTTCACAACATTTTACAGAAGTAGATCCCATTGCATTCCCAGAATATCCTCCTATGGCATAATCGCTTACTTTATCAGGTAATGGCAATGGTTGTTTAACGGTTACCTGTTTTCCTGTTTTGTTTCTTATCACAGAATCTATTGCTATGAATGATGTATAGTTTGTCAGCAGATTATATTTCAATCCAAGGCCGGTGATTTCTTCTTTTATTTTGGGATCTTCACCAAAGCAATTGAAATCATCAAGGTTTCTGATCTTTAGTCTTACCCATAAATATTTTATTGCGGAATTAGAACTTGTGGCTGTTGAATTTCCAACATCAATAGTTGTCGTATAATCACTCTTTCCTGAATTTCCGCTTAGTGTTATGGTTCCTTTTGCTTCTCCTTTATACTTGCCGAAAATAATGATAGGACGAGCAGCAAGCACATCAGGAATATTGACAGGTTCCACATCATACACATCAAAACCACTGTAGGACACTTTAATATTTGTAAGCACAGGCGTCTGTATATATTTCCTGAATTGCTCCGCTTTGCTTTCTGCATCAGCTTCGTTGGTGATTACAAAAGGTTCACCCATTCCAACGTGAGCCATTCCCTCAATGATATAACGGTTTACAGCCGTACCAATACCAAAGGCAAAGAAATTGGCTTTGTTAAGATTATCGTGGATCAGTTGGAATGATTCTTTTTCTACATCAACATAGCCATCTGTTGCAATGACAAATGAACGTGAAAACCCTTCCTCTTTGGGTAACGACAGTGCCTTTTTAAGTGCAGGAAGCAATTCTGTTCCGCCTCCGCCTTGCTGATTTTCTATAACATTAATTGCTTTATCCAGATTAGCAGGTGTGGCTGGGATGCTATGATCAGAGAGGGTAGTAGAGCCTCCGGCAAACATCATCACATTAAACATATCTGTTGTTTTCAGATTGCTTACCAGGTTTTTTAATAATTTTTTTGAAGTTTCAAGAGGATATCCGGACATGGAACCTGATACATCCATAATGAAAATATATTCGCGTGGCGGAATCTGATCTGCAGTGGGCCTTGCAGGAGGCTGAATCATGGTAAGAAAGAAATTTTCTTTTTCTCCTTTATATAAAAGCAAACCTGATTCAATGGTGTTATCTGCCAATCGGTACTGCAAAATATAATCTTTATTTCCACTAAACTTTTCTGTTTCTTTTAATTTGATCACAGCTGTGCTTTTATTTTCATAATTAATACTTACTTCATGTGAAGGGCATTTTACATCTTTAATGCTCATTCCTGCCACAAGATGTGTATTGATATCAAAAGAGTAGGAAGGCTTTTCTCCTGCATGAGTATAGGGATTTGAAACCCATTTATCATCTGCTGCTGCAGTGGCTTCTGATTTATTTGAATAGCGGGGACCCACCACTATTGGATAATCAAATTCATAAACTCCTTCTTCGGGAACCAATAATTCAGTGTATCGCATTTCTACCTTAATGGTATCGCCGGGCATGATGTTAGCCACATTCATCTGGAAAACATTCGGCCTTTCCTGCTCAAGCAGCGAAGCGCTTTTTCCATCAGCTTTTGCCTGATCATAATCTTTCCGTGCTTGTTCTTTTTCCTGGATTTTTGCTATCAGCAGACGATCCCCGACGGTCATTCGCATATCATACACTGCAGCACGTGTGGAAGCAGGGAAAATATAGATTGCTTCCAATGGATTTTTTCCGCTGTTGCAATATACCTGTGTAACTTTTACATCAGCGATCACACCGGCAATATTTACATCGGCTTTGGTTTCTTTCAACGGAAGCTGATCCACTGAAGGATTATCACTTTTTACAAAGAAGTAAGGTGATAAAGTTTTATCATCCTTATCACCCGATGGCTCTCTCAACCATCCTTTTGTTACAGGTTTTCCCATCATGGAAGGCACGGCAAATGCAAGAGAAATCACCAACAATAGGGTCAGCATTAAACTGACTTCAGTGATTCTTTTTAATAATTTTAATCCACTGTTATTATTATTTAATACAGCGAATAATACAAGCAGAAAATAATTTTTATGCTTGTTTTCGGTTTTGATTCTTAAATTTTTCATGGCTTCAGGGTTTATTATTAATAAATTTTTAATTGTTCTTTGCTATAAGATTCTTTTTATGAGAAATTCCATAAATAAAAATCTGGTATAAAATTACAATGAAGAAAAGAGGAAGTAAAGGATGAATCAGAATACGGTAGGGTTGAATCAGAATATGGTAGGTTTCGATCAGAATACGGTCAATTTCTGAGGAGCAAAAAAAAAGACCACGGGTTATTCGTGATCTTTTTATAAGGGAAAATGTTTATTATTTTCCTTCCAAATTAGCTTTGTAATAATCAATAATTTTAACCACGCGTTGTTTAAGCAGATCTACACTCAGCATATTGGCTGAATAATCGCAGGCTGTGATATATGCTACATCAATACTTCTGAAATCACCAGGTTTTAATGTGAAAGGACCAATAGAACCTAAACCACGCCTGTCACCTGGTTTGTTTCCGGCAGAACTTTCTGTCCAGCCACCATACCATTCTGAAAACACAAAATTAACCGGTGTTTTCCCGCCATAGCCATTACCTCCATAAGTAGCATGTGAATTATTTTTCCATAGGCTCCGCATGTAATTATAATAGTTTTCTGCAGTTTCAGGATCCTGAGCAATCGGCTTGCCAACACCCGTGTTGTTATAATACATAAAATTTGTCAATGGTTCACTAAGTATTGTCACACCTTGAGCTGGTGGTGTTTTCCCATATCCATAAGTTCCTTCATCAAAATTATCGCCATTGTAGCCGAAATAAGTATTCAGCATAAGATCACATCCGATATAATCATCGCTGGACATACCAATATCGAAATCAGTAAGGAGTCCCACATAAACAGAATCGTATTGTTGTCTTGAACGGTTAATAATTTTATAATTTAAAAAGATGGTGTTATTTAAAGCAGAATCTTTAGGGGCTTTGAAAGCATATGCCAGACCAAGAACCTGGATTCCCAGTTTTTCACCTTGTGTTTCGCCATGTTTATCGCGGTCATCATTAAAAATAAATAATATGGCCTGATCACCTTTTATTAAAGGGTAATCACCATTTTTCGGATCATAATATCCATTCGTATTAATATCCACATAAGGAGCTAGTTCGCGTGATTGTCCCATCGCAGTATTACCATTTCCGGGCCAGTTGGCAATAGATTCAGGCATTTTATAGGTAGGTTCCTGCCAATGTGCTTTTTGATTTTCAATATCTTCTTTAGTGATTTTCCAGACTTTATTCCATAAATCATCTTGTATATCTGAATAGCTTTCCGGTTTCATTACAGGGCCTGCCCAGAAGTCTGTGCCTTTTCTTCGATAAGTTTGCGAAGCTAAATGCAGTTTGTGGTTCAAGCTACTGTAACCGCCTACCCATAATGCTCCGGTGTAAATTGTACTCCTGCCGCTTCCTTTAGGTGATTCAAAGGCGGGATCATTAAAATCCCAGAACATACTTCCCTCAGAGTTGAAACGTGCATTGATATTATTAATGTCAAGATTATTGAAAGCAATTTTTGCATTATCAACTACCACCAGACTGAACTTATCGGATGTGGAAGACCCTGTTGCATTCGTCACGGTGATCTTATAATATCCTGTTTTCTCAGCAGTATAACTTGAATTATTTGCATCTGCAATGATTTCATCATTCAAATACCATTGATATTTTTCGTTTGGTTGAGGATTTTCAATGGATAAAACATTTTTAGTTTCTGTAATAACAGGTTTTGCTGGGGGCATGGTGTCTATGGTAACGTATTTAATTTTAGTACTTGTACATCCTTCCATAGCTGTTGCATATAATGTAACTCCAGTGCTTCCATATTTATTAAACGAATGACTTGGAGAAGCTTCATTGCTGCTTGTACCATCACCAAAATCCCAGAGATAATTAATTTGTTTTGATCCTGTTGAATTATTTGTGAATTTTACTTCCATAGGTTGAGTTTTGCCGATGGAAGGATCCAGGGTATATTCTGCTTTTGAATAAGGACAGAAAGAAGCGATATTGGAAGGAACCTCTTTTGTGCCTTTAAAAGTTCCGCCAATGATCAGCGAATTTTTATATTCCGCCAGGCAAAGAATCTGATTGCTTTTAAAATCTACAGCCGACCATGCTTTGCCGTTCCATTTGGCAAGATTTGTTGCAGGATTGGAACCTGCGTTATTGAATATTCCACCAACATACAATTCACCGTTAAAAACTATGAGTGTTCTTCCCATACTTTCACCGGTAGAAGAATACTCGATTCCTGTTCCAATTGGAAGAAATTTCTTTCCGTTCCATTTTGCAATATTATTTACAGTTGTGTTATCAGCAGTACTGAAAACACCTGTAACATAAAGTTCATTATTATAAACTGTGAGGGAAGTAGCAAAAGGTTCAGAGGTGGAAATGATAGAAAGTCCTGTGCTTAATGCTGAAAAGTTAGTACCATCCCATTTTGCAATGTAATTGGCAGGTGTAACACCGGCAAAAGTGAATCTTCCTCCGACATATAAGCTGCCCTCGAATACACAAAAAGAATATACTCTGCCATTAATTCCGGAACCTACAACATTCCATGCATTGTTTTCCCATTTTGCAACACCTGTGCCCACAACAGACCACTGTGTACCATTCCATTTTGCTATATTTGAAGTGGGAATATCACCTGCTTTTGTAAAAAGCCCTCCGGCATAAAGTTCATTATTGAAAACCACCATAGCTGAAACGCGTCCATCTATTCCCGTTCCAACAGGGATCCATGAAGTTCCGTTCCATTTAGCAATATGACTTGTGGCATCTGTACCTGAGCTTGTGAACATACCACCGGCATATAATTCACCATTGAATACGCAAATTGTATTGACTGAAGCATCAAAGCCTTTACCCAGCGCAAGCCATTGCTTTCCGTTCCATTTGGCAATGTTTGATGCTGAAATATTTCCTGCAGTAGTAAACGTTCCACCTACATATAACTCATCATTAAAAACACAGGTAGCGCTAACAGTACCATCTGTCCCGTTACCTAAAGGCGACCAACTCTGCGCCTGAGTGGAATTGTGGATCATGAATCCTGCTAAAACAAATAGCAAACAGATAAAGAAAGTATTTTTTGTTTTCATCTTTAAAAGATTTAGTTCCTGCAAAAATATAAATTTACATTATATATTCAATTTTTTTTTCGATTTATTTTGTTTGATTAATACAGAGATTTAATCGAATGACTTCTAAATGTGCTAAGAATAATTAATTTCATTATCTAAAATAAAGTTATGTAATTTTGTATTTTAATATTTTCTCAATAAATAATTAAGCAATGACAAGACAAAGAATTTATATGTTAGCCCTTCTGCTTTGCTGCGGTAGTTTTACCAACGCACAAACCAAAGATAAAAACGCTGATCTTGGAAAGTTTCTTGGAAAAAACGGTTATGTGTCCGTGCAGATGCAAAAGCTTATTACAGGGCATTTATATACGGAAGCCACACTGAACGGCGTTAAGGGCAGATTTATACTTGATACCGGTGCAGGCGCTACAGTGATAGAACTTACCAGGAAAGATAAATTTAAAATGACTGCGGTGGAATCCAAAGATAAGGCCACGGGTGCAGGCGGTACTGGTATGCAGGTGCAGGAATCCGGGAAGAATAAAATAAGCCTGGGAGATTATACATACAACAACGATACACTACGGCTGATGAGTCTTGATCATGTGAACCAGGTATTGAAATCGCTGGGCATAGAAGAAATGGACGGAGTGATAGGAGCCGATATTCTCACGGCAGGCAATGCAGTGATTGATTACACTAAGATGGTGCTGTATCTGAAAAACTAATTTTTATATCATCAACCTTCGCCAATCTCTTTGATAAATTTTTCAGCTTCTTCAGGTGTAGGAGCTTTGCCATGCCAGTGGAAATCGTCTTCGATACTTTTGATTCCTTTTCCCATTTTTGTTTTTGCTATAATCACTGTGGGTTTGAAGACAGTCTTCATGGCGTAATTGCATGATTTGATAATTTCAGTAAAGTTATGTCCATTGCATTCCATCACATCCCAACCAAAGGCTCTCCACTTTTCATCCAGCGGCTCCAGTTCCATCACGTCGGAAGTGCGGCCGTCAATCTGGCAATTGTTACGGTCGATGATAGCTGTAATATTATTCAGTTTGTAAAACGAAGCGCTCATAGCTGCTTCCCAAATGCTGCCTTCCTGTAGTTCTCCGTCACCATGAATGGAATAAATGCGGTGTTTTTTCTTATCAGCTTTTGCTGCCAGCGCCATTCCAACTGTTACAGACAAACCCTGACCTAATGAGCCGGTAGAAATTTCTATTCCGGGCAGTCCTGTATCTTTTGAGGGATGTCCCTGCAATCGGGAACCAAGTTTACGCAAAGTGAGAAGTTCTTCTTTATTGAAAAAACCGGCATGAGCCAGAGTAGCATATAGAACTGGTGCTACATGACCGATGGAAAGAATCAATCTGTCGCGATCTTCCCAGTGTGGATTTTTAGGATTATAACTGATCACATTAAAATAAAGCGCAGTGAAAATATCTGCCAGTCCGATGGAGCCACCTGTATGCCCAGAACCTGCAGCGCAGATCATTCGGATAATGTCCTTGCGGATTTCTACTGCCGTGCTTTTCAGCTCGGCTACATTATTAATGTTGTAAGGGTTCATTTTCGTTTGATAGCACAAACATAAACAAATTTATAAAAGTAAGAATAAATAAATGGAATTTGTTTTTATTAATACAGCACTAAATAATTACAATAACCCATTCATACTATTTATCAGGTATCATCTTAAAAATATCATCAGCATTAAGATAGTATTTCTGAAGATGTTTTTTATACTTATCGGATGCAAGGTGAGAGTGCATAACAAAATAAGTGAAATCATATAAAGCCCATCCTCAACCTTGTTGAATAGTGTTAATATCGGTCTGCTTTTCATACCTCCGCCTGAATGATCTAAAAAAATAACGGAATCCTGTAATCAATAAAGAAAAAGTATTTTTATTTAAATAGTCGATGATGTGAGCCAGTTCATGTCCGATCACACCGATCTGTGCATTGAATGGAACTTGATCTAATGCAATACTGTCAGAATGTTTTTCATGATCGTTAATGAAAATATTATATTTTCTTTTTGCTTTTTTCTTGAAAATGTTTGAAAAAGCAGGTAGAGAAGCCATAGTGGTTTTAATGCTTTTATACCGAAAACAAATTTGAAGTTCCCTGAATTCAGGAAAAAAAGATAAGGCTGCAAGACATTGCATTTCCATGTCAATAGGAATTTTTTTGTTGGTGCCGAATTCCTTTCGCAATTCATCCATGCAGTTTCTGAAATCATCAGGAACAAACTCTATTTGCGCAGCCATTATATTCATTATTTTTTGATGAAGTCAAGTTCTGTAAAATCAAAATCAGGATTGGGAATATCAATACGCATTTTTTCCACTTTCGCATTTTTGTCTATGGTGAAAGTAACTAGTCCTTCGGGTAAAGACGGAAAATTTTTAAACTCGATTTGAAAAGTATCATAATGCCAGTGGCTGAGATTGCCTACAAACAAAGGGGCGGGGAGGAGCTTTAACACCAGGGAATCCTTAATGATTTCAATGCTGGCATCGCCATAGAGTTCGCTTTCATAAAGACCTGTATATGATTTCAAATCAAGTGATGGTTTGGTGTTCTTCACACGATCGGCTTCATCCTTAACTTTTTGATCTGCCATTGATTTATTAACTGAGTTACTTATTTCGAGAATAGTTTTACTCCAGTCCTTTTCTTCGCCACCGAGATAAGTATCCAAAATTTTATAAACCAACGGATAATACAAGGTAGAATTACAATTGGTAAGAATCACAAAACCGAGTTTTTCTTCAGGAACCAAACAAACGTAGGAAATTACACCGTCATATCCACCACTGTGGCTTACAATTTTTCTCCCCAGATAATCATTCAATCCCCATCCTAAGCCGTAAGATTTAAAATGTGTGCTGGGAAAACGCTTCACTGAATTTTCACTTACCGTCTGATTGGTCTGTGGTGACCACATTTCACGACATGACTCTTCACTGAAATATTTTTTTTCGTTTAAAGTTCCTTTGTGCAGCTGGAGTTTTATCCATGACGCCATTTCTGTAACATTAGAATTTATGCCGCCTGCAGGACCTACATTATCCCAATTAAGAAATGGAATAGGAATTACTTTACCGTCTTTTTCGGTATGCGCGCTGACTACATTACCTTTCAGGTTGAGTTTGCTGATGCTGGTATTTGTGGTTTTCATTCCAAGGGGTGTAAGAAATTTTTCCTGAATAAAATCATCCCAACTTTTTCCTGTAACCACAGGGATAATTTGTCCTGCGGTTACAAACATGATATTTGAATAACCGAAATGTTCACGGAAACCATATTTAGGTTTCAGAAATTTTGCCCGCTTGATAACTTCTTCCCGGGTATAGTTTGTACCATACCAGACAAGGTCTCCGCTGAATGTTTCCAAACCACTTCGGTGACAGAGCAGATCGCGGATGGTCATATTATTTGTCACATAAGGATCGTATAGCTGAAACCAGGGAAGAAATTTTATTACTTTATCATCCCAGTTTATTTTTCCATCATCCACCAGCATAGCAAGCGCAGCAGCCGTGAAAGCCTTGGTATTTGAGGCAATCGGAAACAACGTCTTCTCATCAACTTTTTCTTTTGGATTATTTACATTTCGTACACCATATCCTTTTGCCAGCACAACAGAATCATCTTTTACAATGGCAATAGCCATGCCCGGCACATTCCAGTCAGTTAATGCTTTCGAAAAATACGCATCTAATTTTGCAAGATCAACTTTTGTTTTAGTTTGTGAAATGGCTGTATAGCCTGTAATAAGGAAACAGGCGATCAGAAGAAAAATGTATTTTAGTTTTTTCATATTATTTCCATGTGAGTTTAAATTCATATTCTTTTCCTTTATAAGTTGCTTCAAACCAAAAATTTTCGTTAGTCAATTTTAATATATTCCAGGAACCTTCTCCCTCCCGAATAGGACCAAATCCAATAAACCCTCCACAAGAAGTAATATTTACATCAAAGGTCTTTTTATTATGCTTTAAGCTCCATTCACCATATGGACAACATACCCCTGGTGTACGTATACACTTCCATAATAGTATGTTTTGACTCGCTCGTTCACTGGGTTTCTTATAATATTCAATCTCTATATTGCAATTGCAGCTATCCTTATAGCGTTGCGTGCTGTCAATACCATCAATTTTTAAATTGTCCACTTTCCATTCATGACAAAGCCGCTTAGTTTTGCTTCGGAAACTGATTACAGGTCCATCTTCATATTTACATGCAGCAAAAAGTAGCACAAGAATTAAAGTATAGCGAACATTTTTTTGCATAAATGGATTTTAAAACAATTTCAAATATATTCAATATTAGTCAATCCTTTGCAATATTAATTTTATTTTCGCTTTTGAAATAATTAAAATGTTGCAAAAAAACAAAGTCATAGTTTTTTTCAAGGAACTGATCACTGATACACTCAAAACAGTATTGTTGCTTTTCAAGATCATGATTCCTGTTTCAATCTGCATAAAAATATTACAGGAAACAGGCATGATATCCTATATTGGTGATGCTTTGTTTCCATTAATGAAATGTGCAGGCTTGCCGGGCGAGATGGGTCTTGTATGGGGAACAGGTATGATCACGAATTTATTTGGCGGAATACTTGCTTTTATTTCCCTTGCACCATCCATGCATTTAACCATAGCACAGGTCACAGTACTTTCGCTGATGATGCTTGTTGCACATACATTCCCTATTGAATTGACTGTGGCACGAAAAGCCGGTGTGCGTCTACTGGTGATGTTTTTAGTTCGTTTTGGATTTGGATTTTTGCTTGGCGTTTTATTGAATTTTATTTATTCATCTTTCGGCATGCTGCAGGAAACGGTGGCAATGAAATTAATTCCGAAAGCCAGTCTGCATCCTACGCTTCTGGCATGGGGGCTGGCAGAACTTAGAAATTACGGCATCATCATTTGCATTATTTTTTCGTTGATGTTTCTGATTAAACTGTTAAAAGTTATAGGTGTGATTGACCTTATTACTCGAGGATTTGCGCCTGTGCTTCGTCTACTGGGCATTGGAAAAGAAGTATCCACTATTGCTATTGTGGGATTATCTTTAGGAGTCGTCTATGGAGGTGCACTTATTATTCATGAATCTGAAACAGGAAAAATTGATAAGCGTGATATTTTTTACATGATGGTTCTGATGGGCCTTTGCCATAGCGTGATTGAAGATACCATCCTGATGATGTCATTGGGTGCGGATTACACAGGTGTACTTATTTTCCGTGTGATTCTTGCATTGTTGATTACTTACCTGATTGTAAAAATCACAAAACGTTTGCCTGAAAGATTTGTGAACAGATTTATTATCAGAAAATAAAAGAAACAAATCGGAAAGTGCTGTCATCTCTTTATCATTTTTCAATTTTATTTTCCCTCAAATGCACTCTGACAAATGTGTCTATTGAATCATCACGAGTGGTTTGGCAATTTTTTACAGATGCAAACTAATTCCATAACGCAGAATAAAAGATTCTGCAAGAGATTCACCTGTTAAATATCCTTTCGTTTTATACCCTGTTTGTAAAAATATTCCAAGTTTATTTGGCTGTTTAAATGGTCGTAACATTAAATCAACTTTAAATGCTTCGCCAGTTTTATGCGTAGCAGCAGGCATCAAATAGCTGTCAAGTTCAAGTTCGGGTTGGTTCCAGAAGTCAATATGAAAATTAAGTGTGATTCTTTTATTATCTATGATATTAAATCCTTGCAATGAAACTCCATAAAAGTTATTGAAGGTGTTTTCTCCTAAATTAAAATCACCACTGAACAACATTCGTTTGTAGCGGATATAATTAATAAAATGAAACTGGCTTCCAAAAGGAGTCAGTGAATAATTCAAAGCGGGCAGATAACGCAGGTTGCCGAATTTAATCATGGGTAATTTTTTTATTTGTTTTTGTCCTTTGATTCCATATGTATAAAGAATTGAAAATGCTGAGTAAAGTTGTAAGGGATTTGCAAAAGAAATAAGGCTTTGATTGGAAAGTTTTTTCACATCATAAACTTTGTCTGTCGGGTGGGGGTATATATAATTAATTGCGTTCATATAATTAACCATATCATTTCCGGCCGAAATATTTTCCGGTTTTGAAAAGCGCGTTGACCAAAGGTAAAGTAGTAAATTATTCTGTGCAATAACATATTGCAAACCTTGTCTGTAATGTAAAGTATCATCTAACAGAATTTGAGAGCTAAGATTATTTGCAAGAAGCATTTCACCATCTACTCCTCCGATATTTACTGCCATATATTCCTGAGTGGTCGGGTATTTCCAGCCTTTCTTCAACGTTCCATATCTGGCATAACCGGAACCATCACCAAAAGGCGGATATAAATTTAGATTGAAAGAATTTTTTTCAAATCCGAATTCTCTGAATCGCGCACCATGCCCGAACACTTCATGCTGTGCAAGCGCAATAAAACCATCTACCTGTGCATCCAGGAGTAATAGCTTTGCCATCCTGTAGCCAATGCCGGCAGCTTTTTTGAGAAAATTATTTTCCCTGAAAAGCGTATCCCTGATATATTTATCCTCAAATGAATAAAGGGCATGATGTATTGTAATAAGATTGTCTGAGCCAAAATATTGTGATTGTTGCTTATCGAAAATGACCTGTGAATATGATTGACCGTGGGAATGAACAGAGATGGTGATACCAATTATGACAATTAAAATGATTCTTAGCAGGAAAAAACGGAGATATATTATCTTCAGACTTTTCATTTTATATTGTTCATCAGCATCATCTTTTATTTTTCAATGATCTCCATAAAATAACGAAAACCAAGGTCACAGGCAGATTTTTCATAGTGATTCCTCGATTTAATTTTCACATCACCTCCCGGGCTTCGCCAGCCACCTCCCCGTGAAATACCTTTTTCTTTTACCATTTCTGCTACATTTCCACAGACATTATACAGCCCGAATGTGTTAGGATAATATGAATCTACCGGAGCAGTTACGTCTGCTGCATCATTCAGATTTCCTGCTAATCCGGCCCTGCCACTGGGATCAATGATTAGTTTTCCGGTAAGTGAATCACGCTTAATCGACTCATCCCCAACAAATCTGCAATTGCACATAATATGATCATTCTGAATTAATCTGTCGCCCCATGGATAAAACGATATATTATTTCCACCTTTGGCTGCTGTTTCCCATTCTTTTTCTGTGGGAAGTCTGAATAAAACTTTTTTGAAAACACGTTTAAGGCTGGCGTTGTACTTTTCGGTAAGCCATTCGCAAAACATAGTAGCAGCTTCATAGGAAATATTTACCAAAGGATAATTCTGATAAGCAGGATGCCGGAAATAAAGTTCAACATAAGGTTCATTGTATTCGTATTTATCTCTCCAGTTTAATGTATCAGGCAGGGCAATTTTCAATAATTCTGTTTTTTTATTTTTAATAATATCAAATTCAAATATATGATATAACAAATTAGATACCTCATATTTCCCTGCATAAAGCGAATCAGTAATTTTGGCTACCGACTTATCAATGGTCTTAATATTAAAGACCGACTCATCCGGTTTTCCTTTTTCTTTTGTAATAAAAGATATCATGAAGAAGGATAAGATCAGAACGAGACTTAATAATTTTTTTTTATTCATGTATTATTTATTTAAATGGTATTTATTATTTCTTTACAATTATTAACGATTTGATTTAATATTAATGTGTTCATATTTGCTATGCAGTTATTCGGCCTCTCGGTCTCATGAGATCGCTGCGCTAAGTTCATTTCAATTATACTTAATCCTCTCCGCGAAGTATATGCACTTGTTTTACAGTTCACTATTATTTCACTTCAAAATTAAACATTTTAGCAGGAAAAACTGAATTGTTGAAATATTTATTTGATTATTTAATAAAAAAAAACAGACCGAAGTCTGTTTTTTATACTTATCAAATTGCAAATATGAATTTATTTTTTATCGCAGACAGCCCAGCTTATCAGGGGTTTCAGGGATTTTGTTTTTGAATCCTGTTCAATTCCCATAAATCCTGCATAAAAATTCATCTTGAATGTTTTATGTTCAGGTATAATTTTCCAGAGAAAATCCACCTTTGAAATACCGGCAGGAATATCTTCCAGCGTAAGGTTGGATTTTATGTATTTGTCTCCGTCCATGTAAGGATTTGATTTATATTTCAGTCTTGTATAGGTACCACCGTCTTCTGCAAAGGTGATGTCTTCAGACGTGGTAAGAACGTATGGAAAAAACTTTATGATCCATCCGTTTATTTTATCATGCGAATAAGCCTTCTTTTCCTTGTACATATTTTGCCAGAATTTTTTGTCAACATTTCCTTTTGATGTTTCAACAAACTTGTCGAGAATGGGCATCAGGTTTTTAGTCCAGTTCTCTAATCCATATTTATTGAATCTGGTGACATTATCTCTGATCCACTGCCAGTCGGAAGGCTTACCTTCTAAAGTTATTTCAGGGAAACCGCAATCACTGAAAACTTCATAAGTGAAGTAAGGGAATAAACTTTCCATCAGTGTGGTTTCATAAGCAATGCTTTCGTTTTTTCCGGTAGTGGTGAACTTGGTATCAATCAGATCACACAGATCATGTTTTACATGTTTCCTTAAACTATCAGTAAAGATAGGAAACACTTCATCCCATGGATTATCTTTCTTATTGGATCTCCAGCCGTCTCTTTCAATAATGATATTATGTTTTCCCTTATGAGAAACAATGCTGTCGCGTAATTTTTCAGCATTCAAATTTACATGAATTGAAAAACCCTGACAGATCATGAGCCAGATCATATCCGGAGAAATAATCAAAGGACGATGCTGATCATAAGCAAAATTACAAGCTTCTAAAAAACCATTTCCACCGGTTGGAATAACCTGTTTGTTTGAATCAGCGTAACAATATCCTTTAATTAATTTATCTTTAGCAGTAGTATTGGTCACAAAAAAATTCACATCATACTTGGTGTTCGTCCAGTTACTTTTCATTGAACCGGCAGAAAATAATTTTAACGCGATGGCATGCTTCAGACCAGTTGTTTTTATCAGTTCTTTGGCCAGAGATACCGAATCAACTTTAAAAGAAATGGAGTGATGTTTTGTTAGCAGTGAATCCTCTTTTACCAATTGACCTTTAGAGTCATTATTACTTTGGTTATCGCTGTTTTTTAAATTACATGCTGTAAAATTAATCATTACCATGATTAAGATCACCATTAAAGTTTTTGTTTTCATAGTTTTTAGTTTTAATTAATGTTTTTAAATTTTTAAATTGTTTTTGTTAAGATTCAAGACAAAGGTACACCTGCACGGATGCGCCAAACAAGGGCATTCGATTAAGTGTAGGGGTTTAATTAGTAAGTGTTGGGATTCCTGTGTAAGTGTTGGGGGAATTTATTAATGCACGTCATTGCGAGGACGCTATAGCGGACGAAGTAATCTTAACCACGAACATTATCCACGATTAGATTGCTTCGCTGAAGCTCGCAAAGACGCGTGGGCCAAAAAAAATTGCGGTTAGAAGATTTAAATAAAAAAAATATTTAAACAATCTTTATTTTTTAAACTAAAATGATTAGTTTTGACGTAGAAAAGTTAAAAGGAAGAAAGCAAATTTGAGAAGAGAATTGGAATGAAAAAGTAAAATTAAAAATTAAAAGGAGGTCAAAATGGAACATGGAGCAAGAAATGGAATTACAGCTAAAGTTACAAGTATTAAAAAGGGTGATATAATGTCATTAATAAAATTTGATGTTATTTTACCGGCCGAAATGGCATCAGTTATTACTACTGAATCTCTTGAAGAACTCAATCTTAAAATAGGTGATGAATTAAAATTGTTAATTAAAGCAGTTCATGTGTTACCGTACAAAGATTAATAATCCGTGTTGTTTTTTATTTACCTGTTGTGTGAAGAATATTACCCATATTATGCGGCATTTGTAAAGGCAAAACCCTGCCTGTCGGCAGACAGGGAATTGAAATGAAAAGGTGGGAAGGTAAGAGGTAGGATATAGAGGTATTAATGAATAAGAAGATATACAGCCTCGCAGAGGCGAAATTATGGTATAAAAAAATAACATCGAAATCAATCAAGTGCCGTAGGCACAATATTATAAACTCTTTTAAAGCCCCAATTCCTTCATCAGATTTTCCTTCTTCCTTACCGAAACCGGAACCATTGATTTATCGGCCATCACTGCATAGCCGCCGTCGGTCTTGATAAATTCTTTCAGAAAATTAAGATTGATAAGATGGGAGTGATGCACGCGGATAAAAGAATATTCCTCCAACAGATTTTCATATTCCTTCAGGCTCTTGGTGACAAGGATCTGCTCACCACCATTCAAATAAAACAAAGTGTAATTGCTTTGCGATTCGCAGCGGATGATGTCATCAATATTAACCATATTCACCCTGTCGGCACTGTTCAGTGCTATGCGTTTAAACTTGGGTTTCACTCCTCTGATGTTTTCCAGCAGATAATCCACATTTGCCTTGAGGTCGTGGCGCATTTCCGATTCTTTGTATTTGGCAATTGCTTTCACCAGATCATCGGGGTCAACCGGTTTCAGCAGGTAATCCAGCGCACTGAATTTAATGGCTTTTATTCCATAAGAATCCAGACCGGTAATAAAAATTATTTTAAAATCAATTTTATCAAAGTGTTCAAGAATATCGAAACCCGTTCCGTCTTCCAGTTCAATATCAAGGAATGCAATATCCGGCTTCACGCTTTTGATCAACTCTACGCCTGTTTTCACACTGTCGGCCTCTCCTTCAATTTTAATTTCGGGGCAATAGGTTTTCAGGTCATCAGCAAGCGTAACCCTTGAATTTTTTATGTCATCGATCAGGACAGCTCTTATCATAATGTAATTTTTTAAATGGGTATCTTAATGATCACCTTGGTTCCGCAAGCCTTGTCATCAGCATCTTTCAAATCAATAATCTCAACACCTGCTTCCTGTTGAAATTCTTTTCCAAGCCTTTTCAGTCGTTCTTCGGTTATCATAATAGCAGATGATTTGTGTCCTGCGGCTGATTTAATTTTAAGTACTGCTGCTGCCTTTCTTCCAATACCATTATCCGTTACTTCACAAATAAGTAAGTTTTCTTTCTGCGAAAATTTAATTTCAAGAATACCTTTTCCTTCTTTATGCTTAAGACCATGAAGTATTGCATTTTCAACAAAGGGCTGAATGATCATCGGAGGAATCTCCATTGCATCCGTTTCTATGGCTTCATCACAAACTATTGAATAATCAAATTTATCATTCATCCGCATTTTTTCAAGCAAGAGATAATTATCCAGAATATAAATATCATCACTCAAAGGAATGAATTCTTCTTTTGCATTATCGAGGATGAGCCTCATGAGTTTTGCAAACTTCGACAAGTACCATTTGGCCTCGGTAGTATTATTGTTTGCAATATAACCCTGAATTGAATTCAGTGAATTAAAAATAAAATGCGGATTCATTTGCAAACGCGAAGTGGCCTGCTGCAGTTCAAGAATACTTTTGCTCATCTCAAGGCGCTGTTGTTCATCTTTGTTTCTGGATTTAATTCTGCGTATTCTTGAATAAATAATAAACCAGATAATCGAGATTACAATAAATGCAATCAATATAATAAACCAAAATGAAGTCCAGTAGGGTGCGGTGATGACAAATGTAAAATATGCCCCCTTTGAACTCCACACTCCGTTTTCGTTACATGCTTTCACCACAAAAGTATATTTCCCGGGAGGAAGGTTGGAATATGTTGCTTCTCTTCTGCTTAGTTCTGGCGACCAATCCTTATCGTTCCCTATTAGTTTCCATTTATATTTTACCGCTTGCGGATTCCGGTAATTGATACCAATAAAATCAAAACTCAAATGATTTTTATAATATGGAAGGACGAGATTTCCGGAAAGATCTTCAAATGTTGAACAATTTTTCCCATACTCCGTTTCCTCAATCTTATCAAAGAAAAGATTTACTGATGTAAGGTGGATGATTGGTGCAGCGGTATTGCTGTGATCAAAAGTGGGATTGTATTTATTCGCACCATTGATAGTGCCAAACCACAAATTTCCCGTCTTATCAAGACAGGAAGAATTCACGGTATTCTCCACGCCAAAAAATCCTTCTGCCAGTCCAAAGTGAATTACCTGAAGAATGCTGTCCTTTTGAAGAATGATCTTATCAATTCCTTTTTCTGATCCGGCCCAGAGATTACCGTAATTATCAAACACCAGCGAATAAATAATGTTTGAACTCAGTCCCTGCTTTTTGCTCCAGCAAATAATTTTTCCGTCCGGTTTCAATACGCTGATGCCGTTTCCGGAGGTACCGATATATAACTTTTTTTTATTTTCAACGAGTGTATTAATATTATTTCCGCTTAAACCGTTCGTTTGATTTATTTTTGAAATAGTTATTGAAGTAGCGCCCCTGTTGGAAAACATGATGCAGTTTAATCCGGCATTGGCGGTTCCCAGCCATATCTTCCCGTTTTTATCACAGCATATTGCATTGATCCTGTTTGATGCGAGTCCGTCTTTTTTTCTGTAAGAATAAAACTTGTCCCTCAATGAACTATAGAAACCAACACCATTGTCGAGGCTGGAAAACCATATGTTTTCGTGTTTATCTGAGGTGATCCCGGTAATATAATCTCCAAAGAATCTTTCATCATATGTGATATGTTTAAACCCGCTTCCGTCGTAAAAAAATATACCACTGCCATAAGTTCCAAACCAAATGGTGCTGTCGGTATTACAAAATATCGTTTTTACTTTATCTGAAGTGAAGCCGTTATCATCGTCAAAAATTTTAAATTCTTTTCCGTCGTACCTTGTGACTCCTCCATTTGATGTGGCAAACCACATGTTCCCTTCCTTGTCCTGTTTAATGGCATATACCGATTTTCCGATATATTCGCTTTCCGGAAAATGAATAAAACGTTCATTGTCGAAACGGCTCACGCCCCCGCCGGAACTTCCGAACCAGAGATTTTTATCAGCATCTTCCAGGATAGTAACTATCATATTACTGCATAAACCTTCTGCTGCAGTAATGGTTTTAAAAGTATTTCCTTTTAAGCGTGTAAGCCCCTGAGCCGTGCCGAACCAGATATTTTCCTTTTCATCACAAAGAACGGCAGAGACGGCATTGCTTGCAAGACCATCATGAACAGTGTATTTTGTAAATGATTTTTCGTCATACACAGCGGCGCCATTTGAATAAGAAGCAAACCAAAGCTTACCATGTCGGTCTTCGGTAATACATCTCACCGAAATAAACGGATTCCCTGCAACTTTTGAATAGGAAGTTATTTTTCCTCTGTCAATTTTACAAAAACCATTTTCCTGTCCCGCCCAGATATTTCCGTATTTATCGCAGAACAGGCAATTCACGGTGTTGTCAAGAAGTCCGTCATCTACAGTATAATTTTTTATCACACCATGGGAGTAACAGAATAAACCGTCATCAACAGTTCCCACCCAAATGTTTTTCTGATGATCTGAAATAATAGTTCTGATGGATGCGTTTTTAACAATGCCGGGATGATTATAGCGGATGAATTTATCATTGGCCAAAATAAAAAGTCCTTCATCGGTTCCTACCAGCAGGTTTCCATTCTGCGCCTGAGAAATACTTCTGACAAAACTGCAACTAAGACCTTGTTCTTCGTTATAGTTTACGAAATTGATTCCATCAAACCTGCTCAGGCCTCCTCCGAATGTACCAAACCAGAGGTAGCCCCGTGTGTCTTCATAGATGGAATATATCTCTGACTGAGGCAGACCTTCTTCCACCGAATAGTTCACAAAATTATAACGTTGTGCAAAAACACCAGTCTGAATGGAAAGGAGCAATGCAAATGCAAATAATTTCTTAAGCATAGTAATTTGAAAGTGGGAATAAAATTACGAAAATTTATGAATTACATATAACCAGGTACTTATTTTGTGCCCGGAATAAGACTTGGGCAAATTTTAAAATAAAACTATTTCACACTTAAATTAGTTGTGAAAGGTTAGGGGAGAATTATTGTATCACCAACTTCCTGTTCACCATCCCATTTTTCGCTTTGCACTTTCACAATATAGATGCCTTTAGACAATATACTCAAATCAAGTTGTATGGTGTTTATTTTGAAATTTATTGTTTTGTGCAAGTACTGGTTATTGTTGCGTTTCCATAATATCCATTGACAGTATATGTGATATGAAGACTATTGCCGGAAATACTGCCTGTCGCACTTACATTATAGGTATGAGCTACATTTATTGTCATGTAAAAAGGTCTGTTGGTTGCGGTAAGATTACTTTTGTCTACTGTACAATAAACCCAGTTTCCATTATTGTTATCAACATTATGTATTAAAATGGATCCGAAATCATTACCCTCCTGGATATTTACTGTATAAGTTTTTGTAAATACAGAGTCCCTGTCGTCAGGGTTGTTTATAGACACTGTATAGTTAATATTATCAATAACGTTATAAGTTCCGATAAATTTATCTGTTGACTTTGTTTCACAATTATCACCTTCATATCCTGTGGCACACGTACAAGTACCGTCATTACATGTTCCGCCATTCTGACATACCGCGTTTGCACACTTATCAGGTTTGCAATCACTGATTATTAATGCAAGTAATGCTAAACAGAATAATGATTTTTTTAGTTTCATTTGTTTAATTTTAAAAGTTTAAAGTCTGCCCTGATGACAGGTAGTTCAATGTTGTAGATTTCAAATATAAATTTATTCTTTTATAAATTTCTTAACTGCGATTCCGTTTTCAGTTTTTGCTTTTATTATATAAACCCCGCCTGATAAATCTGATACATCAATGCTTGTCTGTCTTTCTGCGGTATTGATTGTTTTTATAATTTGTCCTTGGATATTCAGTATTTCTATTGTAGCTTTTTGAGAGCTTTCAATAGTTAAATTATCGGTAGTAGGATTTGGGAAAACAACAATATTATTATTATTATCTGAATTTTTTGTGCCTGTTAAAATACTGCCGTCAAGTTTTGCAAGAAAAATATCCTGACTATAAGATGCGTTGGCCAAAGTGTCATAACCAAAGGCAATAGGAGCGCTGACAAAAGTTCCTCCAACATAAACATTTCCGGAAGCATCAACAGTAACAGAATAAGCATTATCATCAGAACTTCCGCCGGCGCTTGCTGCTCCAAGCATATTTCCGCCTGCACTGTATTTTACAGCATACACATCAAAATAGCCGGAAGACCCTATAGTATTGTTTAAAACAGTATAGCCAAAGGTGATAGTAGAACAATTAAAACCTCCCGCCATATAAACATTGCCGGTAGCATCCTCTGTAACGGAATACGGCCTGTCGTTACTTCCGGGCCAGCCACCGCCGGTGGTTGCGTCAGCGCTTTTTGCCCACATCACATTTCCACTAGCATCATATTTTAAAATAAAACTGTCATAAGAAGGAGCTGCCGCAGTATTGGTCAGGACATAAGAATCAAAAGCAATGTTAGTACTTAAAAAAGCACCTGCCACATATATATTGCCGGAAGCATCATCAATAACGGAATATCCGTAATCATCAAAATTTCCATTTTCACCTTTCGCCCAGAGTATACTTCCGGATAAACTGTATTTGGCGAGGAACATGTGATATGCCAGTCCGCCGGTATGAGAAAGGGTAGTGGGACCCAATGTAATACCATTGCCAAAATAAGTCCCGGCCAGGAAAACATTACCGGAAGTACTGACAGTAACCGAAACCGGGCCATAAACATTTCCGCTGGCGCTGTTAGCCCAGACCACATCACCGCCTGAACCGTATTTAACTACAAACAAGGAACCATTGGATAAAACAGTGGTCCCAAAAGTGATGGCAGG
>Ga0182027_10004172_pt1 | contig 22547 bp, 15 predicted proteins | sample 712E1DmetaG_FD_121300 | JGI IMG/M metagenome (GOLD analysis project Ga0182027, IMG submission 121300) | Permafrost microbial communities from Stordalen Mire, Sweden - 712E1D metaG (Illumina Assembly) | ecosystem: Environmental > Terrestrial > Soil > Wetlands > Permafrost | place: Sweden... | reverse complement strand
TCAAACATGACCGAAGAGCACGTCAACAGCCGGCGGCTGAACACCTATAACCGCTTCTATGCGGACATTACCGACCTGCTGCGCGTAGACCCGGCCAACGATCTGGGCCGCAAGTACTGGCACGAATGGAATCCGGAGACGGCGAATCCGGATTACACGCCACCGAGCATTCCGGCAGGCGTCCCTGAGTGGGCCTATCTGCAGGCGAAGGACGTGGATTACTTCAAGCGCATCGCCGACTTCTTTATCGACAAGCGCCAGGCGTGGGACGGGGAGTTTGGCGGCGGACTCGGCGACGACAGCGACTTCACCAACCTGTTTCCCTCCCTCGCCCTAATGGGCACGGAGCCGGAGAAGTTGAAAGCGTCTCTCTCCAGAGAACTGGCGGCCATGTACGAGAACAAGATGTGGACCAATGGACTGGCAACGGGGCAGTTTGACGAGCTGCACAGCTACGAGGATGGGCTGAATGTTCTCGGCCAATCGCTGATGATCGATTTCGGCAACCCAAAGGATTTGGAACGGGCGATGCTGACTGCGCGCCGTCTGGAGTGGTTGACAGGAATCAACACTGCCGGGCACAGGCACGTTCGTTCTTCTTATTTCAGCGGCTCAAAGATGGCCGAAGGCGGCGTTTGGGGATGGACCAAGGCCCGTTCCTACATGGATTTTCATCCGGTACTCAACCTGGTGCTCTTCAACGGCGCGCCGGAGACGCGCAAGATGGTGCTGGAGACTGTAGACGGCATGCTGGCGCACCGCAAGCAGGAAGCTGACGGCAGGTTCGTGACGCGAACGGATATCAACTTCAAAACCGATGAAGACCTGCCCGGCGGCGACACCCTACCCGACTTCATGTTCTGGGCCGCATATCGCTGGACCGGCGACAAGAAGTATCTGCTGCCGCTGATGGATGAAGGCCCATCATCGCTTGCGCACATCAGCTCCGACGCGCTTGACATGCTGAATTTGCGAGAGGCATGGGGCAAGCAGTTGGTGGCGGCGGCAGGGTCAACGGAATCCATAACCGGAGTGGCGGCAACCGCTGCACAGTCCATGACTGGATCCGCCGAGACCTTCGCATGGCAGGTCAGCGGCGATACGAGATATCTCGACCGTCTTTACTCGGCGCAATTGCAGGCGGAGTCAAACCGGGAGTGGATCAATACGGAAGGCAGCCTGTGGATTGATCGCGTAACCGACTCCGCGGGCCCGATGTTCGTCAATACCGAGCTGCAGCGCGCGCGTTTCGGCGGCGTCGCGCTCATCCGCAATCACATCTATCCGGGCAACGCAGTCGGTTGGCGATTCGTTGCTCCAGCCACGCCGAGCAGCCTTGGAATACTGGTTCCGGTGGCTACGCCGGATCACCTGAAGATCATCGCGTACAACCTGGATGCCGTTCCTGTGAAGGCGCAGATGACCGGCTGGGAGATCGATCCGGGCAAGTGGGAGATCACGCAGGGAACGCGCGACAACGCGGAGAACGACCCGGTGGAGAACGTCAAGACCAGGTCGGAGAGCTTCGAACGCAGCACAAGCCTCGACTTCACATTTGCTCCGCACACAACGACGGTGCTGGAGCTCAAGCTGGTCGAGAAGGGAGTTCCCTACTGGTCAAGACCGGACCTGGGGATCGGCGCGGACGACGTAAAGGTCGAGGGCAACCGGATGAAAGTGACGGTGCATAGCCTGGGCGCAGTGGATGCTCCAGCGTCGAAGGTGGTACTGCGCGATAAAACGGGGAAGGTGATTGCGACTGTGCATGCTGCCGCGCTGAAGGCGCCTCTGGATCTGCTACCCAAGACGGAAGTGGTCTCGCTGACCCTGCCGCGTGGCGCGGAGTGGAAGGGCGGAAGCGTAAGCGTTGAGATCGGCGGCAAGCTGCCGGAGATTACGCAGATGAATAATCGGGTGCAGTTCTGAAGGCGGAATGCAGTACAATTCGAGCGACTCATTTCTCAAGTGGAGATTCCCAATGAAATCTTTCCATGCGATATTCCTCTTGCCGTTTCTGGCTCCAGTGATGCTGGCGCAGCGCCCCTGGCAGGAGATTACGGTGCCGACCGTGGGCGAAGTTGCAGCGAACTTCAAGGCTCCTCCGCATGAGTATGGCGCCATTCAGCCGTTTGCGAGCTGGAACGGAGCTGACCCTCAGGAAGTCAGGTCGAGAATCGTGCGCGACTTCGACCGGCTCTCGGCCAACGGGGTCTTCATTGTGAATCTATCGCCGGGACGCAGGGCTCCGGGCGAAGGGAAGTACCTTTCGCCGGAGCACATGGACCAAGTGAAGTTCACAGTTGCCGAGGCAGCGAAGCGGAATATGCGGCTGTGGATTCAGGATGAGTCGGATTACCCCAGCGGCTTTGCCGGCGGTTATATCACGGAGCGCTACCCGGAGCAGGGGATGCAGGACATCGTCGCGGATATCCAGGTACGCGTTCAGCCCGGCCAGACGCTGACGATGCCGGTGCCTCCGGATACGCTAGCGATCATTGCCATCGAGACCGATACCAGCCAGCAGATTAAACAGGTGATACCGATTCCTGTCCCAAAGGATTTGCAGCTGAAGTGGCTCACACCAAACGAAGGCTCGACGCCCCGCGAGCCTCATTACAACTGGCAGGTTCAGTTTGTGCGCCACATCTACCTCAGCTCGCCGACGCGAAACTTTAACCGGGCAGATGGAACGCGCGCGAAAGACGGGACTTACACGATCATCGATTACCTTGATCCGAAGGCCACGGACACCTTTCTTTCAATCGTGCATGAGACATACAGAAAGGCCGTTGGTGATCAGTTTGGCAAGATTGTGCTGGGCTTCTTCGGCGATGAGCCGGATTACAGCAGCGGCATTCCCTGGACCCCTACGCTGCTGGAGCAGTTCAAAAAGCAGAAGGGCTACGACCCAGCGCCCTATATATCCCAGTGGTTCTCGCACAAGCCGACCGAGGAGTCGCGGCGCGCCAACGCCGACTACTCCGATGTGTGGAGCAACATCTTCCGCAGTTCGTTTTTTGGCGAGCAGGCCGCGTGGGCCAAGAAATACAACGTGGAGTACCTGGTCCATCTGAACCACGAAGAGACGATGCTGGCGTTGGAGCACAGCGAGGGCGATTTCTTCCGGGACGAGCGTTTTGTAGGGGTTCCGGGAATTGACAATCTGGACCAGCTGGTGCCGAATCTGGTGCATCAGCCAGACGGCACCTGGAACATCAACAACAACTTTCCCAAGCTGGCCTCGTCGTCGGCGCATCTCTTTGGACGGCCTCAAGTGTGGGCAGAAGAGGGCGGGGGAGTGGGAATCGACGGCAAGTACCAGTTGGATTTTCAAGTGGTGCGCGGTGTGAACGCACTGCAGATCCGGGTTCCTGTCTTGCAACGCGGTCCCGCCGGCGAGGCGACTACAGGCCCAGCGCCAGCGGTACCGCCCGAGGCTCCGATGATTGCCTGGTACACCAACCGCGCCGGCTATCTAATGGCCATCGGCCGCCCTGCGGCGCAGGTTGGTCTGTACCATCCCGGCAACAGCATTTGGATGGGCGGCGAAGACGCGCAGGAAGCTGACCGCAGCACTACCAAGCTGGGCTGGGAGCTCTTCGAGCACCAGGTGGACTGGGATTACTTCGATGAACAGTCGCTCAGCTCGGTGGCTACGCTAGAAAACGGTGGCTTCAAGAACCTGAGCGGCCAGGTGTACAGGGCGATTGTGTTGCCATCGATGACGGTAATCACACGGACCGGCCTCGAACACTTGCAGGCCTTTGCCAAATCGGGCGGGGAGGTGATTTTCGTCGGCAAGACCCCACGGCTGATCCTGGACCGGACGTTCATGGATGCCAAGGAGAAGCCCGACCTGAGCTTCGCCACGCTGATTGAGCCTTCAGGCGAGATTACTCCGCAGGTGATGGCGGCGCTGCCCAGCCCGGATGTGAAGCTGGATGCCGCGTTTCCGCGGCTAACATACACCCACCGCGCCTGGAGCGATGGTGATATGTACTACTTCTTCAATGAGAGCGACAAGGCCGAGTCGCGTGTGGCGACCATCGCGGGACACGGCAAGGCGCAGGCCTGGGATCTAGGCACGGGCGAGATTCATTTGATGACAGGCGCGACGTACGAGGCGAATGCGGTGAAGATTCCCCTGGTACTGGGGCCGTATGAAGCCAAGGTGATTGTAGTTGGGCCGCTGCCCAAGGGTGTCGCCGCGCCGGAGCCGTCGTTTGCTGCTGGCAGCACTGTGGCGGAGTTGGACGGAGACTGGACGCTGGATTTGAACGGCAAACAGTTGACCACGGCACTGAAATCATGGGAGGAGCTGGGCGCGAACTCCTTTACCGGGCCAGCCACTTATCACAGGCAGTTCACCGCGACCAAGACGCCCAAAGGAAAGCATATCTACCTGGAGATTGATCGTGTGAACGACTATGCGCGGGTCACACTCAACGGAAAGGAGTTGGAAGCCCATTCGTGGCAGCCTTATCGCTGGGATGTAACCAGCGCACTGAAGACTGGCGCAAACGACCTGGCGATCGAGGTGAATACAACACTTGCTCGTCAAAGTCCATTCACTGCGCCACCCACACCTCCAGTGCCTTCTCCGGCTGGAGGGCGACGGGCACAGGCTGCCGCATCTGGAGCGCAGGCTGTACCCTCGGACGGAGCAGACCGCGGCGGCGCACTGCACTCAGCATCGGGCCTGCTGGGCCCTGTGCGGCTGGTGGCGCGTTAATACGAAGCCTGTAATGGCCTTATTATCGGACGCTGGTCGGCCCTGGTTCACCATTAATATGGAAAGCCATGACCGCTCTGCATCATCGTGTATATGGACTCGGTGCGCGCAATACCTTTGAATTGTGTTTATAGGGAGATTGAATGAGCAGGAAACGGGTTGGATGCGGGCTTACGCGGCGACAGATGTTGAAGGCGGCAGCGATGTATGCAGGCACGGCGGCAGTGCGGCCGCTCATGGCCAGCGATGCGCCGGTACGGGTCTTCGACGTGGCGAAGTATGGGGCGGTGGGGGATGGCAAAGCGCTGGACAGCCCAGCGATCCAGCTGGCGATTGATGAAGCGGCGGCGTATGCGGGCAAGGCGCAAGTGCTGGTGCGGGGCGGAAAGAAATATCTGATAGGGACACTGGAGTTGAAGGGCGGAATCGATTTCCATCTGGCGGATGACGCTGAACTGCTGGCAAGTTTACGGCCCGAGGACTACCTGGGGGGGATGAAAAATGCTACGGACGCAGACAGGATGGCCTCCCTGGCTAGCGCGCTGATTGTGGCGAACGGGGTGCAGGGGCTGAAGATCTCAGGGACCGGGACGCTGCAGGGGCGGGCGACTGAGTTCATGAAGGAGTATGACAAAGTGAACGAGATCTGGCTGCCGAAGGAATGGCGACCGAAGATGTTTGTGCTGACCTCATGCCGGGAGCTGGAGGTGAGGGATATTACCTTTGCGGAGGCTCCGAATTGGGGTCTGCATATGCTCGGGTGCGAGGGAGTTCTGGTAGACAACGTGACGGTGCGGAATATGCTGGATGTTCCCAACTGCGACGGGATCGATCCGGACCACTCGCGGAATGTGGAGATCAAGAACTGCAAGATTGCGTGCGGGGATGACGGAATCGTGGTGAAGGCGAGCCGGCAGGCGAAGGAGTACGGGCCGTCGGCGAATATCAGCGTGCGGGACTGCGTGATCGAGACGCAGGACGCGGGGTTGAAGATCGGAACGGAGACGACATCAGATGTGCATGATGTGACCTTCGAGCGGTGCCGCATCAAAACCAGCTCGCGAGGGCTTTGTATTCAGTTGAGGGATGAGGGAAGCGTCTACAACATCGGGTTCAAGGACATTACCTTTGAATCGAGGTATTTTTCCGATCCCTGGTGGGGAAGAGGCGAAGCAATCTCGTTTACGGCGATCCCACGCACTGCGGATTCGAAGTTGGGAACTCTGCACCATATCACGGTAGAGAATGTGACGGGCCGCGCGGAAAACAGCATACGAGTGCGCGGAAGCGAAGCAAGCCGCCCGCACGATATTGTGCTGGACCGCGTGGATGTGACGCTGGACCGATGGACCCGGTACATGGGTGGTGTCTATGACAATCGGCCAACCAAGGCAATGGCGGGGATAGAGCCGCATGAGACGGCAGGATTCAGTATCGAGAATGCGGACAATGTGATGCTGCGCGATTGCAAGCTGAGATGGGGAACGAATCGCCCGGAGTATTTTGGCCAAGCTGTGCAGACAAAGAATGTGACGGGGCTTAAGGTGGAACGGTTTGCGGGAGAAGATGCACGGCCAGAAGGAGTGAAAGGGGTAAAGGAGTGATGCGAACGCTCAGGTTTGTGACAGTTTCGACGGCGATGTTCCTGGTGGGTGCAACATTGCAGGCGCAGCAGGCAGCTCCGCCGCAGCCTCCGCCGGTGTTGCGAACGGAGCGAGTGGGGACGGCTCCTCCTTCGGCACCGATCTTCAAGGTCTTCCAGTTTCCCGCGGACAAAATTCCCCGGATCGACGGGGACGACAGCGATTGGGCGATGGTCCCGGAGAGCTACTCAATCGGCCTGGACCAGATGCACGACGATGAGCATAAATACGACAAGCCGGACCCGAAGGAATTGGATGTGCATGTAAAAGTGGGTTGGGTGAAGGGCTTGAACCGGCTGTATTTTCTGTATGAGGCCTATAAAAACTTTTGGGACTTTGCTGACCCCGGCCTGCATAACGACACCTTCGAGATCGTGGTGGATGGGGATCGGTCAGGCGGGCCGCTGATTCCACAGTTCAGGAACAGTGCAGACCAGGATGTGTGGGATGCGCATTTTTCAATGCATGGAGTGCAGGCGCAGAACTACCACATCATGACGCCTTACGAGGGCAAGGACTGGGCGCTAGCCTGGGGGTGCCAACCGTGGGTTAAGGAGTTGCCGTGGGCCAACCACGCGCAGAAATACAGCTTCAAGCATGGAGAAAGCGGAAAGTACGTGCTGGAGTTCTATATCACTCCATTTGACTACGCCGGTTGCGAGGGGCCGCAGCGGGCGGTGGAGTCCGAGCTCTACGAGAACAAGGTCATCGGGCTCTCGTGGGCCGTGATCGACTACGACGGGAATGCACATAACAACGGCTTCTGGAATCTGGGCACCGAGCACACCATGTATGGGAATGCGACCTTGCTGCGGGAATTTCAATTGATGCCGCTGGAGCCGGAGTTTCAAAAGCCTATTGAGGCCAGATGGAGCTTCAAAATACTGGACATGAAACGACGGTTGGTGGCGTTTGAGGACGAGTCGGCGGGTACAGTGACGAGCTGGCGATGGGATTTTGGAGACGGAACCAGCTCTACGGAACAGCATCCGATTCATGCGTATGCGAAGGCCGGTCAATTTGTAGTGGTGCTGTACGTTGAGGGGCCGGCGGGGAAGTCGCGGCTGTCGAAGATCTGGGATGTGGTCGTACGCTGATTTTCAAACAGTGCTTCGTTTAATACTCATCGACTGGGTCATCTATCTTGTCGTCATGCCGTGATCCGCTGACTGGCAATCATTTCTTTCCTTGTCTCTATGGCCTGGATGAAGCCCAACTGTGCGCGAGCAACTGCACGCGAGGAACTGGTTTCCACTAGACAAGGAACTCCGGCTCAGGTAATATCGTTTTCTTTCGCGAATTCCCTGCAGGGTGAACCTGCTGCCATAAAGTAGACCGCCGGAGGAAAGACCAAATGTCCTCGCAAGGAGTCAACGGATGGAATCGGTATTCAGAGATATTGGAAAGGCACTTGCCGAGCAACTGCCTCCTCTGACCCCCAATGCGGCGGTCGTTGAGGCGGACCGCTGTTTGTTCTGTTACGATGCGCCTTGCACACACGCCTGCCCAACCCATATCGATATTCCCCGTTTTATCAAGAAAATCTCTACCGGAAATCTGCGCGGCTCAGCGGCAACGATTTATTCCTCGAATCTGCTTGGCGCTACCTGCGCGCGAGTATGCCCGGTTCAGGAATTATGCGAAGGGGCGTGCGTGCTGGGCGCCGAGCACAAGCCCATCGCCATCGGACGGCTGCAGCGCTATGCCATGGACTACGCCCGCGAGCACGGCAACTATCCGTCCGTTCAGGCCGCGCCGACCGGTAAATCGATTGTCGTTGTCGGCTCCGGGCCCGCGGGGCTATCCTGCGCCGGCGCGTTAGCCATGATGGGCCACGCAGTTACGATCATCGAGAAGCGTGACCTGCCCGGCGGCCTCTCCACACATGGCATCATTGCGCTGCGCGAGCCGGTGGAGATTGCCCTGGAAGAGGCGCACATGATCGAAGGGCTGGGCGTCAAGATCAAAACCGGGCTCGAAATCGGCAAAGATATCTCTCCGGCCGCGCTCCAGAATGAGTACGATGCGATTGTTCTGAGCGTGGGATTGGCCCGGACGCCCGGCCTGGGCATCGACGGTGAAGAAGCAGTGATCGATGGTCTGGAATTCATTGAGGCCAGCAAGGTTGCCGCGAAAAAATTGAGCGTGGGCCGCAATATCATCGTGATCGGCGCCGGAAACACAGCGGTTGATTGCGCCACCATTGCCAGGCGATTGGGCGCCGAGCGCGTGACCATGGTCTATCGCCGCACCGAACGCGAGATGAGTTGTTATGCGCACGAGTACGACTTTGCCCGCAAGGAGGGCATAGAGTTCCGCTTTCTATCGCAGCCCGCGCGGGTGATGCTGAAGGGCGGCGTTCCCATTGGCCTGGAGTGCCTGCGCGTGGAGTTGGGTGCGCGTGATGCATCCGGCCGCCCCGCGCCGATGCCAGTCAAGGGCTCAGAGTTTGTGCTTGCTGCGGATCAGATCATTAAAGCTGTCGGTCAAAACAAACTGACGCTGGCGGTGCTGCTGGGACTGAAAACGACGAAGGGTTTTATCGACGTGGACGCGAACTTTCAGACCAACGTAGCCGGCATCTATGCCATTGGCGATTGCATTCGCTCCACCGGCGTGGCATCCACCGTCATGGCTGTTCAGGATGGCAAGCTGGCCGCCGCGGAGATTCATCAACAGTTGACGCCACGCACTCCTGCCGAGGTGAAATAGCATGGCAGACCTTAGAACTAACTTCGCCGGCATCAAGTCGCCCAATCCATTCTGGCTGGCATCGGCCCCGCCCACCAACTCCGGCGCGCAGATACACAAAGCCTTTGAAGCGGGCTGGGGCGGCGCGGTATGGAAGACTATCGGCGCTCCGGTGCTCAACGTATCCAACCGCTATGGCGCCTGGCATTATGGCCGTCAGCGCATGTTGGCCATCAACAACGTCGAGCTCATCTCCGACCGGCCCATTGAAATCAACCTTCGTGAAATTGCCGAAGTCAAGCGCGCCTGGCCTGATCGCGCAGTGATTGTCTCCGCCATGGTCGAATCCAAACCGGAGGCGTGGCGAGAGATTGTCAAACGCATAGAAGATACGGGCGCGGACGGCATTGAGTTGAACTACGGCTGCCCGCATGGGATGAGCGAACGAGGCATGGGGGCCGCCGTCGGGCAGGTGCCGGAGTATTGCGAGCAGATAACACGATGGGTGATGGAGACGGCAACTATTCCGGTCATCGTAAAGCTCACCCCAAACATCACCAACATTGTGTTGCCGGCCCAGGCAGCAGTGGCCGCCGGCGCCAATGGGCTTTCGCTGATCAACACTATCAACTCTATCGTGGGCGTCGACCTCGGCACACTGGAGCTGACGCCCAGCATTGGCGGCAAAGGCGGCCACGGCGGCTATGCCGGACCGGCCGTCAAGCCCATCGCACTCAATATGCTGGCAGCCCTGGGAACCGACGAGATCGTTTCAAAGTCGGGCCTTCCCATCTCCGGCATGGGCGGTATTGCTACCTGGCAGGATGCCGCGCAGTATCTGCTGTTGGGCGCATCCAGCCTCCAGGTATGCACGGCGGTGATGCATTATGGCTTTCGGATCATTGAGGACCTTTGCGACGGGCTCTCCAACTGGATGGACGAGAAAGGTTTCAAGACTATTGTTGATGTGACGGGCCGCAGCTTGCATCGCGTTTCGGAGTTCAAGAACTTTGACCTCTCCTTCCGCGCGGTGGCCCGCATAGACGCGGATAAGTGCATCAAGTGCGATCTTTGCTACGTAGCCTGCAACGATACCGCGCATCAATGCATCGACCTGATCTCGCCGGGGGGCGTAGTGGTCGATCCGCGCGCCTGGGATGCGCGCTCCAACGGAAAGCGCGAGGCTGTGGAAACGCGGCCTCAGCCCGTCGTTCGTGAAGAAGACTGCGTAGGCTGCAGGCTCTGCTATAACGTGTGCCCGGTGGACAACTGCATCGAGATGGTCGAGCTACCTTCCGGACGAAATAGAGTGACCTGGAGTGAGCTGTCAGAGCATCAAACTAAGGTTACCGAAGACTGGGAAGCGATGGAAGCATATCGCGAGAAGGCCGGAATTCACATACACTAACGCATCTTCACATTCACAAACGCATCTATAGAGATGTCGCAGGGCATGAAGGAGGGCGTTCCAATGGGACTGCTGATAAAAGGCGGTGAGATTATCACTGCGGAGACTCGCCAGCACGCGGATATCTTCATCGAGGATGAGACGATTAGCGCCATCGGGTCCGGCCTCGCCGTTCCGCCAGGAACTGAGGTGATCGATGCCGAGGGAAAGCTGGTTTTCCCTGGCTTCATCGATCCGCACGTTCACATTCACCTGCCATTCATGGGCACTTTTGCCAAGGAGAACCACGCCGCGGCCAGCGCCGCCGCGCTCACTGGCGGGACAACGACGTTCATTGAGATGGTTTGCCCTTCACGCAATGAAGGTGCGCTGGAAGGATACAACGTGTGGAAGCAGAAGGCGGAGGGCCAAAGTGCCTGCGACTATGCATTTCACATGTCAGTGACGCGCTGGGACGCGAAGACGGAAGCACAACTCATCGAGATCGTCCGGGACGGAACAACATCGTTTAAAATCTTCCTTTCCTACAAGAACTTCTTCGGCGTGACGGATGAAGAGATGTTCAACACGCTCAAGCTGGCCGCCAAGCTGGGCGTCATCACCACCGCACACTGCGAAAACGCCGAGTTGGTGGGCCAGTTGCAGCAGCGTCTGCTGGCGGAAGGCAAGACCGGGCCGGAGTGGCATGAGCCGAGCCGTCCGGAGGCTGTTGAAGCCGAAGGCACCACCCGCTTTGCGACCTTCTTGGAACAAACGGGCGCCACCGGTTACGTTGTTCATCTCTCCTGCGTGCCTGCCCTGCGCGCGGCCGTGGAGGCCAAGGTGCGCGGCGTAAAGCTGCATGTGGAGTCGGTGTTGCCGCACTTTCTGCTCGACAAGAGCTACGCGGAGCGCGCCGGCGTGGAAGGCATGAAACACATCATGTCACCGCCTTTACGCGATAAGCGCAATCTGCCCACGTTGTGGAACGCGCTCAAGACGGGATTGATCGAGACCGTGGGAACGGACCATTGCCCCTTCGATAAAGAACAAAAACTGATGGGGGCCAAGGCTTTTACGCAAATTCCCAACGGCATTCCGGGCATTGAAGACCGAGTAAACCTGATGTACACCTACGGCGTGAAGCGCGGCGGACTCGATATCCACCGTTTTGTTGACGCGCTCAGCACACGCGCCGCCAAGCTCTTCGGGCTCTTCCCGCGCAAAGGAAGCATTCATGTGGGAGCGGATGCCGATCTGGTTGTCTATGACACGAAGTATCGCGGCAAAATCTCCGCAGCTACTCAGAAAGGCATCAACGACTACAACGGCTTTGAAGGATTCGACATCGAAGGCCGGCCTTCAGTGGTCACCGTGCGCGGCAAGGTGCAAGCGCACGATGGAGTCTTTGTAGGCCAGCCGGGGCGCGGACGCATGCTTCGCCGCGAACCACAACGATAAACCGCGATTGGATTTGAATGGGGCAGATTATGCCGGTTGACGCACAAGCAGCGGTCGAACTACTCAAGGAATTGCGTTCGCTCACCGCCGATGAACACGGCGCGCAAAGATTAGCCTGGAGTCCGGTGTGGCTCAAGGCTCGCAGTTGGTTTGAATCCCAACTAAGTAAATTACCTGTGGAGCATCACTATGACGCCGCCGGTAACAGTTGGAGCACGCTCGCTGGAAGCTCCGAGAAGACTCTGATTCTTGGCAGCCACATCGATTCCGTGCCCAATGGCGGCTGGCTCGATGGCTGCCTGGGCGTGATTGGCGCGTACGCGGTGCTGTGCCGCATTGCCGAGGAGTATCAAGGCAAGCCGCCGGTCACCGTCCGGCTCGTCGATTGGGCGGATGAGGAAGGCGCACGCTTCGGGCGCAGCCTCTTCGGCTCCTCGGCCTTTGCCGGCACGCAAACCATCGATCAGGATCGCGGGCGCACGGATGCAGGCGGCAAGCGGCTCGAAGATGCACTGGCCGAATGCGGCGTCTCCATCGATGCAATCGGCGAGGCCGGGCGAGAGCGGAAGAACGCGGCGGCCTATCTTGAGCTGCACATCGAGCAGGGGCCGGTGCTGGAGAGCATGGGGCTTCCGCTGGGAGCCGTGCTCGGCACCAAAGGCGTAGAGCGCCACACCATCATCTTTCACGGCCAGGAGGCGCACTCCGGATCCACGCCCATGACGGCGCGGCGCGATGCCCTGGCAGCCGCCGCAAAACTGGCCCTGGAAATTCGCCCCATCGCAAAACGACATCCCGACGCGGTATGCACTATAGGCAGCCTCAAGACCTTTCCCGGCATCGTGACCGCTGTTGTCGGCCGCTGCGAGGCCACTCTCGATCAGCGCGACCTGAATGCGGATGTGCTGGCCGCGATGTATCGCGAGGCGCAGGAGAAGAGCGTGCAGTTCGCTAAAGAAGAAGGATGCTCAGTGGAGTGGTCGCGCATCTGGAACATTGCGCCCGAACCTTTTCATCCCCACCTGATCGAGCTGTGCGAAGAGGCGATTCGCGAGACTTCCGGGCGCTCGCATCGCATGCCCTCCGGACCGTTGCACGACGCGGCCGAGGTATCGCGCGCTGGCATTCCCACGGTGATGATGTTTGTGCAATCGCTGAAGGGAATCAGCCATAACAAGATCGAAGACACGAGCGAAGAACATCTGAAGCTAGCTATGACTGCGTTTGACAGGCTGGCATCGAAGACCATCGATTGGATTCGCGCATCGTGAAAAGAACCCCCCAGAGCGGCATCGAAAAGGCCATGCCGGGGGCGAGGAAAGGTTAAAAGAATGACTGAAACATCGGCCGTTGCCACGGTCTCTCACTGGATAAACGGAAAGCCGGAGGCAGCAACCTCCGGGCGCAGTGGCGTAGTGAAGAATCCTGCGACCGGCGAGACCATTGCCGAGGTGGGCTTTGCCACTGCGGCGGATGTGGACCGAGCAGTAGCGGCGGCCAAGGCTGCCTTCCTCGAATGGCGGGCCACGCCGCTGTCGCGCCGCTCCGAGGTCATCTTCAGCCTGCGCGAATTGATTGCGCAGAATCGCCGCGGCCTCGCCGAAATTCTCACCCGCGAAAACGGCAAGACTATCTCCGATGCTCTAGGTGAAGTGGCGCGCGCCCTGGAAAACGTGGAATTTGCCTGCGGCATTCCCAACCTGCTCAAGGGCGGCTATACCGAACAAGCCAGCCGCGGCGTCGATGTCTATCAGATTCGCCAGCCGCTGGGCGTGGTGGCCGGCATCACGCCTTTCAACTTCCCTGCCATGGTGCCGCTATGGATGCTGTCGAACGCCATTGCGTGCGGCAACACGTTTATCCTCAAACCGTCCGAGAAGGTCCCCTCGGCCAGCCTCTTGCTTGCCGAACTGGCCAAGAAAGCGGGTATTCCAGACGGCGTTCTCAACCTTGTCCAGGGAGATAAGGTCGCGGTCGACCGGCTGCTGGAACATCCGGACATCAAAGCAGTGAGCTTTGTGGGCTCGACGCCCGTGGCAAAGTATATTTATGAAACGGGCACGCGCCACGGCAAGCGCGTACAAGCGCTGGGCGGAGCCAAGAATCATATGCTGGTCTTGCCCGATGCGGATATATCGATGGCCGCTGATGCTACGGTTTCAGCAGCGTACGGTGCAGCCGGCGAGCGCTGCATGGCTATCTCCGTCGTGCTGGCGTTGGGCAATGTGGCCGAGCCATTAATCGCTGCGATCCGCGAACGCGTTGCGCGCATCAAGGTCGGTCCCGGCTCAGAGTCTGCCAACGAGATGGGACCGCTGATTACCCGCGAGCATCGCGATCGCGTAGCAGGACACCTGGACACAGCCGTTGCCGAGGGTGCAACCCTCGTTATCGATGGCCGCTTAAACCCCGCGTCGCATACGAACGGATATTTCCTCGGCCCCTCGCTCATCGACAACGCCAGACCCGGCATGGCCTGCTATGACAAGGAGATCTTCGGGCCTGTGCTGAGCGTAGTGCGCGTCGCTACTTATGCCGAAGCTCTTCGACTCATCAATGAGAATCCCTTCGGGAACGGCACGGCCATCTTCACGCAAAATGGCGGCGCGGCTCGCCAGTTTCAATTCGATGTCGAGGTGGGCATGGTGGGCATCAATGTCCCCATTCCCGTTCCCGTTTCTTACTACAGTTTCGGCGGCTGGAAATCCTCGCTCTTTGGCGACCTGCACATGTACGGTCCGGAGGGCGTGCAGTTCTATACCCGCTCTAAAGTGGTCACCAGCCGCTGGCCCGATCCTCGCGCCAGCAAGGTAGACCTGGGCTTCCCACAAGTACGCTAAAGGGCAAACATTTTTACTGGAGAGCAGCGCAATGAACGATCATCCAAAATCGAAGATACTTACATCCGAAGAAATCGCCGCTATTACACGGCAGACCAACTATGGAACTTGGAGGTTTCAGAAATCCTGGAAGCCGTTGCATATTACGGACGCCGAGGGCTGCTGGTTCACGGATGGAGCAGGCAAGCGCTACCTAGACCTTAGCTCGCAATTGATGTGCGTGAATCTGGGGCATAAGAATACCCGCGTAATCGAGTCGATCGCCGAACAAGCGCGCGAACTGGCTTATGCCGCTCCAGCGTATGCCACATCCGCACGTGCCCGTCTCAGCGTGAAACTGCTTGAGGTGCTGCCCGAGGGCATCAATAAATTCTTCTTTGCCACCAGCGGAACCGAGGCCAATGAGGCGGCCTTCAAGATTGCGCGCATGTACACGGGCAAGAGCAAGATCATCTCCCGCTACCGCTCCTATCACGGTTCTACCACGGCCTCAATTGCGGCTACGGGCGATCCACGCCGCTGGGCTATGGAGCCGGGCGGCAAAGGCTCGGGTTTTGTGTTTGCCCCTGAGACGAATTGTTACAACTGTCCCATCAAGCACACCTATCCCGGCTGCGAGATCGCCTGCGCCGACTACATCGAGCACATGATCCGCAACGAGGGCGACGTGGCGGCTATCATCCTCGAACCCGTCGTCGGCACCAACGGCGTACTCGTCCCGCCGCCTGAATACTTCCCACGCATCCGCCAGATCTGCGATCGGCACGATGTCCTGCTCATAGCCGACGAGGTCATGACCGGATGGGGCCGCACAGGAAAATGGTTTGCCTTGAACCACTGGGGCGTGAAGCCCGACATTTTGGTTACCGCCAAGGGCATCACGTCAGCCTATGTGCCGCTCGGCCTCTGCGCCACTACAACCAAGATCGCAGACTATTTTGAGGATCACTACTTCTCCCATGGGCATACCTATGAGGCCCATCCCATGACGCTCGGCCCAGCCGTTGCCACCATCGAGGAGATGCAGCGGTTGAAGCTGGTGGAGCGCGCGGCAGAACTTGAACCTTATGTTCGCGAAAAGCTGGAAGCCCTCAAGGCCCGGCATCCATCTGTCGGTGATGTGCGCGGCCTCGGCCTCTTCTTTGCCGTTGAGATCGTGAAGAACCGCGCAACCAAGCAGCCCTTCAACACCATGCGCGACAAAGTTGAGGGCAAGCCGTTGTTGGTCGATCAGGTTGCGGCCAAGATGATGGCGCAGGGAGTTTCGATTCAGGCCTGGATCAGCCACTTCGTCATCGCGCCGCCGTTGATTGTGACACAAGAAGAACTGGAGATCGGCATCGCCGCGCTCGATGAGCACTTGAGCATTGCCGATGCGCTAGTGGAGTAAGAACCCGGATATTTAATCCGGAGAGCATCTGTGGCTCGCCAGAATCGGAATCTGCTGTCGAATCAGGCAGATGGAGAAACCCAACCTGCAAGCTGATTTTCGGGGACAGCTCTACGATCAGGTTCGCCGGATGGCCTCCGGAACGACGATCAATAGAAATAACGCATTAGAGCCACCTGGTGCAGGGGCACTCAACGCGAATGCACTCTACATCAATCGCGACGACTTCCGGTCAGCAGGTTGAAGATCAGGACGATCAACGCGACGACCAGCAGAAGGTGAATCAGGCTCCCGGCAATATGGAAGCTGAAACCCAGCAGCCACAGAACCAGAATCACCACAAAAATTGTCCAAAGCATAGATGCTCCCTCTCCGCGCCGCGGGCACCGGGAATCCAAAGTCCTTCCCAGGCGCCCGCTGGCAATCACGAACGACTATTATCTTGAAGAGACAGCTTGTGCCTTTGCGCCTCTAACTGCATCAAGGAACGAGCCTGCCACAGCCGGGACCGCAACTTCGCCCTGCAGAATGCGGCGTGTGGAGACTTCGTGCCCGTAAATAGCCTCTGTGGAATCATTGTCGCGGCGAATCGAAGCGCCGGTCAGCGTGAGTCCGGCAAAGGCGCCTCTGGCGCGCGAGTAGGTGAGGACCTCGGTCTCCAGCTTCCAGTCAGTATCCGCTGAAGCATGACGCCCAACGGGTCCGGCTGCCGCGGATGCATCCCCGCCCAGCTGAAAATTGCTGTTGATCAAATGCTGCATTCCCCGGTCGTTCTGAATGATCATAACCAGATCAACGCCTTCGACGCCGATCTGCAATCCCCAGCTGCCGCCGGTAATGGCAAAGAAAGCCGGCGCACTCCAGCCGTTCGCGGTGCGGCACGTGGCCACGCCCCTGCCGTTCTCCGCGCCAAATACAAAGCCGCCCTTGAGCATATGCGGCACGACACCCACACACTTTGCGTGTTCCAGAACTTCTTCCGGAATGCCTCTATCCGGGGCGGCCATGATTTCATGCAGCACTGCGCCCGCATGATCCAACCGGTTGACCGTCGCTTCACGATCAGTTCCAGCCCAGCCGATACTCGTCATACCGAGCAATGCCACTACCGTCATAAGTTTCTTCATGCATCTCACCATTTTCTACCCATGCGCAGCGTCGCTTGCTTTACGCGCATTTGAGGCGCACAAGGTACTTCTCACGTTAGAGGAACTGGATTGTGCCGTCTGAGCATTACTGCTCACTGGGTGGAACCGTTCGGGGTACTTCATCGCGTGTACCGCAGGTGGTCCAAACTGCTCAGATTGAGATGATTCATGCCGCTAAAGTCAAACTTGCAAGAGAAAAATCCACGGAGGTGGGCTAATGGATAAAGATCGAGTAAAGGGCACTGTCGACGAAGTGATAGGAAGCGCCAAGAAAAAGGTGGGCGAGTGGACCGGCGATACACAACTCCAGGTTGAAGGGATTGCCCAACAGGTGAAGGGCAAGCTTGAAAATACCTGGGGCAAGGTGAAAGATACGGTCCTTGAGGCCAACGCGGAAAGCGGAGCGCAAAGCGACACACACGTACGCGTGGACATAGCGTATTCAGCAGCGAAGGATAAACGCAGCAAAGACGCATAGCCAGCTAAATTGTCGTGACAATCATCACCGGGGGCATTTTTACCGCGGGCGTAATGTGCTTATCGTGTAGATCGGAGACTCGGGAGAAGGCGTCTGAGAGGTTTAGCCCGCCGAACGGCCTCGGCAAGCAATGCGAGTTCCTCCGCGGCATCTGCCCTGCGCAAGCCGCGGACCTTCCATATCCCGTACCAGATGCCACCTGCCAGCAACCCTACGAAGACGCATAGCAGCGGAGTCGACCATTTCTGGAGGTTTCCAGAAAACAGCTGGACGACCCTGCGTCCGTAGGTCACGCCAAGCCAGGCAATGAAGGAGTAACGCAGGCTGCGAGCCGCGCCGAAGACGGCAAGGAAGCGCCCGCGCGAGACGCCAAGCGCACCTGAGGCGAGCGCAAACGGTAATAGAGGAATCGGCGGAGGAAGCAAGGCAGGAATAAAGACCGCTAGAATAGGGTGACGTTCCACCCATCCGACGATTCGCCCAAGCAGACGCGCCGGCACATAGCGCTGCAACGTCGCTTCGCCACCTCTGCGGCCGATGTGCCAGGTGGTGTACCCGCCCAGAAGACTGCCAGCAATGGCACAGGGAGCCAGCAACCAGGGATTCCCGCTGTGCGCCACCAGCCACAAAAGCAGCAGGTCGGTGCTGCCCGGCAGCGGAAGCGGGATGACGGAGGAATCGACCACCGCAACGGAGAAGAGTCCCAGCAATCCCAGGTGCATGAGCCAATGCGGCACGGCCGGGTGTTGAAAAGGTGGCACTCGGATATGGGCCGGTTTTAGGACATATATACTCATACCGACCTGGCCCTGTATTCGTATTTGAATGCTATGGTTTTGGAGCAATGGACGTTTGATTCCAGGCAAGATCCGGATTCAACTTTCTTCCGGTCTGCAAGAAATCGCGCGGGAGTACTGCTAATAGCCGAGAAATCATCCTGCACTCGCGCCACGCAAGGTAATCCAGTAGTACCGTCGCCAACAATACATGCAGCGAACGGGGCGCACTGCAAACATGGCCAGCAGGCTATCGAGCGCGCGTAACTCCGCTTGTTTAAACTTCACTGAATTGCAGCGCGGGCAAATTCGCCGTATCCAAAGCAGATGCGGCAGCCAATCCGGCCAATCTCGGCTTGTAATCGTCATTCTGCTCGTCCCTTTCGGTTATGCCACTGCTCAAGTCAGGGTGTATGTATCATTGCCGGGTTCGAATGAGAATCCAGCCAGACGAGCATGCAACGAATGCTGCCAGTGGCCAAAGCCACACAGGAATCGGCTGCTCCGTAATAGAGATGAATCGTATCTCCATCCGCCCCGATGGTCTGTCCGCAAGGAAACACAACGTCTTTCACATCTCCGCCGCGCTCAAAAGACTCTTCTGGGCCGAACATCCACGAGTTTCCCCGTTGCAGGCAGATTTCAGGCCGCTCCAGGTCAAACAGCGCCAGACCCAGGCGGTAGATGCTTCCCGATGCGGTCTGCCGCACTCCGTGGTAGATGGTCAGCCACCCCTTGTCGGTTTCGATCGGCGGAGAGCAAAGGCCGATCTTGTTTGCATCCCACCACCCACCACGCCGCGCTTCAAGAATGATCTTGTGGCCACCCCAATGCCGCAGATCGGGCGAGTAGGAAAGCCACATGTGCGCGCCCAGGGTGGTCACCGGCCGATGAATCAGCGCCCAAAGGCCGCCAATCCTCCGAGGCAGCAGAGCCGCGTCCTTGTCCTCCGGCTGCATGATGACTCCATATCGCTCAAAGCTCTTGAAGTCCTTAGTGAGCGCCAGCGAGACTCCAGGACCGCCTCGCGCGAAAGAGGTATACACTACTGCATATTGCTGGAGTTCCGGAACATAAGTAATGCGGGGATCTTCGATGCCCCATACCTCTTCCGGAAACTCTGTGGGATTTGCCATCAACGTCGGTTGAGGATCGATCCGCCAATTATCGATGCCATTGGTTGAACGCGCGGCGCAGAGATGCGACAGGCCTGTCCGGTCTTCAATGCGGCACAGCAGTAAGGTGTCTCCGTCGGCCAGCAATACGGCCCCGGCGTTGAAGACGCTATTGATCGGATACGGCCAGTGTTCCCGGCTGAGAATCGGGTTTCCAGAATACCTCTTGAACAAAGGATGATCGACACAAGGCCCGGGAATTAATTCGTCTTGAACAGAAAACTCCGGCGAATCAACTGGCGTAATTGCTGAATTCAAATAGAGACACTCGTTTCCTGATGCAGTTCATCTGCGCTTGCTACTTTAGCCGCCTGCATTTCGAGCAGGGCCATGAGGAATGAAAGCGTTGATTCCGCTCCCTGGTTTTCATTCACGCGATCGGGGTGAAGCCCGTCTTTGCACCCGCCGGTTATTGCATCATACAGCGGCACGTGCAAGTCGTTCTTGCCGAGAAACCAGCGGAAAACTCGCCGGGCTTCCTCAAGCCAATGGCTTTCTTCCGTCAACCGGTATACCTCAAGGCAAGCGGCGATCGTTGCGCAGGCCTCCACCGGCTGCTGATCGAAACGCGCCTTGCCATTTCCTTCAATAAAGAATCCGTTAGATCCGATCGGCACAAAGATTTCCGCGTTTTCGCGGTGCTGCACAGCAACAAGCCACTTGAGGGAATCCATTCCAGCTTCAATCATTCTCTGGTTGTCGCTCCGCCATCCCGCCAGGATGAGAGCCTGCGATAGCCTCGCATTCGAATAGGAAAGACTCTTTTCAAACCACTTCCATGTTTCGGAGTGACTGCGTTCGTAAATGTCCAGCAAGCGATTGGCGAGCGTGTTGCGAGCTCCCTGGATGGCCCTGTCGCCCGGAAACCAGTCCAGATAGGCTTGCATTCCAAGAATGCAGTACGCCCACGCACGCGGACTGGTGAACATAAGCGTTTCAGGGACCGCGGCTTCGAAGAGTCTCCCTGCCGCTCCTCTCAGTCCCGCATCCCGCGAATGACCGAGCACTTTTCCCAGCGACCATAAAGCACGGCCATGACTGTCATCCGATCCAACGTTTTCCGACCAACGGCGGTTATAACTGAGAAAATTTCTAAACCTGCCCGTTTCAGTGTTGAAGGCCAGCCATAAGAAGGCCAGATAGCGATGAGATAGGTTTGGATACTCCCGCCTGCCCGCATGCTTTGGCTCATCATCCAAAAGCGTAGACACGATAAGAGCGCGCGCGTTGTCGTCGGTCGTATAGCCTTCGCGTGCATTGGGTACGGAGTAGATTGCATGCTGCAGAATGCCAGTGTCGTCTGTCAAGTTCAACATATGAGTGATGTTCAACACCGGCAAGTTATCGGGAGCATTTACAGCCAGCCCATTTTTATGGGCTGCCCTTGGCTGCACGGTGCGCTCAAAACGGGCACGCTGGAAGCTTGCCATATACTTCCGCGCTGTCTTGGGCCAGATTGTCTCGCGTGAATGGAGATAAGCACGTTTTCGCATGGCGTGCCGCTCCCCATCGCTATCCAGGAGTCGAAGCACCGCTTCTGCAATAGCATCGGGATTCTCAAACGGCACAATCACGCCTCTGTTATCCGCCAACAGCTCCTTCGCGTGCCAATACGGGGTGGAAATGATCGCCTTTCCCGCGCCAAGCGCAATGGCCAGCGTGCCAGAGACGATCTGCGCTTCCTGGCGATACGGCGTGATGTAAATATCCGCCGCGCCCACGTGCTCAACTAGTTCTTCCGCGCTGACAAAACGATTGACGAGGATCAGGTTCGATGAAACCCCAAGTTTTTCAGCCAAAGCCAGCAGCTCTTCGCGGTAGCGCTCGCCCTCGCGTCTCCGGATATGTGGATGAGTCACGCCGGAGACGATATACACCACATTTGGATGTTTGGCGAGAATCGCAGGCAGCGCTCGAATCACATTCTCAATGCCTTTGTTCGGGGACAACAGACCGAATGTCAGTAGCACGGACTTACCTTCGGCACCGAACCGGTCTTTGTAATAATTCGGGTCCATGAACTGGAAATCCGGCACGCCGTGCGGAATGATATCGATCTTTTCGTTCGGAACCGCATATAGATCGCGCAGAAACAGCGCAGCTTGATTGCTCATGACAACCAGGCGGTCAGAAAGACGCGCGATCTCTTCGAGCACTATACGCTGATCTGGATCTGGATCCCGCAGAACGGTGTGAAGCGTTGTTACCACAGGCATCTTCAGCTTGCGTAACAAAGTGAGAATGTGGCGGCCCGCAATCCCGCCGTAGATGCCATATTCATGCTGAACGCAGACTAGATCGTTGCCGTTGAAATTGAGGAATTCCGCGGCCCGCTCGTAGGAGGTCAGATCCTCTTGCTCCAGCTCCAGGCGCACCTGATCTGGGTATTCGTAACTTGACTCCGGATCGTTTACGGGAATGGCAAATAGCCGTCCGTTGCCGTATTCGGCCGCGAGTGCGGCGCAAAGGTCCGTCGTAAAGGTGGCGATACCGCACTGACGCGGCAGGTAATTCCCCACAAATGCGATGCGCGTGGGCAAAGGAAGGCAGCAGGCCTTCGAGGCAACGGTCGACGAGTCTTCTGGCGAAGCGTTACCAGCTATTCCTATAGAATTATTCGCTTTAGTAGAAGACATCTTGGCCTGCTTTCGCTTGTATTGGTCTTAGGCAAGCGGGCTCTGAGAATTAACCTGCACGACTGGATGCTCGATTCAGAGGCCACCCCATTCTTGATGGAAGTGCTGACTTAAATCCTGCCAAGAAGCAATAAAATCAGCACAACTATTAGGATTGTTCCCACCACTCCGGTCGGATAATAACCCCACT
>Ga0182027_10004171_pt1 | contig 22547 bp, 17 predicted proteins | sample 712E1DmetaG_FD_121300 | JGI IMG/M metagenome (GOLD analysis project Ga0182027, IMG submission 121300) | Permafrost microbial communities from Stordalen Mire, Sweden - 712E1D metaG (Illumina Assembly) | ecosystem: Environmental > Terrestrial > Soil > Wetlands > Permafrost | place: Sweden... | reverse complement strand
GTTCGTCCGCAGGCGCTCGCGAAGGTGTGCGGGCTCGCCGACTATGGCGACGACCTCGCCCTCAAGATGCCGGCCGACACGCTCCACGTCGCGATGGTGCAGCCGAAAATCACGCATCACGCGAACATCCTGCGAATCGACACGAGCGAAGCGGGGCAGATGCCCGGCGTCGTCAAGATCATCACGGCCGACGACATCCGGGCGATCGGCGGCACGAACGGCATGCCGGAGACGGCGGGTCTCGAGCGCAATGTCGTCCAATTCCCGAGCCGCCCGGTGCTCTGCGACAGCAAGATCTTCCGGTACGGCGACGTCGTCGCCCTCGCCGTCGCCGACACGAAGGAGCACGCGCGCGCGGCCGCCGCGAAGGTGAAAGTCGACATCGAGCAGCTGCCCGAGTACCTCAGCTTCCTCGACGCTGTCGCCCCCGGCGCGATGCGGATCCACGAGGACACGCCCAACATCTTCGCGGTCTTGCCCCTCCTCAAGGGCGCGGGCGTCGAGGATCCGACGAAGGTAGCGGACATCATCGACAACTCGGCATACAGCGTCGAGGGAAGCTTCCACACGACGCGCGAGCCGCATCTCTCCATCGAGGGTGATGCGATCCAGGCGTACTTCGACGAGGACGGCATGCTCACCGTTCACGGCAAGTCGCAGAGCCTCTACACGTCGCTGGGCCTAATCAGCGCCTGCACCGGGCTTCCGACCGAGCGGATCCGGGTCATCATGAACTACAACGGCGCGAGCTACGGGTGGTCGATGAACCACGCCGACTACTGCCTCGCCGCCATCGCGACCATGGTGACCGGCAGGCCGGTCGCCCTCTCGATGAGCTACGACGAGCACCAGCACTTCTCCGGGAAGCGTGCCCCCTCGTACTCGAACGCGCGCGCCGCGTGCGATGAGAACGGCCGCATCACCGCGGTCGAGTACGACCTCGGGTTCGACCACGGGCCGTACTCGGACAACGGCGACGAGCTCCTCGTCAAGTCATCGCGGTTCGCGTTCTACGCCTACAACGTCCCGAATGCTGCTGGCCTCAACCGCGTCGCGAACACCAACCACAACTTCGGCACGACGTACCGGAGCTTCGGCTCCCCACAGGCCAACATGTTTGGCGAGGCGCTCGTCGACATGCTGGCCGAGAAGGCCGGCATCGACCCATTCGAGTTCCGTTGGCGCAACATGCCGCGGCCCGGCGACCTCAACATCAACAGCTTCCCGTTCCGTCGTTATCCATTCGAGGAGATGATGCGGCGCATGAAGCCGCACTACGAGCGGGCAGTCGCCGACGCGAAGGCCGCGGACACGCCCCAGGTGCGCCGGGGTGTGGGCATCGCCTGGAGCATTTTCAACGTCTCGTGGAACCAGGACTTCGCGACCGTCGACGTCGAGCTGAACCCGGACGGGTCGTTCACGAAGTACGACACGTGGCAGGAACTGGGCCAGGGCGGCGACATCGGGTCGCTCATGGTCACGCTCGAGGCGCTCAAGCCGCTCGGCCCCACTCCGGACCGGATCCGGCTCGTCCAGAGCGACTCGAAGCTCTGCCAGGACAGCGGAATGTCCGCCGGGAGCCGCTCCCACTACATGAACGGCCATGCGACGCGGATCGCCGGCGCGAAGCTCGTCGAGGCGATGCGCAAGCCGGACGGGACGTTCCGGACCTACGCCGAGATGGCGAAGGAGGGGATCCCGACGCGCTACCGCGGCCGGTTCGAGGCCGGTAAGGGCCTGGGCCTATGCCGGCTCGATCCGAACACCGGCATGGGCGATCCCACGCCGGCCTACACGTACGCGCTCATGCTCGCCGAGGTGGCGGTCGACACGGCGAGCGGCAGGACGAAGGTCGATCGCTTCCACTGCGTTGCGGACGTCGGGAAGATCGGCAACATCGACGCCGTGAACGGGCAGGCGTACGGCGGGATCTCGCACTGCATCGGGTTCGCGCTAAGCGAGGATTACGACGACGTCAAGAAGCACGACAACATCGCGGCGAGCGGCATCCCGTACATCAAGGACATCCCCGACGACATCACGATCGAGTACGTCGAAGAGACGGAGCCGACGGGTCCGTGGGGCTCCTCCGGTGCCTCAGAGGCGTTCCAGGCCGGCGGCCATGTGGCCGTGCTCAACGCCATCTACAACGCCACCGGCGTCCGGATCTACGACCTCCCGGCGACGAGGCAGAAGGTGAAGGCGGGCCTCGAGACCCTCACGAAGGGCGGCGCGGTCCTGCCGCCCGAGCGGTACTTCCTCGGCTCCGACCTGTACGACGAGCTGGAGAACATCAGGACGAACCCAATGCCACCCCATCCCGACGGCTTCGGCAGGTCGATCGCCGACCCGGAGCCGCGGGGCTCAGCCGTCGGCCGGTAGGGGTGTCGGTGAAACTTCGGCTGGATGCGGCCGGAGGATCGATCCCGCGGACTCATCGAATCCTGCGGTCATCGCTTTCTCCGCGCGACTGCGAGGGGACGCTCCCGTCGCGCGGCGGGAGCGTTCAGTCAACGAACACGATGCCCTGGTCGGCGTGCCTGGAAGGGGACGCGCAGTTGGCGCCGCCCTGCGCGTCATAGTGAGTACGCTCGATTTCCTGGCGGCGGCGCAGGATATCAAGCCGTTCGGCCTCGCCGAGTCGCCCTGACTGGTAGATGTCCACGAGGCTCCGGGCCGCCCAGACACGCTCCTCGGCACGGCTACCGGGATCGTCGAATACGGCGATGAGCGGCTCGACTGCAGGCCCGCCGATCACGCCGAGCGCCGCGGCCGCAGCCTGAAGGACCTCTGGGTATCTTTCCCTGAGGGCAGCAACGAGGGGCTCGACGGCGCGAGGGTCGCCGATCCGTCCGAGCGCCGTCGCGGAAGCTTCGCGGACGTTCGGGTGGTAATCCGCGAGTGCGGCGACGAGAGGATCGATCGCACGTGGATCGCCGATTCTGCCGAGCGCTGCCGCTGCAGCCTCGCGCACATTCGCGCCACCCACTCCGAGGATGGTGACGAGAGGCTCGACGGCGGGGGCGCCGATCTCCACACATGTCGACCACTCGTCGTTCGCGATCGAGCAGGCCGCCTGCTCTCGAGCGTTGCGCGGGGCCCAGCCGGTTGAGTCGAGCGCCTCGATCGCCGCGTGTCTGACTTCGGCGTCGCGTGCCAGGAGAGCGGCGACGAGGGGATCGATTGCACGTGGATCGCCGACTCTGCGGAGCGCCCCGGCCGCGGACTGGCCGACATGCCAGTCTTGATCCGCCAGAGCAGCGATGAGGGGGTCGATCGCACTTGGATCGCCGATTCTGCCGAGCGCCCCGGCCGCGGCTTGGCGGACATGCCAGTTCGGCGCCGAAAGGACCTGAATGAGGGGCTGGACGGCGCGGGCATCCGCCAACTCGCCCAGCGCGGTCGCCGCAGCCTGTCCAACATGCCGGTCCTCTGATGCGAGCGCGGCGATGAGGGGCTGGACGGCGCGGGCATCCGCCAACTCGCCCAGCGCGGTCGCCGCAGCCTGGCTGACATGCCAGTCCTCTGATGCGAGCGCGGCGATGAGGGGCTGGACGGCAGCAGTCTCGCCGAGCTCCGCGAGCGCCGCAGCCGCCGCCTGCACGACGTGCCAATCCCGCGCAGAGAGGGCGAGGAGGAGGGACTCGATCGCCTCGGGGTCACCAGCCTGACCAAGCTCCTCGACCACGTTCTGCACGGGTTCAGAAGATTGGGACGACTCCATGGCGCAACTCGTTCCTCTAGCGGGGTGGCCACGTCGATGATAGTGCACGCGCCCGGCCGGCTCGGGAGCGGCGACGCTCGGCAGGCCCGGAGGGGCCCGTGACGTGGGCGGGCCTACCCCTCACGGGCTGCGTCCTGGTCAGGGCCCCGATGACGGGTGGCTTCACGGGTACCAGCGCGGTTGGCCATGATCGAGAGCAGTCGGCCACGCTGCAGCAGGCCGATGGACCGATCGGGTCGCTCGACCGCGGCCCGCATGTTCCCGGGCGAGAAAACCTCGGCGACTGCGCGCTCGGTGATGGCATCGAAGGTGCGTTGATAAGCCTCACAGCTCGGGTCGCGGGGACCAGGCTCGTGCATCGGCTGCGGCGCCGTCAGCGCAGCGTACGGACAGCCGCCGCGGCATACCGGGAGGTACGAGCAGCCTCCACAGGCCTCGGCGATGTTCTCCTCTCGCGTCGCGAACACACGCCAGGCGCACGACCGCCCAAGTTCGGCTGGGCGCGGGCGCCGTCCAACGTCCCCGATCGCAAACTCGGCCATCCCCGCGAATCGCTGGCAAGGATAGATCGTTCCATCTGGGCCAACGGCGGGGTACTCACCGAGGCAGTCGCCGAAGATGCAGATGTCGCCGCGACCTGCGCTGAGGCTGCGAGCCATGGAGTCGAGCGTGCTGACGTGGACAGTGCTCTGGCTCGAGAGGTAGCGGTCGAGCAGCTCCACGAGCACGTCTCCGTATGACTTCGCATCGAGCGACCAGCCGTCGTGGTCACGGTGATGGATCGAAGGAAGGGCAGAGTGCACGCCGAAGTCGAGGCCCTGGGAGACGAAGAAGTCGAAAATCTCGTCCACGTGCGGGGCCGACCGAGAAGTGACCGTGCAGATGACTCCGACGGGTAGACCATGCCTCCGCGCCAGCTCGATGCCGGCCATGGTGCGTGCGAAGTAGCCCACTCCGCGCTGCGCGTCGTTGATTTCCGGGGGGCCGTCGAGACTGGTCCCCACGGAAACACCGTGCTCGCGGAACAGCTCGCAAAGCTCGTCGGTCAGCAGCCAGAGGTTGCTCTGGACGGTGAACCGAAGGCTTTCGCGGCCAAGGCCGTCGCGGAGTCGCGGCAGGGCCATGCGGAACCACGCGGAGCCCACCGCGAGTGGCTCTCCGCCGTGAAACGTGATCTGGAGACGCTCGTCCGGCCCGTCACCGCTCTGGAGGCCGATCGCGTGCGTGATCGTCTCCTCGGCGCCGTTTGCGCCACCCTCGGCGGCGCTCGACCGAAACCCCCGCTGCCAGGCGACGACCGCATCGAGCGTATCCCTGGACATCGTCTTACCGGACCCGCGGGGCCCGAAGCAATAGGCGCAGTCGGCCGGACACGCCAGGGTCGGAAGCAGGATGACGTGTCGCGACATCTTCAACGCTCTAGCCTCAACGCGTACAGCGGCAATTCGACTTCGTCACACCACCGACGGCCGGCGCCAAGCTCCGTGCGGTGTGCGACCGGCCGCAAGCGGGACACCCTCAGTGCGAAATGACCGACATAGCGTCGATCACGCGATCGATCTCCTCCTCGGTATTGAAAACGCCGGGGCTGAAGCGGATGGCACCGCACTCGATCGTCCCGAGACGGCGATGAGCGAACGGCGCACATTGGAGTCCGACACGAACGGCGATCCCGAAGTCGCGGTCGAGTATCGCCCCCACGTCCTGCGGCGACATCGCCTGGACGTTGGCGGCGAGGATGGCGATGTGGCCAGTCAGATCCGCTGCGGCGTACATGTCCACGCTGCGAAGCTCGCGGAGCCCGTCGCGCAGCATTTCGATGAGGGTCATCTCCTTCTCGTGGATCGCGTCGAGGCCTCTCTGCAGGACGTAGTCGAGGCCGATCGAGAGCCCCAGGATGCCGATGAGGTTACCCGTGCCGGCCTCAAGCCGGTACGGGTAGTCCTGGGTGTGATCGAGTGACCGGGAGTCGATACCCGTGCCGCCGAAGCGAGTGGTTCGGATTTCGAGGTCGGGGTGGACGATCAGGCCCCCAATCCCAGGCGGGCCGAACAGGGATTTGTGACCTGTGAAGGCGATTGCCGACACTCGGCAGGCAGCCATTTGAACCGGAATCCTGCCGGCAGTCTGAGCGGCATCCACCACGAGCGGTACCTGCCGTTCGGAACATCTTCGGCCCAGCTCGGCGATCGGCTGGATCGTACCTAAGACATTCGAGGCGTGGCTCACGATCACTGCCCGGGTGTTCGGTCGGATCAGGCTGTCGACTTCGTCCGGGTCCACGAAGCCATGCTGGTCGAAACGGGCTAGATCGAAGGTGATGCGGCCTTGCTCGGCGAGGTGATGGAGCGGCCTCAGCACGGAGTTGTGGTCGAGCTCGGTCGCGACGAAATGGTCCCCTGGGTTCGCCATGCCCTGGATCACGAGGTTGAGCGCGTCAGTGGCGTTGCTGGCGAATACGACGCGGTCCGGATCCGGAGCGTCGAAGAAGTTGGCCAGCTGCCGGCGTGTCTCCCCCACGAGTCGCTCGGCCTCAGCCGCCATGGCATAGCTGCCCCTTCCCGGAGAGCCTCCGACGCGGGAGAACGTCTCCACCATCGACTGCAGTGTCCCGGGGGGCTTCGGGAAAGTCGTCGCGGCGTTGTCTAGGTAGATCGGGGCCCGGCCAGTCTCCAAACGTCTTGCCCTCCGGCCTAGTCGCGTCCGCACGAGGAACGGGTCGTGGAAGCGCGCTGCACGAGATTCCTCTAGTCCACCAGTAAGCGTAACCGCAGTCGGACTTCGGTCAAGTCCCAGGAGGTGTACCGCGTCGCCAATCGATCCTGCTATGCTCTCGTCAGGGGTTTCTGCGGCTACGAGCCTGAGTGGGGGTGCACCACCACTTTGGGCGTGTGCTCGGTCGGCAGCCGCCGCTGACCCGCAACACTGGAGGCAAAAGCATGACCTTGCCATCTCGCGAACCCGCCCCGGCCGTTGGGAAAGATGACCCGCTGGGGGCGCTGGTGGGGCGTGCGGTCGAGATAGAGCGAACCATCTCCGACAGCGATATCGTGACTTTCGCCCGGCTGACGGGCGACTTCGCTCCACACCACGTGGACGCAGAGTACGCTGCGCGCTCGCCGCTCGGTCGGCGCATAGCGCACGGTGTCCTGCTCCTTGGGTATGCCTCCGCGGCCTCGAGCGAACTCCTTACCCAGACGGACCAGCAGTGCGTCTCCCTTGGATACGACCGGATCCGGTTCATCAAGCCGGTGTTTCTCGGCGACACGATCACGATCCGCTACGAAGTGACCGACTTCGATCCAGCCAAGCGCCGGACGTCTGCGCGTATCGAGATTAGGAATCAGGATGGGCAGCTCGCGGCCGTGGCAACGCACCTCTTGCAAGCGCCCGGCTGAGGTACCGCGGGGTCTGGAGACTTCGCTCGGCTATCGGTGCGGTAGCAACGTGTGCCCTGGCCGCTCCCGTATTGCGCCAGCCTGACCACGCCTGACCTCCGGATTCAGACTAGATCAGTCGCGTCTCGGACGTCTCGAGGCGAAGGCAGTCGGTGGATCTGTGAACGGCCACAGCGCCTGTGCGGAGGGTGGATCTCCGCGCGTCGCACGCGGGCGCCACCTTGACGCCGCCCGGGGTAGGAGGGTAACCTCTGCTTATGGGAAGTCTTTCCACATGACGAAAAGATAAGGGGCGCACAGTGGATCAGATGACTGTTCGTTTCTCGGCCGGATCCAGCCGGAGCAGTCAGATTAGTCCCGATCAAGAGCCGATGTCCCAGGCCGACATCGACGATCTCGTCGTCGCGACGCGCGCCCTCGTGGACGAGCAGCTCGACCCTCTGTCCCAAGAGATCGAGGATACGGACTCGGTTCCGGAGTCAGCGATACGCCTACTGGCAGAGCTGGGCTACTTCGGCCTCACCATTCCCCCGCAGTATGGCGGTCTTGGCCTCTCAGCTACCGCATTCGTATCCGTGATCGTCGAGATCGGCCGAACCCACAGGGCGTACTACGGACTGATTGAGAACAACAATGGCATGCCCGGCGATCTGATCGCGACGCTGGGCACAGAGGCTCAGAAGCAGCAATGGTTGCCTTCGATGGCCAGCGGCGACGCAATGACCGGGTTCTGCCTCTCGGAGCCAGATGCGGGTTCGGATGCCGAGTCCATCCGGACCCTCGCCAGACGGGTTGACGGCGGGTTCGTAATCGACGGGCTGAAGCACTTTGTCAGCAATGCTCCGCGGTCCCAGATCTTCGTCGTAATGGCCCGAGTGGAGAACGAAGGCGTCGGCATTTTCGTGTTGAATCGGGATACGCCCGGCCTCACGGTCGGCCGGCGTCAGTCGATGATGGGACTGCGCGGGGCCAGCCAGAACGAAGTGGTGCTTCAGGACTGCCACGTACCGGCGGACGCGCTCCTCGGCAACCCGGCGGACGGATTCCGATCGGTGACGGCTGCCCTTCGGCTGGCCCGCCTGGCCCGGGGCGCGATCGCGATCGGCACCGGGAAACGCGCCCTAGAGCTGGCAACCGAATACGCGCGAGATCGTCGGCAGTTTGGACAGCCAATCGGCACCTTCCAAGGCATCCAGTGGCTGCTTGCCGATTCCGCAACCGAGTTGCTCGCGGCCGAGAGCATGCTGCTACGCGTCGCCGCTGGCGTCGATGCCGGCACGGCGAAACGGCGCGAGCCGTCAATGGTCAAGCTCTTCGCGAGTGAAGTCACGGCGCGCGTAGTCGACCGTGCGCTTCAGGTCCTCGGCGGAGCTGGCTACACGAAGGAGCTTCCATACGAGCGGTTCTACCGGGACGTCCGTGCAGATCGCCTCGTTGAAGGTACGTCTGAGATACAGAGGATGATCATCGCGAAGAGCCTGCTTCGTGATGTCGGGCTCCGCTGATTGGAAGGCTGGCCGTCTGCCGATTTGCCTTCGGAGGCGAGGCACATGAAACCAGTCGAGTCCTTGACTAACGCCTCAGTACCTCCTGGCAGAGGGGGGCTGTGCGTCGAGAGGAGGCTTTCGCCGGGATCGCCTACTCTCACATCCCGAGCTCAGACGGGCCCCCGCCTGCATGGCCACGACTCGGGATCGCGTCGTCTGGCGATGTGTCACCGCCCAGGAGAGGAGCGATGCGGACGTCCTAGGCCGGATGGATCTAGTTCAAGCGCCGCGCGGTTCGACGCGCCTTGGACACCTAGCCGGACCGGTGGTCCTCGTGGTTTCTCCCGCCTTTTAGTCGCATATTGACAAGTGGTTTTAGGCGGGACTAGTATTTCCGACTGTGGAAGAGGTTTTCACTAGGTGAAAACTCCGACGAAGTCGACGAGGCGCCCGAGTGCTGCGCGCAGGGGGTTTGTCTCGGACGTCGTCGGCGTTTCTGCTGCTTGCCCAAGAATGTGCGAACCCGTGAAGGCATCTCCACCGTCCGCGTCCTGAAGTAGGAGGTGTCGAAGAGATAGCTAGTCACACCGACGTTGCGTGTCCACATGGACTGTCACCATCCAGCAGGAGGAACCAGGTGGAATTCGCGAATGCCCGACGGCTCTTTGCGGGCCTTACGGTCGTGGCTCTCATGGTAGGAGCTTGTTCCAGCAGCTCTCCTACGAGCGTGCCCGTCACTGCTGCGCCCATTCTGACCGCGCCCCCAACCAGCGCGGTAGCTGCCACTCCCACTCCCGCTCCAGCGTCGCCGTCGGCGTCGGGATGCAACCAGGACCAGATCGCTTCGCTGCAGACGGAACTTTCGACCAACATCTACGAGTTGGCTGCGCAGGCAACCCAGAACGCGACGGTCGGCAGCTCGGTCACAAACACGAACAAGGGCAAGGTCTACGCGGCCAACGCCCCTCTGAAGCTCAACTTCATCCTCGAGGGCCTTGATCACCCGGCCTTGGTCGCGCTGTCCAACTCAGCCGTTGCGACCGCCAAGAGCCTGGGCGCCACGATGGAGCTGGCCGGCGGCGACGGCACCGCCGCCACGCAAGTCTCGCTCCTCGAAGCCGCTCTCGCCAGCGGGACCGATGGCGTGCTCATCGAGCCCGCCACCACCGTAGGCCTGCAGTCGGTCCTAGCCCAGTACGACGCGAAGGGCGTTCCGTACGTCTTCGCCCTCAAGGGCATGCCTGGCGTCAACGACGCCAGCCAGGTCATTGCCCCCTACCCGATCGAAGGCACTGAGATTGGCCAGTACCTGGTCAAGCACTACGCCAACGATCCCGGCCCAATCAATGTCGCGATCATCGATGGCATCACCGGTGACGCCTCAAGCGTCGCTCGAATAGATTCCCTTAAGATCCAGCTGCTTGCCGCCTGCAAATTCAACATCGTGGCGGAGCAGGCTGGTCAGTATCGTCGGGCCGCGTCCGAGACGGCCATGGAAGGCATGCTCGCTGCACACCCAGACATCCAACTCCTGGTCGGTGCCAACGACGAGGCTGCCCTAGGCGGTCTTGACGCTCTGAAGGCCGCCGGCATCACGGGTGTCACCGTCGCTGGCATGGACGGAGAGAAGGACATGTTCACCTGCATCAAGGCCGGTGACTGCCTCGTCTCGATCACACACCTGACCCCGGCAGACGGTCTCAACGCGTCGACCGTGTTGATCAACTACCTGCGGGGTAAGCCGGTTCCTAATTACGTGGTCCAGGTTGGTCAGATCGTCGATGCGAGTAACGTCGACACTCTGACCCCGTCGTTCTAGCAGCTGCTGAGTAAGAGGAGGCCCGCGGGCGATGGCAGAGAAACGGGAAGGGAGCGAGGTCACTCCTGAGGTGGCCTTGACTCCTGGGACACGCCGGGCTCCGGCCCTGCCACGGTTGCGGATCCGACGGGAGTACGGACTGGTATCAGCCCTGCTCTTCGTGATGGTCCTGTACACGGTTCTCGCCCCGGGCTTCCTCACTACCTTCAACCTGATCAACGTCTTGCGGCAGGTCTCGATCGTGGAGATCGCCGCCGTGGGCGGCACGATGGTCATCCTGCTGGGCGGGATCGACCTCTCGACTGGCTCGATCGTCAACCTGTCCGGCTGTGCTGCCGCGCTATTCCTTCTGAACAACGGCGGCATCTATGGGCAGAGCTACGGCCTGCCGATCGCCCTCATCGCCATCGCTCTGGCGGTCGCCGTTGGGGCTGGCGTCGGCTTCGTGAACGGCGTCACCATCACCGTGGGCCGTATCCCGCCATTCATCGCGACCCTGGCGACCATGACCGCTTTCCAGGGCTTGGCCGAGTTGCTGACGAATGCGAACCCCGTTCTGATCCAAACGGGACCGTACACCGCGGTCGCTCTCGGCGACCTCTTCGGTATCCCCTACGCCATCTACATTATGGCGCTCATCACGATCGGCGGTTGGATACTGCTGACCAGAACTAAGCTGGGCCGGCAGATCTACGCTTTCGGCGGGAATTCTGTAGCCGCCACGCTGAGCGGCGTGCGGGGCAACCGCACGCAGCTGTTCGTCTACGTGCTCGCCGGCGCGCTCGCCGGTGTGTCCGGAGTCATCGTGTCCGCCCTAGTAACGTCCGGCCAGCCGGAGGGCGCGGTCGGTTTCAATCTGGACGTGATCGCCGCGGTCGTGGTCGGGGGCACAAGCCTCATGGGCGGTCGAGGAACGCTGATGGGGACCGTCCTGGGCGCCGTGTTCATCGCCGTGCTCGGCAACGGGCTTACCCTCCTGAACGTTCAGACCTATTGGCAGGAGATCCTCAACGGAGTGGTGATCGCGGGCGCGGTCGGGCTGGATGGCTTCGTCGCTAGGCGGACCCGATGAACCTCGAGTCCGTAACCGGGACGATCGTTATCGAAGCGCGCAACGTCGACAAGCACTTCGACGGAACGCAGGCGCTGAAAGGCGTGACTCTGGCGCTGCGCGCGGGGGAGATCCACTGCCTGGTCGGCGAGAACGGTGCTGGCAAGTCCACACTAGCCAAGGTTTTCGCTGGCGAGGTGCGGCCCGATGGCGGCCAGATCATCCAGAACGGCGTCGAGGTAACCTTCAGCGGCCCAATCGCAGCGCTGCAGGCCGGCGTCGTACTGGTCCACCAGGAACTGAATCTGGTCGGAGCGATGACGGTCGCTGAGAACGTGGCAATGGGCCGCGAGCCGTCTCATTACGGATTCGTGGACAAGGCGCGTCTGCGGCAGATGTCAAACTCCTACACACAGGAGGTCGGCCTCCACGTCAACCCGGATACGCCCGTCGAGAGGCTGAACATCGCCGACCAGCAGCTCGTCGAGATCGCCCACGCCTTGGCGACCGAGTCCAGGGTGCTGCTGCTCGATGAACCTACTTCGTCACTCGCTCGGCACGATGCGGCCGCACTCCTCAAGCTGCTTCGCGGGATCGCCCACAGCGGTCGCGCCGTGCTGCTGATCAGCCACCAGCTCGACGAGGTGCTGTCGTGCGCTGACCGAATCACGGTATTTCGCGACGGAGCCCTCGTGGCCTCCATGCCCGGCCACGGCGCCACGGAGAGAGACCTCATCAAGCTGATGACCGGGCGAGACTTCAGCTCGATGTACCGCCTCGTGACGCACGTGGATCCGACTAAGAAGCCGGTGTTCGAGGTTGAGCACTTGCAAGCACCGGGTGTCAAGGATGCCTCGTTCGTCGTCCGTCCGGGCGAGATCGTAGGGATAGGGGGCCTCGTGGGGAGTGGCCGGACTGAGCTGCTGATGGCGTTGTACGGTGCGACTCGAATCACGGGCGGTCACGCCACCCTGGAAGGTACGCCGTACGCTCCGATGTCACCAAGCGATGCCCTTTCACACGGTGTTGGTCTGGTGCCGGAGAACCGCAAGGAGGAGGGCCTCGTGCTGGACCTGGCTATCCGCGACAACATATGCCTCGCCGTGTTGCCTCGCTTGAATCGGGGACCGCTGGTCAGCGTCAGGGCGGAGTCGCAACTTGTGAAGAACTGGATTTCCCGCCTCCGGATCAAGCTGAGCAGTTCTATGAAGGCGGCCTCCTCCCTGAGCGGCGGCAACCAGCAGAAGGTCGTGCTCAGCAAAGTGCTCTCTACGAAGCCGAAAGTGCTACTGCTGGACGAACCTACTCGCGGCATCGACGTCGGCGCCAAGGCTGAGGTCCACGAGCTCATGAGCGAGCTCGCGGCGGAAGGCATTGCCATCGTCTTCGTGACCTCGGTGCTGCCCGAGCTCCTCATGGGCTCCGACCGGATCGTGGTCATGCGCGGCGGGCGTACGGTCGCGGATCTCGACGGCAAGACCGTCGACGAAGAGACGGTCATGCAGTATGCGTTCCAGGGCTGAGGGCGATTCGGGCATCGAGGCCATGCTCGCCACGCCGGCTTCCGGTCGCTTGGACAGCCGAGTGGCGGTAATCACTGGCGGGAGCGGCGGCATCGGCGCGGCCGTCGCATCAGAGTTTGTTGGCGCCGGAGCCAAGGTTGTCATCGGCTATCACTTGGGCACGGACCGTGCGTCGGAACTGGTCGCTCGTCTTGGCGAGACCAACGCGTGCGCAGTCAGGGTCGAGGCTGGCTCGCAGGCCGATGCCGACCGGCTTGCGTCGACCGCGCTCGAAGCGTTCGGTGGCGCCGACATCCTCGTCGCAGCTGCGGGAACGCTCGAGGAGCGGAGCATCGATGATACGGACCTCGCCTTCTGGTTGCGAACCCTCGAGACGAACCTGACCGGCGCGTACCTCGCCGTCCGGTCCCTTCTCGGGTGCTTGCGCAGGAGCAGCCACGCCTCAATCGTGCTTCTCTCATCGAACGTGGTGTATACGGGTTCGCCCGGCTATGCGGCGTATGCCGCATCTAAAGCGGGGGTACTGGGGCTCGTCCGCTCTCTAGCGCGGGAACTCGCGCCCGACATCCGGGTCAACGCCGTGGCGCCCGGTCCCGTAGCTACCAACCTAATTTCGAACTTGCGGAGCCCCGAATGGGACGAGAGCAAGTTCCGGGCGATGGCCATGCGGCGTTTTGGACGACCAGAGGAGGTAGCAGCAGCCGTGCGCTTTCTAGCCAGTGACGACGCCAGCTTCTTCACCGGCCAGACACTCTGCCCCAATGGCGGGGGGGCGATGCAATGAGAAGCGAAGGGGCCGCCGAGCCACGGATAGTTACGGCCGCGGAGGCCGCCCGGCTCGTGCCTAACGGATCGACCGTCGCGATCGAAGCGTCTGGTGGCGGCTTGGTGGAGCCGACCGCGCTCATCGAGGCGCTGGGCGCTCGGTACAAGGCCGATGGAGCGCCGTCTGGCTTGACGCTTCTCTTCTGCAGCGGCATAGGCAACCGGGCCGGCTCGGGATTGGACTACCTGGCCGACCCAGGCCTGGTCCGCCGGGCGATCGGCGGCCACTACGGGATGTCTCCGAGGCTGGCCCAGCTTGCGGCCGAAGGCCAGATCGCGGCATACAACCTCCCTCAGGGCGTCCTCTCGCAGATGTATCGCGAGGTCGCTGCCGGGCGACCTGGAGTTGTAACGCATGTCGGAATCGGCACGTTCTGCGATCCGCGTCTCGGGGGCGGGAAGCTCAATGCCCGCTGCTCTGAGGACCTGGTGTCAATCGTCGAGTTCGCGGGCAGGGAATGGCTTCTCTATCACGCGATCCCGATCAACGTGGCATTCATCCGAGGGACCACGGCAGACGAGCGGGGCAACATAACCCTTGAGCATGAGGCGGCGACCCTTGGCGTCCTCGCGGCGGCCATGGCCGCCCACAACTCCGGAGGCATCGTCATCGCTCAGGTCGAACGAATGGCCTGCCACGGCACGCTCGGCGCGCGCTGCGTCGTCGTTCCCGGCCACCTCGTTGACTACCTCGTCGTAGAGCCAACACAGCCTCAGACCGCCGCGGACGGACCCTACAATCCATCGCTGTCGGGTGAGCTTCGCGGTCCCCTGGGTACCATTCCATCCCTACCCCTGGACGAACGCAAGGTCGTTGCCCGGCGCGCATATCGAGAGGTTCAACCCGGTTCCACTGTCAACCTCGGCGTTGGCATGGCCGATGGCGTGGGTTCGGTAGCTGCCGAGGAAGGTGGCCTGGATCAGATAGTGCTGACTGTCGAGCAGGGGCTGGCCGGGGGCGTTCCTGCACGAGGTGTGATCTTCGGCGCCGTGTGGAACCCCGATTCAATGGTCGACTCGCCCTCTCAATTTGACTTCTATGACGGCGGCGGTCTCGACATCGCATGCCTCGGATTCGCAGAGATCGACAGCTTGGGCAACGTCAATTCGTCGCGCGTCGGGGATTCGATCTTTGGCGCCGGCGGGTTCATCGATATCTCCCAGGGAGCCCATAAGCTGGTGTTCTGCGGCACGCTGACGGCAGGCGGATTGCGAACTTCGGTCGCTGGAGGCGAACTGCGCATTGAACGCGAAGGCCGCGTTCGCAAATTCGTGCCCTCGGTTGCGCAGCTAACCTTCAGCGCCGAGCAGGCGCGACTACGGGGCCAGAGCGTCATGTACGTGACCGAGCGAGCAGTCTTCGAACTCGGCCCAGCGGGCGTCGAGCTCATTGAAATCGCGCCCGGCATCGATCTCGAGCGGGATGTCCTCGGTCAGATGGACTTCAGGCCCTCGATCCGCGAGCCCCTGCCCCTCATGGACGGCTCGCTGTTCGTCGATCAGTAGTCCCAGGCGGACAGGAAGGAGCGGCAGACATGCGGACCAAGGCGGCGGTCGTCTACGAACTCAACACACCGTTCGTTGTCAAAGAGCTAGAGCTGGATCCCCCGAAGGCTAACGAAGTCCTGGTGCATATTGCGGCGTCCGGTGTCTGCCACTCGGACTGGCACCACGTGGTCGGCGACCAGGTGGCTCGGCTCCCGATGGTTTTCGGGCACGAGGGTGCCGGCGTCGTGGAGGCTGTCGGCCCGGAGGTCCACCATGTAGTCCCCGGCGACCACGTGGTGATGTCCTACATCCCGTCGTGCGGCAAGTGCCGTTGGTGTACTGCGGGCAAGACCAACTTGTGCGACCTGGGCGCTTACCTACAGCAAGGCAACCAGATCGACGGAACACATCGCTTTCACGACGAGAATGGCACGCCGATCAACCAATTCAATCTCGTCTCGACGTTCAGCGAGTACACCGTTGTCCCGGCGGACTCCGTTATCAAGGTCTTTGAGTGGATCCGCCTCGATCGTGCGTGCCTTGCCGCATGCGGCGTGACGGCCGGGATTGGTACGGCCATCTACGCCGCTGGGGTTACCCCTGGCAGCACTGTCATGGTCTGGGGTTGTGGCGGTATCGGTATGAATATCGTCCAGGGAGCGCGTCTGGCTGGGGCCCGGATGATCATCGCCTGCGATACCAATGACTGGAAGCTCGAGATGGCGCCCAAGTTTGGCGCCACCCATACGGTCAACCCCAACAAGGTGGACGCGGTCCAATACGCTAACGAGCTCACCTGGGGCGTGGGCGTCGACTTCGCCTTCGAGGCCGTCGCGACACCAAAGACCATTGCGGACGCGATTCGAGCGACATCGAAGGCCGGAACAGCGACCGTGATTGGCCTGACCCGCTGGGACCAGCCCGACGTTCCGTTCAACCCATCTGACTTCGTTCTCTGGCACAAGACGCTCAAGGGCTCTCTCTATGGCGGCGCGAACCCGCGAAACGACATCCCTCTGATGCTGTCCCTGTGGGATAGGGGACTGATCGACATCGACGGTCTCGTGACGCGCGAGTATCCGCTCGAGGACATCAACCAGGCCTACAAGGACCTGCTGGACGGCAAGAACCTCAGAGGTGTCATCAAGTTCCCGTGGTATCAGTGATCGGTGAGGGGGTGCGGCATTGCCGCCCGAGCCCTTGCTATCACGCGCCTGGCGTGGCCAGCGGGCCTCGCAGATCACATGCGGCGCCGCGGTGCCGCTCGACAGAGGAGAGTTGTCTTGAAACCTGAACACGACCTGCCGGGACGGCTGATCGCTGTGGGCCTGGCGCAGCCCGGCCTCGAGGATGAGCCGTGGAAGTACGGCACGCTCCTCAACGCCCTGGACATCTGCGGGTACCACGATTGGCTGCGGCAGATCGTGACCGGGTTCAAGGATCGTGAACCGTTCATCCTTGAGAACAACATCGCCGACTGCGCGGCGCGCATCCGAGCCCTCGTCAAGGCCGGCTTCGACGCGGAGGCGAAGCGGGCCACGGATGAGTTCCTGGCGAAGCGCATCGATATCGACGGTGTGACCGAGCACGCACAGGCTCGACCCACCCGCAACTGGCTCTGGATAGATTCTGCCTACATGGTGCCCCCGAGCATGGTTCTTGTCGGCCACGATGAGATCGCCGTGTCGGACCTCGTCGGCCTCCACCGCCATCTCCTCGCACCTAACGGCCTGGTGCGCCACCTCAAGCAGGCGATCGACGTTCGACCGGACGAGCGCCTCGTTGGGGCTACTGAATGGATCGATGGATCGGCCTGGGGCCGAGGCAATGGCTGGTTCGTCGCGGGATCGATCGACACGATCGACTTCATGGCCAAGCCTGACGAGACCGTGGTTCAGAACTACCTCCAGGTCTGCGATGCGCTGCTCAGATACCGCGACGAGTTCGGAACATGGCGTTCCATCATCGACGACCCTGAGACACCGGCCGAGATGAGTGGCACCGCCATGATCATTTACGCATTCCTCAAAGGGCACCGCTTGGGCCTCCTCCCCCTGGCCTACCGTGAGGCCGCGCTGCGCGCGCTTGACCGGCTCATGAGCGCTCATTTCACATGGTCGACGCTCGAGGTCCGCGACCAGCAGTACGGCCCGATGATCATGAACGTCGCCACCCGCACGGCTCACCAGGCCGGTCTCAGCTACGGCCAGGCCTTCCTGGCAATGTCCCTGCACGATCTCTGGGCGTAGGCCGCGCTCCCGGATACGGAGGAGAGATGTCCGAGCAAGTAAGGTGGGGAATCCTTGGTGGGGCGGCGATCGCTGCCGGCGCGACGATCCCCGCGATCCTAGCGTCGACTAACGCGACGCTCGTGGCGCTTGCCAGCCGGACGCCTGAGAAGCTTGCGAGACTCGGCGCACTCGCCGGCGTGGAGCGGCGCCACGAGCGGTATGAGGATCTCCTTGAGGACCCGGGTGTCGACGCGGTCTATGTCGCGTTGCCCAACTCGCTTCATCATGAGTGGTCGATTCGCGCCCTTCGGGCCGGGAAGCACGTACTCTGCGAAAAGCCTCTGGCCATGAGCGCGGCTCAGGGCAAGGAGATGGCCAACGTCGCACGCGACTGCGACCGCCTGCTCATGGAAGCGTTCATGTACCGCTTCAACAGCCAGACCAGGTCGTTCATCGAACAGTTCCAGGGGCAGGCGCGCCACTTGCATGTGACGTTTGCGTCGTCACGGCGGGACGAGACGGACATCCGGATGCAGGAGCAATTCGGTGGCGGGGTGCTCGCAGATCTCGGCTGCTACGCGGTGGACGCTGCGCGGTGGATGCTCGGCGATCCGGTATACGTTCATGCCACCGCCGTCGCCGGGTCGGTTGATACGACGGTCGCCGTGCTACTGGCGTTCCCCGGTGGCTCAACGGCCACAGTCTGGACCAGTTTCGACGCGGCCCCCTACCAGGAGCTTCTTGTCTCGACCGAGGCCGGGACGTTTCGGCTGGGTCCGGTCAACGGCTCTCCGGTTGGGCACAGGCCGTTCTCGGCGTGGTTTGACCCACGGGAGACCGATGCCACAGAGCCGTACCGGCGAATGGTGGAGGCTTTCTCCAACAGCGTGCTCTTGGGTCTGCCAAGCCCACTACCGATTGCCGACAGCCTCGCGAACCTGGACCTGATGGATCAGATTCGGCGCTCGGCCGGAATCCCTACGCCGGGCCTGCCGAGATGAAAGGCTTGCTCGGCTATTCGCACTTGCAGAGATCCGATCGGGATCGGCCGTTATCGGCCTGTCCATCTTGGGCTCCTGATCGAAAGCCTTGAAGGAGGACTCGATGCCTGATGTGGTCACGTTCGGCGAGGCGATGATTCGCCTGGCGCCACCTGGATTCCGTCGGCTCGAGCAGGCGACCTCGCTCGAGATGACGGTCGGTGGCGCGGAGCTCAACGTCGCTGCGGGTATCAGCCGGCTTGGACTGTCGACCACGTGGGTCTCCTGCCTACCGGACAATCCGCTGGGTCGCGCGACGCGCAATCGCGCCCGCGAGATTGGCGTGGACACGTCACACGTGGCGTGGGACCGAAATGGACGGATGGGGCTCTACTTCGTCGAGTATGGTGCGTCGCCCCGGGCGAGCAGCGTCCTCTACGACCGTCGCGGCTCGTCCATCTCGGAGCTAACTGGCGTCAAGTTCGACTGGGCGTCGATCCTCTCAGGGGCTCGGCTCTATCACACGACCGGCATCTCCACCGCGCTCAGCGACCGAACGGGGGAAGAGGTTAGCGCGAGTCTGCACGTAGCTCACGACGCTGGGTTGACTGTCAGCTACGACCTCAACTTCCGAGCCAAGCTGTGGACCGCGGACCAGGCGCGGGCGATCCAGGAACCGCTGATGGAGCTGGTCGATGTCCTGATCACAACCGAGGAAGATGCGAAGAAAGTCTTCGGGGTCGAGGGCGAGGATTACCGAGAGGTCGCGCGCAAACTGGCCGATCGCTTCGGCTTCAAGGTCGTGACGATTACGATTCGCGGTGACCAATCCGTCCTCCGCAACTCGTGGACGGCGATCGCCTACGCGGATGGGGTGGATGTCGCCGACCGCACCTACGACATCGAGCTGGTCGACCGGATTGGAGGAGGCGATGCGTACGCAGCTGGCTTCCTATACGGCTACCTCACCGGGGATGTGGCCCGCGCGGTTCGTTACGGCAACGCCTTCAGCGCGCTAAAGCAGAGCTCTTGGGGCGATTTCAACTGGGCGACGCTCGCCGAGGTCGAGGCGCAGCTCAGCGGTGTATCAACCCGGATCAGCCGCTAGCCAAGAGGAGGGACAGGAATGAGAGCCGCTGGTATCGTCGATCGGATCGTCGCGTGTGGCGTCGTGGCCATCGTCCGCCTGAAGTCACCTGAAGAGCTGATCGACGTCGCAGCCGCGATCAAGGCCGGGGGCATCGACGTCCTCGAGTTTACGATGACGACCCCGGGCGCCCTCGAGGTGATCCGCGACGCGAGCCGTCAGTTCGGAGACACGATGATCCTTGGTGCGGGGACCGTTCTCGACGCCGAGACGGCCCGCTTGGCGATCAGTGCCGGCGCCCAGTTCGTCGTGTCGCCGAATCTCCGGCGCGAGACGATAGTCATGTGCCAGCGCTATGGGGTCGCGGCGCTACCGGGCGCCTTCACGCCGACGGAGATCCTCTCCGCCTGGGAATGGGGCGCAGACCTGGTCAAGGTCTTCCCCGCGACGGCGCTGGGCCCCAAGTACATCTCGGACGTTCTTGCCCCATTGCCACAGGCTCGGCTCGTGCCGGTCGGTGGTGTAAACGCGGACAACGCCGGCGCCTTCATTCGGGCCGGTGCGGCTGCCGTAGGGGTGGGCAGCAATCTGGTCGACACCGCGGCCGTGGCCAGGAAGGACTGGGAACACTTGTCAAGCCTTGCTGCGACCTACAGAGCCGCGGTCGACGGCGCCCGAAGCTGACAAGGACGAACCGGGGCCGCAACGCGGGTTGCGGCCGCAGACCGGCGGAGGACATGCAGTGACATCGCTGACTAACGTGAGAACGAACGTCGTCGTCAATCCTGCGACGGGCGAGCGCCTCGCGGAGCTTCCACTGCACAGCCTTGCCGATCTGGGGGAGATGCTCCGGCGCGCGTCGGTCGCTCAACTGAAGTGGGCAAGAGTGCAGCGACAGGAGCGATCGGCATTGACGCTTCGCTACGTCGATGTGCTCCGCGCGCACCGGGAAGAGTTGGCCGATATCCTGACCAGGGACAACGGCAAACTGATCGACCAGGCGCGCAGTGAGATCGACTCCGCGATCCGGATATTCAAGGCGTTCGGCGAGCGGATCCTGGCCTGGCACGAGGAGGCGCGTTTCCTCGACTCGCAGCCTGGGCTCGAGGGCGACGTTCAGATCACGCACCACGAACCGCTCGGCGTGATAACCGTGTCGAGAGTAGAAAGCCGCGTCGTAGCATGAAAAGCAACGTCCGATCCAATGAGGATTCCCGTGGACCGACCTCGGTACACCGCGCGCTCGCTGTCCTCGCGGCGTTGGCGACATTGGGTCCGAACATCAGCATGTCTGAGATCGTCGACGCCGTCAGGCTGCCGGTCTCGACCACGTTCCGCCTTCTGCAGGCCCTGGTCGAGACCGGGTTTGCGGTTCAGGATCCCGATACCAAGCGGTACTCCCTTGGCCACGGGTTTGCGGCGCTCGTGCCCAGCTCCGGGGATCCACGGAGCGTGCGCACTATCGCGCACCCGCTTCTCCTTCAGCTCAAGGCGAAGCTCAACGAGACGGTCTTCTTGTCGATCATGGTCGACGACCAGATCGAGTACCTCGATGTTATCCACTCCGACAACACAGTTCGCATCATCGGCGTGCCCGGCGAGCGAGGTCCGGTCTACGCGACCTCGCTAGGGAAGGCCATCCTGGCCTATCTGGACCCAGTCGAGTGCGACCAAGTCCTTGATCGTCTGAAGTTCAACAAGCTGACCAGCGGCACCATCACCGACGTTAGCGAACTCAGAGAGGACCTCGCGAGGATTCGGGCCCGGGGCTACGCGATCAACAACATGGAACGCCAGGCAGGGGTTCGATCTGTCGCAGCGCCAATCCTGGACGCGTCTGGCCACCCGGTGGCGTCGGTCTGCGCTGCAGCTCCTTCGTTCCGGCTCACGCTTGCTGGGTTGAAGAAGACTCTCGCGCCGCACGTCATGGCGACGGCCGACGAGATCTCCCGTCGCGTGCGAGCTGCCTTGCCCGCCCTTCACGGGTGAACCCGCCGGCCGCCTGAAGTGGGGGCCGCACGGGTCCCTAGTAGTCTCAGCGGTTGTCTGATGGAGGGCTCGCCTGAGCTCTATGCCTTTCGCCACGTCCCTTCTTGCGCGGTCCTCCTGCACGCCCTGGCAATACTCCTCCGGCCCGGGCGTGCAGGAGGACCGCGCAGTTCCCGGATCGCGACAGGCGCCGGGTTGTCGGCGGTCGTGAACCGTCGCCCGTTGAACAGTTCGAGACCTGACGCAACTCTCCGAGCAGTAAGGGCCGTGTTGTGGGGCGCGTCTGCGGCTGTTCGGCAGAGGTGCCGATGTGTGGCCCCGGTTACAACTGACCCAGGTGTGCAGCGACCCCGGGGCATGGCTCGTTGCAGCCCGAAACGCCGATCTGCGCATTTCGCTGATTTCGCCAGTCTGGTTCGCCGGAATTCGCCACCCTGTTTCGCGGGTTTTCGCCGCGTTCTCGGAGGCCGCGCCAGCGGCCGACGCAGGGCGTCAATTCATCCCCTGATCCTCACCTCCTTGCAGCTTCGATTGTCGGCGTAGTGTGCCACGAGCTCAGCGGCCATCGGATGTCGCCGCCGCATTAATCGAGGACGTCTTCACAGCCGGCTCGGCCCGGCGCATCGACTCGCCGCGCAGCTCGATTCGATGCGCACCTGCGAGCAGGCGATCGAGGATGGCATCGGCGATCGTGGCTTCGCCCAGGTTCTCGTGCCAGAGCGCGATCGGGAGTTGGCTCGTGACGATGGTCGATCGCAGCCCTGCCCGATCCTCGATGACTTCGAGCAGGTCCGCGGCCGCCTGATCGGCGAGAGGCTGCAGAGCAAAGTCGTCGAGCACGAGCACGTCGGTTCGAGCCCAGGCCCGCATGAGTCGTGGCAGCCGGCCATCGGCCCGGCCGGCGGCGATCTCGGCGATCAGCCGAGGCGTCCGGACATAGAGCGC
>Ga0182027_10004170_pt1 | contig 22552 bp, 20 predicted proteins | sample 712E1DmetaG_FD_121300 | JGI IMG/M metagenome (GOLD analysis project Ga0182027, IMG submission 121300) | Permafrost microbial communities from Stordalen Mire, Sweden - 712E1D metaG (Illumina Assembly) | ecosystem: Environmental > Terrestrial > Soil > Wetlands > Permafrost | place: Sweden... | reverse complement strand
GGATTGCGATCAACTACGAGGTCCAGGGTGAGGGGGAGCCGCTCATCCTGATCCCCTACCTGGCGGCCGACAACGCCTGTTACGCGTTCCAGGTCGGCGACTACGCGAAGGAATACCGCTGCATTTCGATCGACCCCCGCGGGGCCGGCGAGTCGGACAAGCCGGATGCCCCTTACTCCACGGAACTCATCGCCGACGACGTGGCGGCCTTCATGCAGGTCCTCGGAGTCGAACGGGCGCACGTCACGGGTCTGTCGCTGGGTGCCGCGGCCGGGATCTGGCTGGCCGGCAAGTACCCCGGGCGCGTCGCCTCGCTCTCGCTCCACAGCGCCTGGCCGAAGACCGATCCCTTCCTCAAGACCGTGGTCGATAGCTGGCGCGGCCTCGCCAAGGGCCTCGGCTCCGTCCCGGAGATGGTCATCACCGGCATCCTGCCATGGTGCCTCACGCCCGGCCTCTACGCCGCGAAACCCGACTACGTCGAATCGCTGGCGGCCTTCGTGCGCAGCCGGCCGGCGCAGCCGATCGACGCCTTCATGCGCCAGTCGGCGGCCGTCCAGGGCCACGATGCGCAAGCACAGCTGTCGAAGATCGAGGCCCCGACCCTGGTGACGTTCGGCCGCTGGGATCTCGTCTGCTCCACCCGGTTCGAGCCGGCTTTCCGGACGATCCGGCGAAGCGAGGTCCACGTCTTCGAGGACTGCTCGCACGCGCCGATCTACGAGAACGTGGCGGCCTTCAACGAGCGCACGCTGGCCTTCCTGCGGGCGCATCCTATTGCCTAGGCGACGGCCGGCAACGTAGTTTCGGGCCCCCGGGAGCAGAGCGCCGGTCGAGCCGGCGACACGGAGCCGATCGACGGCCCGCAAGACCCCCGCGGCCACGGCCTGCCCCGCGGCCGCAAATCCGGCCGGCGAGCACTTGCAGCGCCGGGCCCCATCTCCGTGCCCAGTCGCATTCCCCCGGCCCTGAGCGCATCATGTGGCTCACGCTTGATCAGAAGGGGGTCGACGTCCATGGCCGACCAGTGGCTGCGTTGTCCGGCGACCGATCCGGAGGGATACCGCTGCGTCCGGGTCCTGTCGCACGCGGGAAACCACCAGTGGTCGCATTGTGGCTGGACCGACCCCAACGGATATCCCTGCTACTTGCCCGCATCGCATCCTGGAGACCACGAGCTGGCCTGGTTCGCGAGGCCGACCACCCCCGGCACAACTCGGACGGTGCGTTACAAAGGCGATCCGGAAACGACGGCCGCGGAAGCCCGCGAGGAGACGGAAGAACTCGCCTCCCATCACTGGTACCCGATTTCGCAGACCTACGGCGCCGGATCATGGGGCGCGGGCGCGTGGGCCCTGGCCTGCCTGACCGTCGTCCTCGTCGTCGGGATCTTCATCATCGTCTACATGCTGACGGCGAAGCCGGCCGGCGAGCTGGTGGTGGTCTACGAATACCGGCCGGATGGACCACCGGCCGGCGCCGACGAGGGCGACGTCCAGGTCGCGAAGCCGGCAGAGTCCAACCCAACCGAGCCTACGGCTGGTACAGCTCGGCCGAGGTGAGTTGTCCGGGATCGCCGCCACCGACGCCGCCGGCTACCAGAACGCGTCCGTCCAGGAGCGTGGTCGCGGAATTCGCCAGACGCCCCGTGCCCATCGAGCCGGTCGGCGTCAGCTTGCCGGTCGCGGGATCGAACAGCGCACACGAGGCGAGGTAGCCGCTGGTCTTGCCTGCGGCCGAGTCGTAGCCTCCGACTATCAGGACGCGACCATCGGCCAGGAGGGCCGCCGTGTAGAAGCCGCGGTTCGGGCCCACCGTGCCGGCCGCACTGAACTTCCCAGTCCTGGGGTCGTACGTCTCCATCGAGTACACCGGCCCGTTGCCGTCGTTGCCCGCGGAGATGAGAACCCGCCCGTCTGGGAGCAGCGTCGCGGTCTGTCCGTACTCGGCGGTAAGCATCGAGCCGGTCCGGCTGAACTTGCCGGTCTTGGGGTTGTATATCTCGGCCGAGGCAACCGCCGCGCTGCCCTCGTTGCCGCCTCCCGCGATCAGGACTCGACCGTCGGCCAGCAGCGTCGCGCTGGCGTCATCGCGGCCCGTCGTCATCGAGCCGGTGGGAGTGAACTTGCCCGTCCTGGGATCGTAGAGCTCCGCAGAAGCTAGCATGGCCGGCCCGGTCATCGTCTCCGGGGTCCTGCTCGGCCCCACCGTGCCGGGATGGTAGGCCATGGCGATGGTCGTCGACCCGGTCGCGTAGTTGAACGTCGATCCACCGGCGATCAGGACGCGGCCGTCGGCGAGCAACGTGGCCGTGTGGCCCATGCGCGACGTGATCAAGGATCCGGTCGGGCCGAACTTGCCCGTCGCGGGGTCGAATACCTGGGCGGACGCGAACGTCGTGGTGTCGTTGTTGCCGCCGACGAACAGGACGCGACCATCCGCCAGCCGCGTCGCGGTGCCAAAGTTGCCATCCACGGCGGCCGGACCCGTGCTGCTGAACTTCCCCGTCTGCGGGTCGTAGATCTCCGGCGATGTCGCGCCGTTGCCCACGATCAGGACGCGTCCGTCGAGGAGCAGGACCGCGGTGCCGTTGTCCGACGTGGTCATCGAGCCGGTGGGGCTGAACTCGCCCGACGCGGCGGTCGGCGACGGGGCCGGGGTGGGCGTCGGCGTCGGGCTCGGCGTGGGGGTCGGGCTCGCGTTCGAGAGGGCCTCGCCGCTCGCGCTCGGTCCGCCCGCACCCGACGTGGCCGGGCCCGTCCCCCTCAACCACAGGGCCGCGACGATCGCGACGATCGCGAAGAGCCCCAGGCCGGCCAGGGCCTTGCCGTCTCGTCTGCGGCGGATCGCGGTCGGCCGCGACAACCCGGCCGCGTCGGCGCGCGCGGTCTCAAGCTCGGATTCCACCAGGCCACGCAGATTCGAATCGAGCCGGGGATCGGCAGGCCAGTCATCCATCTCGGAGTTCCTCTCGCAGGCGGGCCAGGCCCGTCTTCAACTGCGTCTTGATCGTGTTCTCGCTGACGCCCAGAACCGCCGCGGTCTCGCGCACGGAATAGCCCTCAAGGTAGTGAAGAGCTATGGCGGCGCGAACGCGGCGCGGCAGCGCCCGGAGGCCGTCGCGCAGCGCGAGCGACTGGTCGTGGCCGGGTTCCGACGATGCGATGTCGTGGACGTGAGGTCCAAACGCGATGAACCGGCGCATCGAGCGCACGCGGCGTACCGCTTCTCGCGTTTCGATGACCAGGAGCCAGGCGCGCAGCGATCCCGGGTCCCGGAGCGTATGGCCTCGTCGGAGAGCGATCTCGAACGTGACCTGGACGACGTCCTGTGCCTCGGCCTCGTCCAGGGTTATGAGACGGGCGGCCGCGAGGAGCACCGGGCTGTGCTCGGCCAGCATGTCGCCGATCGACCGCTCCGAATCTCGACCAGCCAGAGCAACCGTCGCCAATCGCCCGCCTCCCATCGCGTCGCGCTCATGCCAATGCGCACTCTAAAGAGGAATGCGGCGGCCGATTCGGGTGATGTCGCCGGCGGTCGCTCTCTGCGGCCGATTCCGATTCGGGTCTGAACCTCGGCGCCGGGGGTCGGTCGCTCGCATCACGGCGCCGGGTGAGGCGGAGCGAGCCGATTCCGTCCCGGACGCCCGCCGGGCTCGAGGGGCCGATCGATGCCGCCGCCGAAAGTAGGATCGCTGCTGATCAAATAGTTCAGTCGTCGCGACCGGGTTGCCCGATACAGTGAGGGGTGGCCGATCCAGGCCATCGCGTAGGGACCTGGGGTAAACGTAGAATCGATGACCATCGAGGAGTTGCTCGCCTTGCGGCAGCGGGAGGCGCGACGGCTCGCTGAGTCGATTCCCTTCAGCCCGGAGTGGGACGCCGCCATGACAGCAATCGAGGATCTCGACGAAGCAGTGCGGTCCCGCCAGGGCGAAGCGAGCGTCGAAGCGGCGCCGGAACGAGATTCCACGGACAGCAGGTTGTACCTTGACGACCTCTAGAAGCCGCCTCGTCGCGATCGAGCCGGCCGATCGCGACGGCGGAACGGACGCTTCTCAACTGAGGCCGCCCGTCCCCCCGCGGCGCGAGCGCGTTCTCCGTGCCCTGGAGCGGCGCCTCGGGTTGGCCCTCCAGGAGGCCGCCGCGGCCGGTGCCCCCGACGGTCCGGCGGGCCTGATCGCTCTGCTGCCGAGGTTGCATGTCCTGTGCCGGGCCGATTCCACGCAGCTCTATCTCCTCGATGCCGGGCGGCTCGCCAGGGTCGCGCAGTTCCCGCCGGCCGCGTCCCGATGCCCCACGGCCTTCAGCCAGGATCCCACCGACGGCATCGAGAGAGCCGTCGCGGCAGGACGCCCGGCGATCATCGAGCCGGTGATCTCACCACTGCCACCGGGGCCGCGCCAGCCCGGGTGGCTGGTCCTGCCTCTTTTCGGAGGGGGCGTCACGCACGGGGCGCTTGTACTCGAACGGCGAGAGCTGTTCAGCGGTGAGGATCTCACCGTCATGACGGTCTACACGGCCCTCCTGGGCGAACGCATGACGAGCGCCAGCCGGGCCGCCCACGTCGATCGCCAGCAGCGCGAGCTCGAGCAACATCTGCTGAGCCAGCGGCGGCTTCTCGAGATCAACGAGCGTTTGCTCTCGAACGTCGATCCGGCGGGCGTGCTCGACCTCATTGCGGACTCGTTGAAGACCCTGGTCTCCTATGACAACCTCACGATCTATCGGGTCGACCGCGAGGCCGGCGTGGTACGCCCCGTTCTTGCGCGCGACCGGTTCGCCGCGCTCATCCTGAGAACGACCCAGTCCATAAGCAGCGGAATCACCGGCTGGGTGCTGGCGCATGGGGCCGCCGAGTGCGTCAACGACGCCCATCTCGACCCGCGGGCGAACCTCATCCCCGGCACGCCGATGGAGGAAGAGTCCCTCGTCGTCGTGCCGTTGCGTGTCGAGGGCGAGGTCGTCGGCACCCTGAACGTGGGGCGGATGGGCCAGGCTGGACACTTTACCGCACACGAGTTCGAGCTCGTGAAGCTGTTCGCCGGGCAGGCCTCGATCGCGCTGGCCAACGTCGAAGCCCAGCGGGCGCTGTGGGCGCGGGCCGAGACCGACGCCCTGACCGGCCTGCGAAACCGCGGAGCGTTCGAGCAGGACCTCAAGCGTCTGCTGGCCGACCCTGGACGAGCGCCGATCATGCTCCTGATGCTGGATCTCGACAACTTCAAGCTCTACAACGACCGCCACGGTCATCCCGCCGGCGACCTCGTCCTGCGGGCCGTGGGTTCCGCCATCGCCGCCGTGCGCGGCACGGGCTACAGATACGGCGGCGACGAGTTCGCCGTCATCGTCCCGGACGCCACCTCAGTCGACGAGTCCGAGATCATCGAGCGCATCGCGGCCGGCATCGCCTCGATCCTGCCGCCCGGCGAGGCGCCTCTGACGGCGAGCGTCGGGGCGGCCTGGTTCCCCGATGCGGGCCGGACGAGGGACGCTTTCGTCGCAGCCGCGGACGAGGCACTCTATCGGACGAAGAACAGGGCCGCCGGACTGCCCGACGCCGGTCCGGCAGCCGGTCGGGAGTCCATGGGCGTCCGGGCGCAGGACGGCGACGTCGGACCGGCGCTCGACTGAGCAAGAGCCGGTCTGATGCGAGCCATCCTCTTCGACTGGGACGGAACGATCGTCGATTCGATGCCGGCGATCCTCGAGACCGAAGCGGCCATCTGCCGCCATTTCGGGCTGCCATTCGATGAGTCGATCTTCCGACGGGCTTTCTCGCCCAACTGGCGCCTGATGTACCGCTCCTTCGGCGTTCCCGATGACCGGGAAGGCGAGGCGAACCAGATATGGATGGACACGTTCCGAAATGATCTGACGCAGCCGTTCCCGGGCGTCGAGGCCGCGCTCGCCCGACTGGCCGAGGCGGGCCACACGCTCGGGCTGGTGACGGGCGCCGACCGTGCCGAAATCGAGCCGCAGCTGTCACGGCTGGGTCTCCGCGAGTTGATGAAGGCTTGCGTCTATGCCGACGACGCAGCGGAGGCAAAGCCCGACCCTCGGCCGCTGCGACTGGCTTTGGAGCTGGCCGGCGTCGCCCACCCGCGGGAGGCCGTCTACGTGGGAGACGCCCTCGACGACATGAGAATGGCCGCCGCGGCCGGCGTGCGTGGGATAGGGATCGTTTCCATGGTGGCCACCGCCGACGATCTCGTTGCGGCGGGTGCGCTCGAGTCGGCCGGATCCGTCGTCGAGTGGGTCGACAGATTTCTCGGCGAGCCGGCCTCCAGACGCTGACCTACGGCAAGAGCGGGTTTCGGCGCCGCCCGGAGCGAGGCTAAGGACCTCGGCCGGCCGAATGCGACCTGGACTCGACCGCGTGGCGACGAGACCGTCGCGCCGCACCTGCCGCTTGCCGACGGCTGCTCACGGCGCCATGCCGGGGCACCCGGGGCCGCCACTCCGGCGTGCGCGATGGCCGGAAACGTGTGTGGGCCGAGCTAGTCGGAGTCGCCGCGACTTCGAGCGCACGAGCCGCCGACCCGCTCGACTCATCGGGACCCGGCACGATGACGGCGAGCCTGCTGGCATCATCCACGATGACCTCGAGATGGTCGTAGCCGCCGCTTTGACGATGACTGTAATGGGGCCTGAGTTCCCGCCCGGACGCTCGCCCGAGCGCTCGCCAGCCTCCGCCGCCGGGGATCCGGCGCAGCCGGCAGCGTGCCCGGCGGATCGTTCTCGCCCCGACCCACTGAGGTTTGACCATCGTGTCGGAATGCGGGAACCGGGGCATGCCGGGCCGCGTCGTAGCGGGGTGCGGTTACTCTCAACGTCCGCGGCAGAGGTGAGGAAGATGAGCCGGTCTGAAACCAACCCTATCGCGCGGTCCCGCGCCGTTCCGAGCGCGTTGTGGAGCCTGGGGGCGCTGGCGCTCGCCGGCGCGATCGTCGCCGGCTGTGCCGGCCAGGCGGCGGCAATGGCGGAGGCGACCTCCCAGGCGACGCGCCTCCCAGGTTCGGCAACGGGCGCCGCCCAGGCCGCCGCGGCGATCGACGCCTTCGGGTTCGACCTCTATAGCGCGGCCCTCAAGCCGGACGGCAACGCCGTCATCTCGCCGGCCAGCGTCGCCCTGGCCCTGTCGATGGCGCAGGCCGGAGCCGCCGGAGAGACCGCCTCGCAGATGGACGCCGTGCTCCACGCCGCGGCTGAGACCGGCGGTGGCAACGGGATCAACTCGCTGGATCAGAGCCTGGCCGGCCTCTCCGGCACGTTCAAGGGCCCCGACGGCAAGGCCTACCAGCTGACCCTCCGCATCGCCAACGCCCCGTTCGCCCAGCGCGGCCTGACCCTGCAGGCGCACTTCCTCGATGCGCTCGCCTCGAAGTACGGCGCCGGCCTGCGACTCGTGGACTTCCAGGCCGACCCGACCGGCGCCTGCAAGCTGATCGACGGCTGGGTCAGCGACCAGACCGAGGGGCGGATTCCGCAGCTGCTGGCCGGCCTCGACCCGGCGACGCGGCTGGTCCTGGTGAACGCGATCTACCTGAAGGCGCCCTGGCAGACTCCCTTCGAACAAAGCGCCACGAAGAACGCGCCGTTCACCCGCCCCGACGGGTCGCAGGTGAGCGTTCCGACCATGGCCACCGATCTCGACGAGGGCCGCTACGCCTCCGGCACGGGCTGGCAGGCGGTTGAGATTCCGTACGTCGGCGGCTCGCTGGCCATGGACATAGTCGTGCCCGACGACCTGACGGCCTTCGAGCAGGGCCTCGACGCGGCGCGATTCGCCCAGATCACCGGCGCACTCCAGACGACGAACGTGACCCTGACGCTTCCGCGCTTCAAGATCGAGACGAAGATGGACCTGGCATCGACCCTGAGCGGGATGGGAATGCCCCTCGCGTTCGATCCCGACCAGGCGGACTTCTCCGGGATCACGGCGCAGGAGAAGCTGTTCATCTCGGCGGTCGTCCACCAGGCGAACATCTCGGTCGACGAGAAGGGGACGGAAGCCTCGGCGGCGACGGCCGTGGTCATGGTCGCCAGCCTGGCGCCGGGCGGCAACGTGACGATGAACGTCGACCGGCCGTTCCTCTATGCGGTCCGGGACACCAGCACCGGTGCCATCCTCTTCCTGGGCCGGGTCGTCGATCCGTCCGCGTAAGGGACCGGGCCCGAAGCTCAGGACGCCGGCGGCCCCTCGAAGGCCCGGCGCATGGCGTCGACGTCGATCTTCGTCATGCGCAGCATCGCCTCCATGGCCCGGCGCGCCCGCTCGGCGTCCGGGTCGCCCAGCATCTCGCCGAGCTGGCGGGGGATGATCTGCCACGACACGCCGAACCGATCCTTGAGCCAGCCGCACTGGCCCGGCGATCCACCGGCGGCCGTCAGGGCGCCCCAGAGGCGGTCGACTTCGGCCTGGTCCGCGCAATCGATGGCGAACGAGACTGCCTCGGTGAAGGTGAACTGAGGACCGCCGTTGATGCCCCTGAACGGCAGGCCGGCCAGCGTGAAGTCGACCACGAGAGCCGCTCCGGCCGGCGTGCTGGGGTTGTCCGCCGGCGAACGCGAGACGGTCTCGACCCGGCTGTCGGGCAGCAGCGAGACGTAGAAGTTCGCGGCCTCCTCGGCGTTCCCGTCGAATCAGAGGCACGGCGTTATCTTCGACATGTCCTGTCCTCACACTCAATCAAGCGAGCGGCCGACCCCGGGAACGCCCGGGCGGGCCGATGCGCAGCATACGCAAACGGCGCGCGCGATCCGCCGCCCTCCGCCATCAATAGAGCAGATCCGGGTCCACGCGGTTCACCAGCGCTTCCGAAGCCAGGAAGCGCCGCAGGTTCTCCGCGAACAGATCGACGATGCGAGCGTTCTCCCGCCTGGACAGAGCGGCCGTGTGGGGACTGACCAGCACGTTGGGCAGATCCCACAGGGCGCTGCCGACGGGCAGCGGCTCGGTGGCGAATACGTCCAGGACGGCCCCGCGCAGGCGGCCGTCTTTCAGGGCGGAGACGAGAGCATCCTCGTCGACGACCGCTCCCCGACCCACGTTCACGAAGATCGCGTTCGCGCGCATGAGCCCGAAGGCGTGGGCGTCGAACATCAGGCGGGTCTCGCCCGTCGACGGCATCGAGAGGACCACGGCGTCCGCCAGGGGCAGCAGGTCGTCGAGACTGCCGGGGGCGTGGATCTCGTCGGCGTTCGAAGAGCCGCCGATCCCGGAGCGGTTCACGCCGATGACCCGCATTCCGAAGGCCCGCCCCAGCCGGCCGATCTCCTTGCCGATCGAGCCGAAACCGACGATCAGGATGGTCTGGCCGCGGAGCTCATCCACCGGGTAGTGCCCCCAGCGCCGTTCGGCCTTGTCGAGCAGGAGGCGAGGCAGATCCTTGGTGAAGGCGAGCAGCCCGAGAAATGCGAACTCGGCCAGCTGCGTTCCGTGGACCCCGCTGGCGGTCGTGATCGTCACGCGCCGCAGTTCCTCGGCCGGCGGCCCGAACCTGTTCTCCTGCGCCGGCGGCCGTGCCCTGAACCCAGCGCAGCCTCGGCGCGCTCCGCACGGCGGCGGCGAGACCTTCGCCGGTGTCTCCCGGCAAACCGAACAGCACGTCGGCCGCGTTCAACATGGCGCGCCAGCGTTCTTCCTGCGCGGGCGTTCGCCGGAACGTCTCGAGGCCCCTGTGATCGCCGACGAAGCGGACAGGCGGCAGCAGGTCCGGCTCGTACAGGACCTTGACGCGAGCGTCGACCGCGCGGATGGTCGCCACGAGTTCGGACTCCAGCGGGCCGGCGATCGCAACCACCACCTCGCTGCTTGCCTCGAGCCGTTCCGGGTCCGGGTTTGCTCGCCCAGCCATGCCGTCTACCACCTCCGTCGATCGACCAGGGAAACCATCCCTATTCTGAGGCGGCGGCCATCGCGCGGCAGGCGACGCGGCCCGACGCCCTCCGCCGTGAGACGACCCGACCGGCGAAGGCCGTGCGAAGCGCGCGGCGAGGGTGGCGCCCGTCGAGCGGGGCGTGCGAACGCAGATCATTTACCCCAAGCTGGTTCCGGACCAGGGGGCCTACCGGGACCACCCTGCTGGGCGCGTGGGGGACTTCCCGGTTGCGCGCGCGGCGAGCGCGCGGATCCTCTGCCTGCCGATGTTCGCCGAACTGACCGACGACGAGATCGAACGGGTCGGTTGGGCGGTGCGCGCCTTCTACAAGGCGGACTGAGGGATGCGTCTCGTCGTCCTCGGTGGCAGCGGCAGCTCCACTCCCGAACTCCTCGACGCTCTCGCCGATTGGCCCGGCGGGATCGAGCGCCGGCCGCCACTCGACGTCGTCCTCGTCGGCCGCACGGTCGAGAAGCTCACGGTCGTCGTAGCCGCCTCGCGCGCCCGGATCAAGTCCGGTCCGCCGCTTACGGCCGATGTTCCGGGTCTGACTGCCCGGCCTCGCCCGGCGCCTCGGGCCGATGACGGGTCGATGACGCCCGGCGGCGGTCAGCCAGCCACATCCCGGCGGCGCATGCCCCAGCCGCCAAGCGACAGCCCGGCTGCGGCGATCACGAGACACGCGACTACACCCACGGCATCCCAGTGGCCGACCATCGGCTGTCCGAGGTGGGCCGTCAGCGCGAGCTGGTGGACCCAATCGGGCAGTTGCAGGGCCGGCGCGATGAGGTCGATCAGGTACGTCGCCACGACGACGAGGGCGACGATCTCCCCGGCGATGGAGGTTCTCCACCCGCCGACGGCGAACCCGACCCCCGCCAGGGCAGCCGCATACAGGCCCAGGGCAATCGTGCCGGCCATGGGTGTCAGCGCGTCGCTTCCGGCCGCGGCGGCGCCGAGGCCGACGCAGACGGCCATGATCGCCGTCATCACGACGATCGCGGCATACACCCCCAGCCCGCTGCTGATCGCCCAGCGCGGCCGGGCGAGCGGCGTGGAAAGCAGCATCTCGAGCCGGCCGGAGGTTTCGTCCGAGGCCCAGCCGGAGACCAGCGTCGCGGCCGCGAAGCCGACCACTATGTACTCGAGCTGGATCATCAGCTGCAGGAAGCCGCCCGCGGTCGTGATGCCGAAGCCGGGGAACACCTGGCTGAACGTCTTGAGCAGATCGGGCGATTTCGCGACGTCATCGGCGAGGGCCTTGCTGATGGCCGCCATCGCCAGGGTGAAGATGCCCAGGCCCAGGCTCCAGGCCAGCGTCAGCGGCAGCCTCTCGCCGATCGAGCGTCCGATCGGACCGCGAAGGCCGCGGAGCGGCCGCGGCAGCCGCGGCGTTCGAACGGCCTGCTGGGCGCCGACGTCCCGCCGCGCGAACGCCTCCACTCCGATCACGAGCATGGCTGCGGCGGCGATAGCCGTCGGGACCAGGGACGGCCAGTTGTACTGGCCTGCCAGGGGCAGGTGGTCGGCAGTCCAGGCCACTGGCGTCAGGAGCGCGAACGGCGTGAATGCGGGCACCGTCGCGGCATAGTTCTGGAGAAGCCAGCCCGCGATCAGAGCGAAGCCGGCCACGCCGGCTCCCACCGCCCGCCCGAAGAACTGGGCCAGGGCGAAGGCCAGCCCTCCGAAGAAGAGACCGGCGAGCCCGACCCACAGGGCGAACCCGACCGCCGCCTGCACGGGAATGGCGTCGCCCGGCAGGGTCGCGAATGCGGCACCGGCAACCCAGGTGGCCAATCCCAGGATGGCGACGGCCAGGGTAACCGCCGTGAGGTGGGCCGCGACCTTCTCCAGCGCGATGCGGCGCTTGCCGAACGGCGACGCTGCGACGAAGTCGAGGCTGCCACCGTGTGCCTCCGACGCCAGGGTGCCGGACAGGGCCATCATCGACCAGATGGCCACGATCCACAGGAAGAGCGGCCCGTACTTCCATTGGACGTAGCCGCCCATGGTCCCGACGTTTACCGCCTTGCCGGCGATCCCAGACGCCACTCCGCTGACGCTGGTGGCCAGGCTGGCCAGCTGGACCCGGGAGTCCGCCGTAGGGTATGCCTTCGTGATCGCCGCGCTGACGGCGAGCATCAACCCGCTCATCAACCCCGCGGCCACGATGAATGCCAGCCGCGAGTCGCGCATGGTCTTGGCGTAGACGCTGCCGAGGCCGTAGAAGCGGCTCCGGAGCGAGATGTGGTACGGGGTCGCCAGCGGCGCCCGACCAAGTTCAGCGGCCATGGTCGGCGACCTCCACGGCCGTCGCCTGCGCAGGCGGCGCCTGGCCGTACTGCGCCAGGAACGTCTCTTCGAGGCTCGGCTCGCGGCTGACGAAGTCGGCCAGCTCGTAGCGGGCCGCGGCCTTGACCACCGGGGCGATCGGCCCGGTGACGTGCATCCGCAGGGCGTGGTCCTCCGCGACGACGTTGCTCACCCCGGCGATCTGCTCGAACTCGGCGGCCGGCACGGGGCCGGTGAAACGCAGCTCGACCTGGTGGGCGGCGAGATCGCGCAACGCGTCGACGCGGTCGACCATCACGATGCGCCCATCGCGAATGATCGCCACCCGGTCGCAGGCCTTCTCCGCCTCGGAGAGGACGTGGCTGGAGAGAAACACCGTGCGGCCGTCGGCCACGGCTTCGCGCAGGACCGCGAAGAAGGTCTGCTGGACGAGAGGGTCGAGGCCGGCCGTCGGCTCGTCGAGGACGAGCAGGTCGGGTTTGTGCTGGAGGGCGGCAACCAAGCCGACCTTCTGCTTGTTGCCCTTCGAATACTCCTTGAACTTGCGCGATGGATCCAGGTCGAAGCGCTCGATCAGCGAGGCCTGGTAGGCCCTGTCGAGGCCGCCGCGCAGGTTGGCGAAGTACTCCAGCGTCTCGCCGCCGGTGAGCCTGTCGTAGAGGGTGAACTCGCCGGGCAGGTAGCCGACCCGCCGGTGGATCGAAACCGGATCGACCGTCGTCTCGATGCCGAAGACGAAGGCCTTGCCGGCCGTCGGGCGGATCAGATCGAGGAGGACCCGGATCGTCGTCGTCTTGCCGGCGCCATTCGGACCAAGGAAGCCGAAGACCTCGCCCTGCTCGACCTCGAGGTCGACCTCGACGATGCCTCGATGGCTGCCATAGGATTTGGTCAGCTTCTCGGTCTTGATTACCGCTACCATCGATGCTCCTTCGGGATGCCGTTCAGTCGAACCAGTCGTGAAGTACCTGGCCGTCGGAGAGCGGCCACGAGCCGGGTGGAAGCCCGAGGACGCGTTCGTAGGCCTCGGCGTAGGCGGCGAGAGTTCGAGCGACCTCCTCGAACGAGACCTCGCCGGCCTGCCGAGCGACGAAGAGCCTGCTGGCCTTCTCGTTGGCGCCCAAGAGGATCGCAACCAAGACGCCGGCGGTGTGTTCGGGCGACGTGGCCGTGATGACGCCTTCGGCTTTGCCCTGGCGGATGATCCGGGCCAGCAGCGGGGTGAGATCCCTGACCGTACCCTGCCGGAGCTGCTCGCGAACGATGGTGTTGGCATCCGAGAACCACAACCGGGTGAACTCCGCCATCAATTCCCGCTGTTGGCCTTTCCATTCGGCAAGGGTGGCGAAAGTGGCGTTGAGCTTCTGGGTCGCGGTCAATGTTGGGTCGTCCGCGACCCTTGCCATCACCGCGGTGCCGGCATCGACCATCCGGTCCACGACCGCCGCCAGCAGCGCCTCCTTCGAACCGAAGTAGTGGTAGAAGGCGCCCTTGGACGCGTTCAGCTCGTTGAGCACGTCCTGGACGCTCATCTGGTCGTAGCCCTCTTCCTGGATCAGGCGCTGGGCGACGTCGATGAACGCGTCTCTCCGCAGGGCGTGGGCGGCTGGATCGAGCGTGCGGGGCATTGGCCTTCAAATAACAGACCGACCGTCGGTCTAACAATACGCCGGGCGGCGATCCCGGTCAATGCCGGGCGCCGCCCTCCCTCACACGCCGCCGCTCACCCGCCCGCGGCAACTCCCCGCGCCAGCAGTTCGTCGTAGCGTGCCGGATCCACGTTTCCGCCGCTCAGGATGCAGACGACGCGCCCGTTCGCCGGCAGTTCCTCCGCGTGGAACAGCCACGCGGCGAGCGTGGTCGCGCCCGACGGCTCCAGGACCAGGCGGGCCTCGCGCGACGCCCGGACCATGGCCCGGGCGATCTCGTCCTCTCCAACCGTCACGATCCGGTCCAGGTAGCGCCGCATCAGCCTGAATGGGATCTGCCCGATGCTGGCGGTCCGCTGGCCGTCCGCGATCGTCTGCCCGACCGCCTCCGCAGGCCAGGTTACGACCTCGCCCCGAGCGAGCGAGTCGCGGGCATCGGCCGCGAGCGCCGGCTCGACGCCGATCACCACCGCATCGGGCCGCAGCGTCTTCACCGCCACGGCGACGCCGGCGGCAATCCCGCCTCCGCCAACGGGGACGAGGACGGTGAACGGTTGCCCGTCGGTCCGCCCGCGCTCCACCTCCGTCGGTAGGGCACCTGCCGGCGCGACACCGGCCGCCAGAGCGCCCGCCGGCGCGGAATCGGCCGGCGCGACCCCGGCTCCCGGCCCGCCGGCCCCGCCTTCCTCCAGTGCCGCCAGCTGCTCGACGATCTCGAGGCCGATCGTGCCCTGCCCGGTGATCGTCGCCGCGTCGTCGTAGGGGGCAACCATCGACAGGCCCTCGACCCGCGCCAGTTCGGCCGCTCGCGCCGCCCGCTCCTCGCTGGAGGGTCCCACGAAGACGATCTCGGCGCCATCCTCCCGCACTCGCTCCACCTTGATCCGCGGAGCATCGGAGGGCATGACGATGACGGCCCGAACACCCAGCAGCCGGGCGGCCCGGGCCACGCCCTGGGCATGGTTGCCGCTGGAGTGGCTGACTACGCCGGCGGCGCGCCGCTCGGCCGAGAGCGTGGCGATGTTGTAGTACGCGCCGCGCAGCTTGAAGGCGCCGATCGGCTGGAGCGACTCCGGCTTCAGCCATACGCGGGTCCGCCCGAACGGGTCGCCCGCCTCCGGCCGGCCGAAGGGCAGCAGAGGCGTTCGAACGGCAACGCCCCGTATCACGTCGGCGGCCGCGCGGATCCTGGCCAGGGTCACGGCGTCGGCCTGATCGGGCCCGACTCCCGGCCGAGCGTCAGCCATGGGTGGTCCTCCCACCGAGGGGCGCGGGCCGGAAAGCCGCCGGCCCGAGGGGTCCTCGGGTACTAATGTCGAGGCGACTATAGGCCCCACGGTCGGTCGTCGCTCACGATGAACCGGGTCCGCCCGGCCCGGTGATGTAAAGGGAGAACGGCCCCCGGAGTCGGGCGGAGCGGCCCGAGGATCGGCCGGGCCGGCTTCATATGATCAGGCCGACCCGCCCGAGGCTTCCGGGATAGCGTGAACCGCGGTCGCGACGGACCTTCAGCCGGGTCTCGATAGACCATCGCACCCGAGAGAGGGCAATGCCCGTCCTGCACGCCAAGCCACACCCGCCCAGCGACGACAAGCGCTGGAAGATCGTAGAGACGCGCATGCGCCGGATCGGCGATCGACCCGCCGCACTCATTGAGGCCCTCCATGCCGCCCAGGAGGCATTCGGGTATCTCGACACCGACGCCCTCATCTACGTCGGCGACACGCTCGGCGTGCCCCACTCGCGGGTCTACGGCGTCGCGACCTTCTACTCATTCTTCACGCTCAAGCCGCAGGGCGAGCACACCTGCGTCGTCTGCACGGGCACTGCCTGCTACATCAACGGCGCGAAGGATATCCTGGCCGGGCTGGACCGTGATCTCCACGTCAAGCCCAAGCAGACCACCGAGGACGGCAAGATTTCGGTCCTGACCGCCCGGTGCGTCGGCTCGTGCAGCCTGGCGCCGGCCGTGATCGTCGACGGCGAGGTCAAAGGCAAGGTGAACGTGGACGAGCTGGTCGCCCAGCTGGAGGCGATGTGAGCGAGATTCCTGCCTCGGCCCATTCAGCCGACCGCCGCACAGCCGCAAGCGAGGCAGGAGGCGGTTCGCCCCGCGCGACGGCGTACGTGTGCGAGGCCGCCAGCTGCATGTCGGCCCAGTCCCACGAGATCACCCTTCGCCTGGCCCAGGGCGCCGCCGAGGCCGGCCTGACCGACGTGACGGTCAAGCGAGTCGGCTGCCTGGGCCTGTGCGCCGCGGGCCCGCTCGTCGAGATCGCCGAAACGGCCCAGGTCTTCGAGCGCGTTCGGCCCGACAACGTCGAGGGGATCATCAAGGCCCTTGGGGAGGTCAAGCCCACCGACACGCGCCGACCGCAGGGTCCTTTCTTCGAGAAGCAGGTCCGCATCGTCACCGAGAACCTGGGCCGGATCGACCCGGAGAATCTCGACGACTACGTCGAGCGCGGCGGCTACGAGGCTCTCAAGCGCGTACTCTCCGACATGACCTCCACCCAGGTCCGCGACGAGATCACCCGCAGCGGCCTGCGCGGCCGCGGCGGCGCGGGCTATCCGGTGGGGCTCAAGTGGACCACGGTCGCCAAGGCCGCGGGAGCCCAGAAATACGTCGTCTGCAACGCCGACGAAGGCGACCCCGGCGCATTCATGGACCGCAGCGTCCTCGAGAGCGACCCGTTTCGGATCCTCGAGGGCATGGCCATCGCGGCCTTCGCCGTCCACGCCACCGAGGGCTACATCTACTGCCGGGCGGAGTACCCGCTGGCGGTGGCTCGGCTCCGGACGGCGATTCGGCTGGCCCAGCGAGCCGGGTTCCTAGGCAAGGGGATCGCGGACACCTCGTTCAACTTCGACGTGCAGATCCGGCTCGGCGCCGGCGCATTCGTTTGCGGCGAGGAGACCGCCCTCATAGCGTCGATCGAAGGACGCCGCGGCACGCCGCGGCCCCGGCCGCCCTATCCGGCGGTCGAGGGCCTGTGGGACTGCCCGACCCTCATCAACAACGTCGAGTCGTACGCCAACGTGCCCACGATCCTGCGCAAGGGTCCGGAGTGGTACTCGGAGTTCGGCATCGGCAAGAGCAAGGGCACGAAGGTATTCGCCCTGGCCGGCCGGATCGTTAACACGGGTCTGATCGAGGTCCCGATGGGGACGACCCTGCGGGAGATCGTCTTCGACATCGGCGGCGGCATCACCGACGGCCGGCCGTTCAAGGCGGTCCAGACCGGCGGCCCTTCGGGCGGCTGCATCCCCGCCCAGTTCCTCGACATGCCGGTCAGCTACGAGTCGCTGCTTGAAGTCGGCTCGTTCATGGGATCCGGCGGGCTCATCGTCATGGACGACACCTCCTGCATGGTCGACGTCGCCAAGTACTTCCAGGACTTCTGCCGCGACGAGTCCTGCGGCAAGTGCGTGCCCTGCCGCGTCGGCACGACCCAGCTGTACATGATCCTGGACCAGATCACCCGCGGCGAGGCCACGATGGAGGACCTGGCCCAGCTCGAGCGGCTGGCCGGCATCATCCAGAAGACCGCGCTGTGCGGGCTCGGCCAGGGCGCGCCCAACCCCATCTTCAGCACGCTGCGCTACTTCCGGGACGAGTACCTCGCTCACATCGTCGACAAGGTCTGTCCCGCCGGCGTCTGCACGATCACTCCGGCCGAGGTGAAGTCATGACCACCGTCTTCACCTTCCGGATCGACGGCAAGGACGTCGCCGGTTCGGAGGGCCAGACCGTCATGGAGGTGGCCGAGGAGAACGGGATCGACATCCCGGGGCTCTGCCATCTCGAAGGTATCCACGACCGAGGCGCCTGCCGCCTGTGCATGGTCGAGATCGGCGGCGCGCCCAAGCTGGTCGCTGCCTGCATGACCAGGATCGCCGAAGGCATGGAGGTCACGGCCCACTCCGAGCGTCTCCTGGAGTACCGCCAGGTCATTACCGAGATGCTCTTCGTCGAGCGCAACCACGTCTGCGCGGTCTGCGTGGCCAACAACCACTGCGAACTGCAGGACATGGCCGCCGACCTGGGCGTGACCCATTTCGATCTTCCTCGGATCAGCCCCAAGGTGGACATCGACGCGAGCCACCGGCTCTTCGCGATCGACCACAACCGCTGCATCCTGTGCCTGCGCTGCGTCCGGGTCTGCGACGAGATCGAGGGCGCGCACACCTGGGACGTGATGCACCGCGGCATCGAGACCCGTGTCCAGACGGACATGGGCGTCCCGTGGGGCGAATCCACGACCTGCACCAGTTGCGGCAAGTGCGTCCAGGTCTGCCCGACGGGGGCCCTGTTCGAGAAGGGGCGCGCCGTGGCCTCGGGCAGCAAGAGGCAACGGCCCTTCCTGCCCTGGCTCAAGACCGTCCAAGAGGAGCGTGGGCTGTGAGTAAGCCACGAGTCGCGACCGTCTGGCTCGATGGCTGCTCGGGCTGCCACATGTCGCTGCTGGACATGGACGAACGCCTGCTCGACATCTTCGAGCGGGCCGACCTGGTCTACAGCCCGCTGGTCGACTTCAAGGTTTTCCCGGAGGATGTCGACGTCTGCCTCGTCGAGGGCGCCGTCTCGAGCGAGGAGGATCTGCACAAGATCCAGCTGGTCCGCGCCAGGACGAAGACGCTCGTGGCCTTCGGAGACTGCGCCGTGACCTCGAACGTGCCCGGCATGCGCAACCCCATCGGCGTCCAGCCCCTGCTGGATCGTGCCTACCTCGAGAACGTGACCGTCAACCCGCAGATCCCGTCGCGCATCGTGCCGAGGCTCCTTCCGACCGCTCGCCCGGTCCACCGCGTCGTGACCGTCGACGTCTTCCTGCCCGGCTGCCCGCCCGACGCCGATCTCATCTACTGCTTGCTCGATGACCTGCTGGCCGGCCGCGTCCCCGACGTGGCCGGGGCCCGGTTCGGTCGCTGACGGGAGCCGACATGAGCCGCGAAATCGTGATCGATCCCGTCACCAGGATCGAAGGCCATTCCAGGATCACCATCCAGCTCGACGACCGCGGTGAGGTCGTCGACGCCCACTTCCACGTGACCCAATTCCGCGGCTTCGAGCGAATCACCCAGGGCCGGCCCGTCCACGAGATGCCGGCCATCATGGCCCGCATTTGCGGCATCTGCCCGGTCAGCCACCTGGTGGCATCGGCCAAGGCGGTGGACGACATCCTCGCCGTCCAGCCGCCGCCAACCGGTGCCGACCTGCGGCGGGTCATCAACCTGGGCCAGATCGTCCAGTCGAACGCACTCTCCTTCTTCCACCTCTCGGCGCCGGACCTGCTCTTCGGCTTCGACGCCGACCCGGCCAAGCGCAATGTCATCGCCCTGGCCCGGGAGAACCCTGGGCTGGCGAAGGACGGCATCGCGCTCCGAAAGTGGGGCCAGCAGATCATCGAGTGGCTGGGCGGCAAGCGGATCCACCCGACCGGTATCGTCCCGGGCGGCGTCGCCGAACCGCTGACGGCCGAGGTTCGCGACCGCATCCTGGCCGGCGTTCCCGACGCGATCGCGGCCGTGGAGCGGGCGATCGCCTGGTACAAGACGGACATGCTGCGCTGGGAGGAGGAGGCCGCGACCTTCGGCAACTTCCGGACGGCCTTCATGGGCCTCGTCGACCGCCAGGGTAACCCCGACCATTACGACGGCTGGCTGCGTGTCATCGACGCCGACGGCAAGTACCTTGCCGACCGGGTCGATCCCTGCAATTTCAACGACTACATCGGCGAGGCCGTCGAGCCGTGGTCGTACCTCAAGTCGACCTACTGGAAGGCGATGGGCTATCCCGATGGGATCTACCGGGTCGGGCCGCTCGCACGCGTCAACATCGCCGAGCGGATGGGCACGCCGCGCGCCGACGAGGAACTCGAGAAATTCCGCTGGCGCGTCGGCCGGGTGGCCGGCTCCTCGTTCCACTACCACTACGCGCGCCTCATCGACACGCTCCACTGCATCGAGAGGATCGACCAGCTCCTGCGCGGCCCCGACATCCTTTCGAAGCACGTGCGATCGCGGGCCGAGGTCAACCGGCTGGAGGGCATCGGCGTATCGGAGGCGCCGCGCGGCACGCTGATGCACCACTACAAGGTGGACGAAGACGGCATCGTCCAGTGGGCCAACCTGATCATCGCCACGGGCCACAACAACATGGCCATGAACCGCGCCGTGCTCCAGGTGGCACGCCATCATGTCAAGGGCGACCGGCTCGATGAGCCGATGCTCAACCGGGTCGAGGCGGTCATCCGGTGCTACGACCCGTGTCTGAGCTGCTCTACGCACGCCCTCGGCCAGATGGCTCTGCGGATCCAGCTGCTCGGGCCCGACGGCGCGGTACTGGACGACCTTGCCCGCTGACGATCGGCTGGTCGGCGACCCGGCCCAGGCGGGCAGCGGCGCCGAAGGAACTCTCATCGTCGGCTACGGGAATGCTCTCCGGGGCGACGACAGTCTGGGCTGGCATGCCGTCGAGAGGCTGGCCGACGTCCCGCGGCTGCGCGGCGCCCGAGTCGTATGGCGTCACCAGCTGGCGCCGGAGCTGGCGGACGACCTGAGCAAAGTTTCGCTGGCGATCCTGATCGATGTCAGCGCCGAGGTCGAGGCCGGCGCCCTCTCGGTGCGCCGTCTCGAGCCGCCACCTGCGGCAGGCTCGGCCTGGTCCCACCACATCGAGCCGGCGTCGCTCGCCGCCCTGGCGCGTGAGCTCTACGGCGCCGCGCCGGTCGTCTTCGTGGTGAGCGTCGGGGCGGCCTCGCTCGAGGTCGGCGATCGCCTCTCCCCGGCCGTCGAAGCGGCGCTCCCGGCGGTCGTGGCGGCCGTGGTCGCGATCGTGGCGGAGCATGGCAGCCCCGGTGGTTCGGCCGGATGAGTCCAGCCGCCCGCGACACCTGGCTCTGCTTGCAGGGCTAGCCAACGAAGTCGCCGCGCCGTGCCGCCCCGTTCCGTCGCAGCGGCCACGCTTCTCCACCACGAAGCCGAGGTAAACCTGACCTCGGCGGACGGGGACGAACGCTGGTGCACAAGACAACGCTGGTGTACAAGCGGGTGTACAAGACATTGACATCGCTGGCCAATGTGGGCACTGTGACCTTGGATCTGTCTGCCCGACCGACCTCGCCACCAGCCAGTGGCCGCCTCGAGTGGCTCCTCCGGCGTGAAGCATGAGCGAGCGCCAAAGGCGGGTTCCTCTCTCTGGACCGTCCGTTGACGGCGGCGAATCCCATGTCGACGAGATAGTCGCCGAGAGAGGGCGCCGCGCCCGCCCGGACGATTCGCGGAATCTCACGACCGGGTCCGATACGCCAACGCTCCCCTGGGTGGTGGGATCGCCTGTTCCGTCGTCCGGCGGCGGTGGGTCCCATCCCGTAGCCGCCGCAGCGCGAGCCGTACGCGACTCGGCGCTGGAGCGAGACCAGGAGGCACCGCTCCGCGGTGAACGCTGGCACGAATCGATACTCGACGGCCTCGCCCTGGGCGTCGTCGTGCAGGATGCCGAGGGCCGGATCGTCGCCAGCAACCCGGCTGCGAGGGCTATCCTCGGACTCGAGGTGGACGAGCTCACCGGGAAGACGTCGTTCGACCCGGAGTGGCAATCGGTCTGGAGCGACGGCAGGCCCGCTCATCGCGAGGATCTCCCGGCGGCGATCGTGCGGATGACGGGACGGCCCGCGCCCGAGGTCATCATCGGCGTGCGCCACCCATCCGAGATCACCAAATGGCTGCGCGTCAGTGCGATGCCACTCCATGATGGATCCGGGGAAGGTGTGGTCGGCTCGGTCACGTCGTTCGCCGACGTCACCGAGCCTCGCCGCGTGGAACAGGCGCTCCGCGACAGCCAGATACTCCTGACTGAGACGGAGGAGCTGGCACGGATCGGCGGCTGGGCATACGACGTGGCATCGGGGACGGTCAGCTGGACCGACGAGGTCTACCGCATCCACGAGGTGACTCGCGACGAGTACAACCCCGGCGGCGCGGCTCAGGACATCGAGTTCTACGCGCCGGAGGACCGAGCCACTATCGACAATGCGTTCCGTGCCGCCGTCGAGGAAGGCCGGCCATACGAGCTCGAATTGCGCCTGGTCACCGCGAAGGGCCACGAGATCTGGGTCAGGACGGCCGGGCGACCGCGATTTCAGGACGGCCACGTCACGCGCGTCTATGGCCACATCCAGGACATAACCGAGCGACGCGGCGTCGCGGAGGCGCTGCGCGCCGCCCATGAGCGCCTGCAGGGCTTCTTCGACGCCAACATCTTCGGCTACGCCATTACGCGCCCGACCGGCGAGATCCTGGAGGCCAACGACTACTACCTCGACATGATCGGGCACACGCGCAAGGAACTCGAGCGCGGCGAGATAGACTGGCGAGCGCTCACGCCCCCCGAATGGCTGCCCGTCAGCAACCAAGCGATGGCGGAGATGCATGCCCGCGGGAAGTCCGCGCCGTTCGAGAAGGAGTACCTGCGCCCGGACGGGACCCGCGTCCCGGTGGTCGTCGTGGCCGCGGGCCTCGCGGGCCCTGACGAGCCGATCTCGGCGTTCGTCCTAGACAACACTGAGCGCAAACGAGCGGAGGAGGAGCTCAGGGCCCTCAACGCCGAGCTTCAGGCTGCCCTGGGTCGCTTCAGGGGTCTGGTCGACGCCAACATCGTCGGCATCTTCTTCGGCCGGGCGGATGGCCACGTCTTCGAAGCCAACGACTACTTCCTCGACCTCGT
>Ga0182027_10004168_pt1 | contig 22561 bp, 14 predicted proteins | sample 712E1DmetaG_FD_121300 | JGI IMG/M metagenome (GOLD analysis project Ga0182027, IMG submission 121300) | Permafrost microbial communities from Stordalen Mire, Sweden - 712E1D metaG (Illumina Assembly) | ecosystem: Environmental > Terrestrial > Soil > Wetlands > Permafrost | place: Sweden... | reverse complement strand
GCTACCGGGCCACGTTGACGGAAACCTCCCTCGCCTATCGCGACGTCGATAAGTTCCCATACATTCACCTGGTGGATGGCGGCCTCGTGGACAACCTGTCGCTGCGAAACCTGCTCGATCTCGTGACCCTCTCGGGTGGCTGGGACACCATGCTGGAACGGGTTCGCAGGCGCGGAATCAACAAGCTTGCGATCATCGTCGTCAACGCCGCGGTCGAGACCAAGCCGCAATGGGCGCGCCGCGAGGGAATCCCCGGAATCATTCCGATTGTCACCGCCCTGAGCAATTCATCGGTTTTGCGCACGAACAAGGAGACGGAGGCGTTGGTGGAGGGAAGTCTTGCGTCGTGGGAGTCGCAGCACCCGATGCGTCTGGCCGGGACCCGGGATCAGCCAAAGGTCTATTTTGTCCGCGTGGACTTCCATTCGACCCCGGATCCCGCGGAGCGGGCCTATTTCGACGCGATCCCGACGAGTCTTCAACTTCCCGCCGAAACGGTCGACCGTCTGATCCAGGCTGCGGGAAAACTCCTCCGCGACGCGCCGGCCTATCGGGACCTCCTGAAGGACCTGCAGGCGAGCCAGCCCGCCGGCATTGTCCATCCGTCGCCGTAGCGCGGATACAGCCGCGCAAAACGAACCGGGGGCGGTAGTTGATCCACCGCGACGCACCGGATTCCACTCAGGCAAGCAGCGCCTCGAGCAGGGCCTTGAATTTCAGCTCGGTCTCGGCGAACTCCCGCTCCGGAACCGACCCGGCGACAATGCCGCCGCCGGCATAGACGCGCGCACTGGCTCCTTCGATGAGCGCCGAGCGGATCCCAACAAAGAACTCGCCGCCCCCGCGGTGATCGACCCAGCCCACAGGTCCGGCGTACAATCCGCGCGGAAACCCCTCGAGTTCGCGGATGTGTGCGCATGCCGCGGCGCGCGGCGTGCCGCCGACGGCCGGCGTGGGATGCAGGCGGGCCAGAGCATCCAGCAAACGCACGTTCTCGGGCAGCACGGCGCTCACCGGCGTGTGCAGATGCTGCACATTGGCCAGGCGCTTCAGCCCGGGCCGGGCCGGATGGTCGAGCCGCAGGCCGAGCGGAGCAAGGCGCCGTTCGATCGACGCGATCACGTGGTGATGCTCGCGCAGTTCCTTCTCGTCGCTCAACAGCGCGCCCGCCAGCGCCGCATCCTCGCTCGCACTGCCGCCACGCGCCACCGAGCCGGCGAGCGCCTCGGTCAGCAACCTTCCGGAATCGACGCGCAGCAGGCGCTCCGGACTCGCTCCAATGAAACTCTGCCCAGACCTGTTCGCAAATGAGAAGGCGTAGCAGTCCGGGAAACGCTGGCGCAGGCCGTTGAGCACCCGGAGCGGATGCAGCGGCGCCGGCGCCGTCAGTTCCCGGCAGCGCGCGAGGACAATCTTCTCGAACCGGCCTTCGGCGATCATCGCAACCGCCCGGGCAACCGCCGCACGGTAATTGCCATCCTCAGTGGCGCGGACGTTCCGCCCCCGTCTGGCATGGGCAACCCGCCCATGCGCCTCGACAGGTTTCATGGGCAAGATGCCCGTGCCACCAAAGCCCGCGCCGCCGTTCTCGCCGTATTCGAACGCGCGAAACTTGTCGTGAGCCCTCCAAACCCTGGCCGTGAGTGCGTCCACGTCAGCCCCCGGCTCCATGAGGAGATTGGCCACCGCGATCGTGCGCTCATGCGCGCGGGAAACCTGCCAGCGCGGCACAAACAGGCGCACTGGCGGAAATGCCTCGCCGGACTCAACATCGTCAAAAAACGAAAATGCCCCAAAGAAATGCGGGCCGCCAAACGGCCGGCTCGTCTCGCCGACCGCAATGGCGCCGGCAAGAACGTCGTCAATGAACCGCTGGCCGGCCGCAAAGCGGTCCGGCCCGCCGGCCTCAAAGGTGAGCACCGCTTCCGCTCCCGCAACCGCCCAGTCCTCTGCCGGACGCTCCGCGTAGAAATGAAGCTCGTCCGGTTCGAAGATCGACTCGATCACCGCAAGCGGATCGAGCGGCGCAACCTCGATGGAGATGCTCACCAGGCGCGCCCGGCCGGCCTCCTTCGCGGCGGAACGGCAGCGCGAGAGAAACGCGCGGAGCGCTTCCGGCGTTGCGTTGGCGGCAGGATCAAGGGGCAGGATCGTCATGAAAGCCGATCGAGGCGTTCCGTGACGTCATCCCGGAACTCCCGGATCAGGTCGCGCACGTACGTCCGGACGTCGAGCGTTTCGATCTTCGTGAGGACCGTGAGATCCATCGCAAAGGCGAGCGCCAGCGAGGCATCGGTCGCCCGCGGCGCAAAATAGCTGGCATGGGCGGCCCGCCGGCCGAGGGTCGCCACATCGTAGCGTTTCCCGCCGGCAATCTGTGACTTGAACACGCCGAGCAGGGCTTTCGCGAGCTGGGGCCGGTCCGACACGTCAAGGGCGACCTTCTCGCAGTCCGGGAGCCAGTCGAGATCGCGCCAGACTTCACATCCGAGCACCTGCCGCGGTCGTTGCTCCCGGGGCAAGGAGCGGATCGCCTCCAGGCACCGCAGGAACACCGCGACATGCGTGTCATGCTTGTCCGCGGGATTATGCACGTAGAGGACCTTCGGTCGGCACGCCGAGAGTATCCGCACCAGGTCCTCCCGGACGTCTGCATTCACCGGCGATTTCACTGCAGCGCTCGGGTGCGCGAGCTGGATTTGAATGCTATAGGCGCCAAGGCGCGCAGCCCGCCGCTGCTCCCGGCGGCGAACGGCCTGCATCTCCTCGTCGCTGATCATCGCATACGGCCCCGTGCGGGGGCTTCCGGCCCCGTTGCTCACGACGACGCCGGAGAACCAGCGATCCTCGCGCTCGAAGCATTCGGCAATGCCCTGGTAGGCCATGATCTCCACGTCATCCTGGTGGGCGGCGATGCAGAGGTGCGTCGTGCGGGCGAGCGCGGCCGCCGCCGCAAAACCGCCCGGCACGTAGACATCGGCTTGGGACTGACTGAATTTCATACGCTGGATTCCGTGAACGTAGGCCACGCGGACGCAAGGGCAATCCCGGTGATGCCAAATCGCCGGACCGGGCGCTTTCCGCAGCGATGGGACGAACCGCACCGTGCGCTTGGCGGCGTCCGCATCGAGGACAATGTGCTCGTGACGTCCGGCGCGCCCGAGGTGTTGACCGCCGCGATTTCCGATGTTCAGAAGTCTCTTCGTAATGTTCATTCTCCACCCACACGGCGTCCTCCGTTTGTTTCGCCTGGAGGGCAAAGCCCAACAGGCTGCTGCGGGTCGCTGAGCTTTACCCGACACCGAAAGGATTGCACCCGCCGGGAACCGTCCATACACATCCCCAGCCCGGAGGAACTGAACCCTCGTCCGGCGGACCGGCATGCGCATGAATGCACCAACCGTCAAAACCCTGCGGCAACTCTGGTGGGCGCCGCTCGCGTGCTTCGGGCTGGCGTTCGCCGCCAGCCGCACCGACTTTATCCGGCAGCTGGAATGGCACACGCTCGACTGGAGGATCGAATTCCGCACCAACTTTCAGAAACCGCCCGATCCCCGGCTGGCGGTCGTGTTGTTCGAGGACGACACGGAGTCGATGCTGGGAAAGCCCTGGCCGGTCGACCGCCAATATCACGGCCAGATGACCCAGGTGCTCGCGCTCGCCGGCGCGAAAGTGGTTGTATGGGATGTGATTCTCGACGCGATCCGGGAAGGCGACGGCGACGCCTTCATGGGGCAGGTCGCGCAGGCGGCCGGCGAAGCGGGAACACGAGTGATCTCAGCAGCCGTGACCAACAAGGACCCGACGGGCGCCGAACCCGGACTGGAGGGTCCGACCCGGCCGCTGCTCAACGTCGAGGGCGACATCGCCGGGCTCGAAGGCGACGATCATGCGTTCATTCCCTTTCCGCAACTGCGCGCGGCCAGCTGGTATGGCTTTGCCGACAACCCACCCGGAGCTGACGGCGTCCGGCGGGAGATTCCCCTCGTCGTGCGGGTTGGCAAAGAAGTCTATTCGACGCTGCCGCTGCAAACATTGTTGTCGTACTTCGACCTGAAGCCGGATCAGGTGCGCGTGCGCCTGGGTGACGCAGTCAGTTTCACCGCGGCCGGCCGACCGTTCCGACTTCCGATCGATCGACGCGGGTGCATGCTGCTCAACTACCGCTACGATCACGTCGGAAACCGCACGGATCTTCCGGTCTACAGCTACGGAAAACTGTTCGTTTCGCTGAGCAGCCAGTTTCTGGACAACAAGCCGCTCAGTCCGCCGCCCCCGGATTTGAAGGACAAGATCGTCTTTATAGGCCAGACCGTCACCGGCAAGGCCGATGCCGGCCCAAGCCCGCTTTCCGATCTGACATCGCTCACCTTCGTCTTCGCCAACCTGGTCGACAATGTCCTCGCCGACGATTACGTGCGGACATTGCCGGGATGGCTGATCTGGAGCGCCGCGGTGCTCGTCGGCTATGTGGGCCTCGTTTTGCTGGCCGATCGGTCCATGTTTCTTCTGTGCAGCGGTGTGATGCTGACCGTTGTCACCGGCCCGATGCTCGTGGTCTGGTTGTGGGTCTGGGCAAATTGGGACCTCCCGCTGGTCGCTCCGCTCGGCGGTTCGGTCGCGCTTCAATTCATCATGATTGGCCGACGGGTGCTGCTGGAGCAGCGCGCAAAACAGGAGATCAAGGGAATGTTCGGGACCTACGTGTCCCCGCAACTCGTCGACCGTCTCGTAAAATCCGGACAGCGCCCGCAACTGGGTGGCCATGACGAGGAGATCACGGCGCATTTCTCAGACATCCAGAGTTTTTCCACATTCTCCGAGATGATGCCGCCCGACCGGCTCGTCGCGCTCATGAACGAATACCTGACCGTCTGCACGGATATCGTCCAGGAGGAAGGTGGCACGCTCGACAAGTACATCGGCGACGCTTTGGTCGCGATGTTTGGCGCACCGATCGCGCTGCCGGACCACGCCTACCGCGCCTGCATTGCCGCCGTGCGCGAGCAGACGGCGATCGCCGAACTGCGCGCACGATGGACGAGCGAGGGCAGCCGGTGGCCCGCCGTCGTCGCAGGCACCCGGGCACGGATCGGCCTCAATACGGGGCGCTGCACAATCGGCAACATGGGCAGCCGAACGCGCTTCAACTACACGATGATGGGCGACAACGTAAATCTGGCGGCGCGCATGGAATCCGGTGCGAAGACCTGGGGGGTCTATGCCATGTGCACGGAGTCAACTCGGCTTGCGTGCGTGCAACATGGAGGCGACCGGGTGGTATTTCGCCCGCTGGGACGGATCGTGGTCAAGGGCCGTTCCCAGCCAGTGCCGATTCACGAGATCATGGGACTGAAGGAGGATTTGCCGTCTGCCGCCAGCGAATGTGTCGGGCTGTTTGCGCAGGGACTGGAGCGTTACTTCGCGCGCGATTGGGACGGTGCGACCGCCTGGTTTGGGCAGAGCGCAAATCTGGAACCCAATCTGCCCGGCAGAAATCCCGGCGTGACGAACAATCCCTCCCGTTTCTACATCCAGGTCATCGAACACTACAAAGCCGAGCCCCCGGCCGGGGACTGGGATGGCGTCTACGTGATGAAGGAGAAATAGCCGCGCTCACGGCGCCGGCTGAAGATGGCGGTCGGCAAAGTCGAGGAACGCTTTCCAATCGCCCGGGGCAATCGTGTGTCCGCCGGTATGATAGAGGAAACCGAGGTCGCCCGGGCCGGAAGATCGACGTTGAGGTTCACCGCGGGGCCGTCGGGCTGATCGCCGAAATGCACAATCACGCGTTTGCGCATGGCCAACCCGTCAACGGCCTTGGGGTCGGTTTCCACGACTTCGGCCCTCACCGCCGGCGCGCGCCGGCGATCTTCATCCGGGCAAGGTCAGGTTTTTGCCCCCCCGCTGTCTCCGGACCCGTGCAGCAGATCGTGAATGCGGCGGCACACCTCCTCCGGAGAATAGGGTTTCTGGAGCAACTGCACGCCTGGTCCAAGCGCAAATCCAGGCTCAAGCACATCGGCGCTGTACCCGCTGCAGAACAGAACGGGAATGCCGGGACGCAGGGCGGAAATGCGTTCGTACGTCTCGCGCCCTCCCATGTTTGGCATGACCGCATCGAGCATGAGCAGCGCGACGTCCTTGGCGTGGCGTTTGAAGAGATCAACCGCCTCAACGCCGTCGGCAGCCGCGAGCACACGATAGCCGTCCCGTTCGAGAATCTTCGTCGCCAGATGCCGAACGGCGCTTTCATCCTCGACCAGCAGGATGGTCTCGTTCCCGCGACGCGAAACATTGGCCGGCGGCGCTGTCGCCGCATTCTCAGTGCGAACAGCGACCGGAAGACAGATCCGGAATGTCGATCCGACTCCGGGTTCGCTCAGGACATCGATCAGACCATCGTGTTGCTGGATGATTCCGTAGACGACCGACAGGCCCAAGCCGGTTCCCTTGTCCTTGGGTTTGGTGCTGAAGAACGGATCGAAAATGCGGGCAAGTGTCGGCTCGTCCATGCCTGATCCGGTGTCAGTCACGGCCATCGACACGTAATGGCCCGGCCGCGCCCATGGATGGGTCTCGCAAAACCCTGCATCGAACTGGATGTCTTCGAGCGCAATCGTCAACCGGCCTCCATTAGTCATGGCGTCGCGGGCGTTCACACACAGATTAAGCAACACCTGCTCCAACTGCACCTTGTTTGCCCGGATATTCCCGATCTGATCACCCGGAACATATTCGACCGCGATGTGCTCGCCAATCAAGCGCCGGACCATCTTGAGCAAATCGGACACCAGCGCCTTCAGATCGACGTTTTCAGTGAGCAGAGGCTGTTTGCGCCCGAAGACCAGCAGCTGGCGCGTCAACTGCGCAGCCCGCTCCGCCGCTTCCTTCACCTGGCCGAGTCCCTCCCGCCGTTCGGCGTCGGTGAGGTCGAAGTTCAGGATCATCTGGGTATGACCGCTGATGATCTGAAGGATGTTGTTGAAATCGTGCGCCACACCTCCCGCCAGCAGGCCGATTGCCTCCATCTTTTGCGAGAAGCGCACCTGTTCCTCGAGCCTCGTCTCCCGGGTCACGTCGCGAGCCACGACGATGTAATTCACAAGGTCGCCATTGCGGTCGCGAATCGGCGAGACCACCAGCTGGGCCGTCAGCCCGGCATCGTCTTTTCTGCGGCAACCAACCCGGCCGGACCAGGCACCGGCCGCCCTGACTTGCCCAGCAATCTCGACGAATGGCAGCGCCTCGCCTTTGAGATCGAGAAGGAAATCGAACGGTCGACCAAGCACATCTGCGGGCGAAAAGCCGGTGCTTTGCGTGAACGCGGGGTTGACGTACTCAAGAACTCCCTGCAGGTCGAGAAAAGCGATCAACTCCGTGGCCTGCTCGACGACAGCGGCCAGCCGCCGCAGCCGTTGCTCGGCCTGGTTTCGCTCGGTAAGGTCGGTCATTGCGCCGATCACCCGCACCGCCTTGCCGTCGGCCCGCCGAAGGAAGAACGCCCGGTTGACCAAGAATCCGTCCGAACCATCACTCCGCCGGAACCGATATTCGGCGGCCCACGTCTGGGCGCTCCCCCTCACGGCCGCCTTGAGGTCGTCGACAATCCTCCCGCGGTCCTCCGGATGAATGCTCTGCGACCAGGACTCGAAACCCCGCGGCGCATCGACCGCGACACCGAGCATGAGGGGATAGCTGTCGTTCCACCAGAGTTCCCCGGTCTCCGGATTCCAATCCCAGACTGCGTCGTTTGTGGCGCGGGCGATCAGCTGGAACCGCTCGTTGCTCTGGAGCAGGGCCATCTCCGCCGATCGGCGCCGCATGATGTTTCCGGCGAGGACGAGAACCGTCGCCGACAACAGCCCGATGACAGCCACCACGACGAGGATTTGTGCCCGATACAGCCGATAAAAGCTGACCGGCTGGTGGAACACCTCCGTGCCGGATGGAAGCGAATCCAGCGACAGGTTGAATCGCTTCATCTGCAGCCAGTCCACGGCCAGGCGCGTGGGCGACTTCGTCAGCACCGGAATGCGGCCGGCCGGTTCGCCGGCAAGCACCCGCAACGCGATGGCACCCATCGCCTCTCCATGCAGATCGCTGGACAACATGCTGCCGCCGATCCCGATCCAGGTATCCTTGTTCCAATCGCTGTCGCCAAGGAGCCGTCGATGCGGCTGCGTAATCATGTAGAGCGGCACGGCACAACGTTGCTTCAGCGCCAGCACGAAGCCGGTGTCGTCCGCAATCAGTTTGCCCTTCGTGTCAAGCGTCGCGCTCAGGAGCACGGCGATGGTTCCGGGTTTGAGTTTGCCGACAGCCTCAAACAGCTCGTCTTCGGACCAGTTGCTGAGAAACCGAAATCTCAAACGCGAGGCGAATTGGGGCATCACCGCCTCAACGGTCCCACGACTCTCCAGGGCGCTCTCGTTCTGGTCGTGAATCACCACAACCTCCCGCGTGTCCGGTTGCAGTCGCAGTGCCAGATCCAGGGTGCCCGCCACATCCGTGGACTCGGCGACTCCCGTGACCTGCTCCTGTCCCCGGATGGTCTCCGGCGTGTAGTGGTTGATTCCGCCAAAGACGATCGGTGTTGTGACTCCCATCTGCCTGCGGAATTTGTACGCAAAAAGCAGCGCCGGGTCGTCGAGCGCGATGATGAGATCGAACGGCTGGCCGTGGAATTTGAGATCCAGCGATTTGAAAAAAAGCGCCTCGCGTTCCGGGGACGGGAAACGCCGCCAGTCCATGTACTCGATGCTCGGCAGCAGCCTCGGGTACTTGACTCGCAGCGTATTCAATACTCCGCGCAGCTCGCCGTCGCTCCAGCCGTACCCCGGATGATAGGAATTCAGTATCAGAACCCGCGGCTCCCCTGACTCCGCACGCACCGGCGTCTCTTCGCTCGGCACGGCACGCGCCGGCTCCCGGCCAAGCAGCAGAAACAAGAAACATCCGGCGACCAGAACGGCGGTGAGGCGCGTGAAACGAATGTTGAAAATCTCGATCGCCAATGCCCGACCCGGCGGGATGGAACGGCAAACTACGGATGGATCCTGCACAAGGAAGTCAGACTGGGAACCTATTCCGAGATTCCGGCATATTCAAGCCGGATGCACGCATCCGCGGCGGCCTATCCTGAGCGGGTTCATTCCCTGCTACGATTATCGGGTTTCGCCCGTAGGGGCGTGATCCCGCCTGCCGCGCCGTAGGCTTGGCGAAGGCTGGCCGCACCCCCGGGAAAGGGCGCAGCCCCTCGGCAGGCTCGGAGCCCTGAGCCTGTCGAACGGGCAAGTCTGCGCCCCTACGACGAAGGAATACGTGTCACCGCTGCATGATGCCGGCGATCTTCAGCACGACAGCGTTTTCGCTCGGCGCAACGGCAGGAAGCTGTACGTGCAATCCCGTCTCATCCTGCTTCCAGGCAACGTCTCCGGTGAAACCAAGCAACGCGACACCGGTGACCTTTCGGCCGGCCACCCGCGGCGAGTTCGTCGCAAGTGTCTTGACGACGGCGCTCTTGTTCGCCGGCCAGTCGAGCAATACCGCGTAGAGCGCGTTGCCCTTCGTTGTGAACCGCACATCCTCGGAGGTGTAGGGCTTGCTGCGAACGTCCCGCGCTCCTCCAAACTGCCCGGTCTCGGCGCTCTCGGCAACAGACGGACCTTCGCCGTAGACCAGCCACGGACGCGTGCCGTAGATCGCCTCGCCGTTCACGTCCATCCATTTTCCCATGCCCACGAGGAACGCGACCTCGTCATCGTCGATCGTGCCGTCGCCCTTCACGGGAACATTCAGCAACAGGTTGCCGTTCTTGCTCACGATGTCCACGAGCATGCGGACGACCTGGCCCACCGTCTTGTACTTGTGCTCGTCGAAAAGCCTGCGGTCATAATGCCAGCCACCGATGCACGTGTCGGTTTGCCACGGCTCGGCGAGAATGCCGATCGCAACGCCGCGCTCGATGTCCTCGACGCCCGCCGTCTTGTGCGCCGGCTCGAGGTGTTTCGTATTCATCACCGCCTCAAGCTTGCCGCCGTGGCTGGCGATGTTCGCGTTGTAGTAGTGCGCCACAAATTCGAGGCCGGTCTTCTCGAACGGAATCTCGACGTCGTCGAAGTAGAACAAGTCCGGCTGATATTTGTCCACGAGATCCTGCGCGCGGAAAAACCAGTTGTCCGCATAGCGATTGTCGAGCGGCGGAATCTTCTCCCACCAATTGCCGTCGATCTTCCAATGCCAGTCGATGGCGGACTTCGTGTCGGTGACGCTCGCAGGCACCGGCAACCGCAACCCACAATAAAGATCCTGCGGGTCGAGGCCGTCCCACCACGTGCCCTTGCCATCGGCTTTCGTAAGCGTCGCCGCGTCATAGGGCACGCCGGCAAACGGGCCTTCGCGGTCATGGTCGTAGGCGGGCTGGAACCAGTGCCAGGCGTGCGAGGCGTGATTGGTCACGCCGAAGCGCAGCCCGTGAGCGCGCGCGACCCTGGCCCAGATCCCGACGATGTCCTTCTTCGGCCCAACGTTGACCGAGTTCCATGCGTGGTACTTCGAGTCGTAGGCATCGAAGTTGTCGTGGTGGTTTGCGAGCGCCACGAAGTACTTCGCTCCCGCCCGCACATAGAGATCCATCAGCTTCTCGGGATCCCATTTTTCCGCCTTCCACAGGTTGTCGAGTTCCATGAAACCGAACTTCGAAGGGTGTCCGTAATGCTCGACGTGGTATTTGTATTGCCGCGAGCCTTCGAGGTACATGTTGCGCGCATACCAGTCGCCCTGCTCGGGCACGCACTGGGCCGACCAATGCGCCCACAAACCGAATTTCGCGTCGCGAAACCACTCGGGGCACTGGTAGTTCTTCGCCAGCGACTCCCATGTCGGCTGAAATGGCCCAGGCGCAACAACGCGGGCATCCGGCAGCGGTTGCGCGGGGGCGATTGCCGCCGCGGCGGCTGTCCTCGGCGCCACTCCAACACGCTTCGCGACGAAATCCTCCGTGGCAAAATCACCGACATTTCGGACAAGCCTCAGTTCGTCCCCCATCAGTTTCCCGCTGTAGGCGATCTCGACCTCATTGCCCTGGAAACTCATTGGCTCGACGAAGGTCAGGGCGTCCGCAGCGATCTTCCCTTCCTTGAGATCGGTTTCGCCCTTCTCACCCACGCGCTCCCAGCTCGCTTTGCCCGTGAGTTTCTCGCCCTCGGCTTTGAATTCAAAGACGTATTTCTGGACGCCCACCTGGGTGTCGAACTCCGCAGCCCATTTGCCGTCGATGCCCGCAACATTGGCCGACGAAAGGGCGGCTGAAGCCGTCAGGATTGCTGCAACAAGACTGATTCGAGGTTTCATGGCAGGGTCGGGTTTTGGGAAACGTTGTCGCATAATGTGCATCCCGGTCTTCCGAAGGCCAGGACCGGGACCGCGCAAGAGGCGACCTTAGCCGGCGCTTCGCCATGGGCAAGACTGTCCTTTGTCTGACGTGGGCGCATCTGCCGCTGCCACACGCGACGTCGCAAAGCGCAACGATGAGGCCCCCCTGCTCCTACTTCGCGGTGTTCTTTGCAGAATCGTCCGATCCTTGCGCGGGCGCTTCCCTCTTTGGAGCCGCCTGGCATTTCTTGAGGACTGCTTCGGCAGCGGCCCAGTCCTCTTTGCTCACAGCGAATTTCTCATTCACGTGCTCGAAGGTTGCGTGGTCCGTGTGAATCCAGATCGCCGCCTGTTTCGCCTCGGTGGACAGGCCGTCGGCGTGGCTGAGTATGCAGGCGAGGACCGGGTCCGGGGACGTCATCGAAAACGCCGTGTCCCCCGATGGATTCTCCTTCTCGAATTCCATGCAGTAGCCTTCAAGAAAGTAGATTTTCGGTTGCCGGTCGCTGACTTCGATTTCCGAACTCGGTTCATAGCTGTCGCCGCCAGTCGAGAGCCCGCGCACGCCCGCAATCACCATGCTCTGGGCCGCAGCGTCGCGACTTTGCAGGCGGGTGCCCCGCTCAACCGTCAAGGTGAGTGTTCCCGTCCCCGCCTCAGGGGTCTTGGAGACGACCAGCTCAATGGCATCGCCGCTGCTGCCGCCATTCCCGCGAAATGAAGCGTTCACCCGGCCGGCCGCGATCGCTGAGGCCAGATCCTCGGCAGCAACGGGACCGGCACACGCAAGCACAACAGACAGCCCCAAAAACCAGAAAACGCTCTTTGTTGTGAGTTTCATCGAAGTGGAAGCTTCCATCTTTCTTCTCTCACATCAAGACTCAAGCTTGGTCCGAGGCAACGCCATGCAGCCGAACCATCCGCCGCGAAAACAGACTATGACACAGGGCGGCGCCACAATCGGCCCAGCCCGTCTTCAGACAACGTGAATTGCCGCCTCCCGGTCCGGGTGGGCCGCCGCACCCTCGAAATCGGGATAGGTCAACCCGGAGACGTCGTGCGCCTCAAGCGCATGTGTGAAATACTCCGGGCGATGCTCCCCCCACGCAACCCGGCAACGGCGCAGGGAGACCTTGTCGGCGTACCGCACATGCATTCCCGGGTTGGTGTGCTCCTCGATCTTCGGGTACGCGGCGGTCGGACGGTTGTCCCACACTCCACCTCGGAAATTCGTCCAGCGGTCGAGGGTCACCGCGACGTTGTCAAAGACGACATCGGCAATGCGGCTTTCCCGGCAGCCGCTGATGCGGATGCTGTTCTCGGCGAGGCCGGTGACATTTTCGACGCGGACTCCGCTGATCCGGCCAACCTTCGTCCCGGGCCTGCGCGGAATCGCGGTGAACGAGATCGCCTCTCCCCGCCCCCACCAGGGATCCGCGTGGTACCGTGCGGTGAACGTGATGTCCCGGAACACGACGTTGCGGATGTTTCCTTCATCGCGCAGTTGGATCGCGCATCCGCGACTGCCGCTCCGGATGTCGCACCGCTCAAAGCGCACGCCATCGATGTCCCCGACCGTTTCCGTTCCGATCTTCACGCCCGCATCCTTCGTTTCGATCGCGCAGTCATGCACATGAATTCCGGAGGTTTCGCCGTATGCTGCAGCCGCCTGCGTCGCCTTGACGACGATGCCGTCGTCGCCGCAGGTGATGTTGCAGTTGCGGATCTCGACATTGCGGCAGCGATCGGGATCGATGCCGTCGCAGTTCGGAACGTCCAGCTCGTTGAGGACCGTGACCTCGTCCACGAGGACGTTCTCGCACCCGACGAGGTGCAGCGTCCATTCCGGCGCGTGCAGGAATGTAATCCCCTGCACCGTGAGATCGCGGCAGCCCGCGAACACGGCAAGACGCGGCCGGAAGGGTCCGGGCACCCACCATTCGCCCGCCGGGTCGTAGCGCGTCATGAACTCGCGGGATCGCCCGTTGACCCTGCCGGTGCCGGTGATCCTCAGACCGGCCGCATCCAGCGCGGTGAGCAACGCCCGGTCGGCGCCATAGTCTTCAGGGCGGGTGCTTGCGAGCAACTCCGCATCGTCAGCGAGATGAAACTCAATGCCGGCACGCAGCACCAGCCGGCCGGACAGATAGCGGCGTGCGCCTGGCAGGATGACGCGGGAACCGGGGCCGGCCCCGGCCGCCGCATCGATCGCGCGTTGCAGCGCCGCACTGTCGGGGGTGACGCCGTCGCCTGCCGCACCAAAGTCCAGCACGTTGAAATCGCGAGACCGGCTGGACGCAGCTTGCGCGGCAAACGCCCGCGTGAGCGCGATGTCTCCGAGAACGCCAAGGGCGGCCCAGCGGACCGCGGATTTCAGGAGGTCGCGGCGTGAACACACAGACATGGGCATCTCGCCGGCTTTATGAGCGGAAAGCTTCACGGTCTTCATGATTGCAGATCTGCGCCCTCGATCGTTGGGCATCGGGCAGAGGACGGGGTTCCAGTCTCACCGCAAATGCCGACCGCCGCATTCATGGAGCGCGCATCCGGTCAATCTCCGCCTGCAGTTTGCCGCAGTAATCCTCGACCAGCTCAACATTTCCGGGAAGACCGACATAGGGCAGCCAGGCATCCGAACGGGCTTCGCGCTGTTTTTTGACAAGCTGATAAAGTGGATCGGCCTGAATCCTGACCAATTCCTTCGACAAATCCGCGTCCGCCCCGGCCAGCGGAATCCCCAGTCCCCGCAACACGGTCTGCGCCATGAACAGATGCCCCGCGGCGTTTGGGTGAACACCGTCCTTGACGAAGGCAAAAGCCGGGTCGATTCGCCTGTGCGCCGCCAGATAATCGCGCATCGTCCCGTGCAGGTCGATCGTTGTCGCAACCGACGCCGGCAGGGTCGTCTCCCAGTGCGCAAAATCCGCCAACACGTCGTCATAGTCCTCATACGGAGTCTGGTAGCTGAAATCAGGGGCTTCTTTCGGCAGCAGCGTCTTTCCGGGAACGCGGTCGAACGGCGGCGGAGTCAGCAGGATGACCCGGGCCCCGGCCGCATGGCAGACATCGAGCAGCTTCCTCACACCGCCTTGGAAAGCCCACATTCGCTCGAGACTCGCCGGATGGTAGATGCCGTCATTCATGCCGTAACAGGCAATGACCACGGAGGGCTTTGCCAGATCGAGCGCCCGCGCCAGCCGGTCGTGCACACACGGGCGGGGAAACGGCGACGCTTTTTCGGAAAGCCCGGAGGTCGTCTCGCCCGAACGCCCGATGCTGATGATATCGAACTTCTCACGCGGAAACGCCCGTTCCAGGTAGTACTCGGCGAACGTGACGTAATCCCCCGCCTGGGTGATGCTGTCTCCGAGCCAAAGCACACGCTGCCCGGCCAGCGATGGGGCGCCGGAATCGGGGGCGGATTGAAGCGTCGCACCGATGAATAGCGCAATGGCGAGCAATGACGATTTTGAGGAAGATCTCATTGGAGGAATTCCTTTCGCGTTCACGGAGATGCAGCGTCGCAACGAACCCGATCCACGTCAACGCAGCCGGCGCGAGAATCGATGCCGTCAGCAATGATCGTGTCCGGGGCGCATCGGGGGCTGCAACTCCCCTCACAATGGCGATTTCACGGCGCGAGCGCCGTTTCAACGGCTTTCTGATAGGCACGCCGCATTGCAGAGTCGTCGGGAGTGTTCGGAATCTTGTCGCGCTCGATCATCATGATGTAGATCAGACCGCGCGTCGGATCGGTCCAGCTTTGGGTGCCGAACGCACCGCCGTGGCCGAAGCTGCCGGGCGAAAGCGTCCGGTTTGCCTCCATCTGCTCCGGATCTTCGACGACGCAGAAGCCGAGTCCCCAGGGCATCCCGGGTCGGGCTTTCAGGTCGCCGGTCTGCTTGCGGGTCATCTCCGCGACAGTATCGGATCTGAGAATTCGCCGTCCGGCGGATTCCCCGCCGTGAAGCATCATCTGGTAGAACTTCGCAAGATCGGCAGCCGTCGAAAACAAACCCGCGCCTCCGAGCGGCGGACGCGCGCGGTCGGTCACCGCGCCGCCATACATGTAGTGGATGGTTGTCTCCTCCAGCCGCCTGCTCTGGGCGTTCAGGACGTAGGTGTGTGCGCGGCGTTGATCCTGCTCAGGGGAGATCCACCAGGTGGTGTCGCGCATCCCGAGCGGATCGAGGAGCCGCTTTTGCATGAAATCGGCAAACGGCATGCCGCTCACAACCTCGACGACGCGGCCGAGCAGGTCGATGCCCGCGGTTGAATAGGCCCAGCGGCTTCCGGGCTGGAAACGCAACGGTTCGCGCGCGAGGGCCATGCTCATGTTCGCGAGCGTCCAGTGCGGATCGGTGACCTGGTATTCGCCGAGCCCGCTGGTGTGCGTGAGCAGGTCTCGCAGCGTGATCGGACGGGTGGCCTTCACGAGCACGCGACGGTCGGGTGTGGCCTCCTGCACAACCCACTGATTGCGGAATTCAGGCAGGTATTTTTCGACCGGATCGTCGAAGCCCAGTTTGCCGTCGTCAACGAGCAGGCCCACGCAGACGGAGGTGATCGGCTTCGACATCGATGCGATCCAGAAGATGTCGCCGGTCTCCATCGTTCGACCGGTATCGAGATCGCTCACTCCGACGGCGGAGAGGTGAAGAACGCGATCCCTGTCGGCGACAAGCGCCACGGCGCCGGAAATCTCCCCGTGATCGACAAACGCCTGCAGCGCCTGCGGGACGCCGGCGAACTTGTCCTGAATCGGGGCGGAGCGTGCGCCGACGAAACAGACAAACGCAGCAACGGCTGCAAGAATCGGGCGAATGGGGAAGTTCATGGCACGAGAATACGCTGCCCGGCGGTCAGGGCAAGGACGGCGGCGGCAGCCTTCCTCCTTCCCCTCGTTCTCTCGGTTGCCTGCTGTAGGAAACGATCAGCCTCTCCGGAACCAGACACACAAGACGCTTTTCCCGGGCACGGAAGGAAATCTGGCGGCACGCGGAGTTGCGGGCCGGGGAGTCAGCATCCTTGAACGCTGCCGCGCATTCCCTCTCATCTATCCCCAGGGTGCGAAACTGATTCCGTATACACCGTCTACGGAATTCGGCGCCACGACTTCAGAGGCACTGTCGACGGAATCGGCAGCACTCCTCCCAGCTTCTGAAACACCGGCGCCAGAAACCAAGAGAGCGCTGCGCGGACCGGGTCAGTCCAGAACCAGGACAAAACCGCCATGCGGCAGCAAGGTGATCTCCAGTCGTGCGCCGGATCCGAGGCGGACCGTCTCCTGGCGGAGCGGGAAGATCCCGCCGCCGCCATCGGTGATCAGCGTCCCAGCATCGTGGTGACCGAGTCGGCTCAGATCGAGTGAGAGTTCCCTCTCGACCGCCTCGCCATTGATGCCCGCAACGCACCACCGGCCGCCACCCTGGCGGGCGAGCACCACAAACTTGCCCGGATCGCCGTCCAGAAACTTCGTGTCATCCCAGACCGTTGGAATTCCCTTGATGAAATCGCGCACGTAGCCGGGCACCTTGGCCATGCCCGCCGGTGTCTCCGCGTAGTGCTGGATGCCTGACGTGAAAAGCAGCGGCAATGCCAGTTCGAACCCGCTCGTTGTGCGGCGCCGGATCCGGTCGATGTGGTCCAGCACCATCGGCGTGAAATCCATCGGATCGAAAACATTGCGCGTGAACGGCAGCATCGCCGCATGCGACGGCTCCTGATCGGCGTTCGCCTGTTCGAAGGTGACATATTCGAGTCCGCGGACCGCCTCCATGGTCATCAGGTGCGGATAGGTTCGCTGCCATCCCCGCGGCAACGTCGCGCCATGGAAGTTCATCAGAAAACCATACGGCGCCGCGTCTTCAAGGATGTCGTGGTAGTAGGCGATCATCGACTGGCCGTCGCCACCGAAGAAGTCGATCTTGAGTCCGGCCACCCCCATCGCCTTCAGACGCTCGAATTCCTTCAGACGGCTCTCGTGCGTGAGCATTCGATCGCGGGGCGTCTGCGGCGTCGTGTTCCAACTGCCAGCCGAGTTGTACCAGAGCAGGATCGAGACCTTGCGACCGCGCGCGTAGTCGACCAGCTCCTTGATCTTGTCGTAGCCGATCTGCGTATCCCAAAGCGCGTCGATCAGACAGTACGCCCAGCCCATGTCGGACGCGTAGTCGATGAACTGCTTCTGCACCTCGTAGGTCGTGTTGCGATCGCCGAGCAGCGGCCAGCTCCACGCGGCCTTTCCCGGCGTGATCGTCGTATCCGCCGGCTCGGTTGGCGGATCGGCAAGGTCAACCCCAAGCATCGATTCGGCGACCGTCTTGAGGCTGCCGACAACCAGAACGCGCCACGGCGTGAGCCAGGGCAGCGTCGACTGGGGATTTGCGGCGCCCCCCGGAATGATCTCCCTCGGATCCGCAAATCCGACCGAATACTCGCCGTCTGGCGATTCCGAGCGCAACCGCGTGCCGCAGTAGTTCCGCGACAGCGCGCTTTCGCTCACCAGCAACCACGTATCGCCGGAGCGGAAGAGCGCCGGGTATACCCAGCCCGCGCCCGTCGGCGAAGGCGTGCCCACGGGAATGTCCTTCTGGTAATACTCCTCATAGGATGGATTGGCCTGGCACCATCCGCTGTGGGCAACCGCGATCGGCTGCAGCCAGCAACGGGTGCCCGGCAGGAAATGGAACGACGACACCTCTTCGCTCAGCCGGTGGATGGCAGGATCGGTTTCCGGAAAAGAATAGCGAAACGCCAGACCGTCATTGGAAACCTGGAAGGTGATGTCCATCTCCCGGCCGTTCGCGGTCTGAAGGTGGAAGATCCGCCGGTTCGCCGCATAGATGTTCTTCCGGCGCTTGCCCGTGAGGATCTCGTAGCTGTTCTGAATCGGCTCAGGGTCCGTTGCGGAAACAAGCTTCAGGCCCCGGGAGAAGTCTGCATCGTCGCGGATTGCGCCAAGCCTGGAATTCGCCAGCGCCGGCTGCCCGTCGAATTGCACCGCGTAATGCGGAGATCCCGTCGGATCGAGCCGGACGTCCACGGTCAACCGGCCGTTCGGGCTGAAGATCTGAAGTGGCTTGCTCTGCGCGGAGGCGGGCAAAGCCTGAAGCAACCACACGAGCAGCGGCACGATCAGCGCGCGGATCGGGTGAAAATGACTGGAGGAATGCATAAGACGGAGTGGATTGATACGGCCTAGGATTTCCTAACGCGCCCAAGCCACAATCCAAACCATATTACAGATCGTGACGAAGGAAACGAATGGAATGGATCAGCCTCGCTGCACCGCCATCAGCTTGCGGTGGGCGGCTTCCATCATCAGGAAGAAGGCCTGGCCTTCCGGCGAGACGCCCGGCTGCGTGAAGGTCGGCGCTCCCGCAACGCCCTGGACAAACCCGTTTTCGTCGACCCTGGCGCGCGCAGCGGTCCGCATCCGATCCGCAGCGGGGAGGTAGTCGGCCGGCAGCCAGCCGCCCCGGACGCTTTCGTAAATTGAATACGCCAGCATCTGCGCGAGATTGGTTTCCTCGAAGGACCTGGGATCGTCCACGACGTTGCAGAACAGGCCGCTTTCACATTGATGCGCGATGCAGCCGTCGATCAGCTCGCGAAGAAAACCGGCGAGCTTCGCGCGATCGGCCGCGCGCTCGGGCGGCAGGGCGCGGATGACGCGTGCGAGCGACGCCGCCGTCCAGCCGTTCCCCCCACCCCAGTACGCCGGATCGCTGCAATGCTGTTTGGATTCATCCCAGATATGCGCGACCAATTTCTTCTCCGGACTCCAGAGCCGCCGGCGGTGACCGTCGATCTGCTGAAGCGCCTCGGCATAATGTCCGGTATAGGCGAGGAACGGCGGCGACGTATGAAAACTGTCGGACCAGATTGTCTGGCCGGTGTGAAAGATCGTCCCATCCGCCGCCCGTGGGGCGCGGGTGAGAGTCCAGTTCAGCATCGCGTCGGCCGCCTGCCGCAAGGCTGGATTCTTTCCAATCTGCGCAGCCCGCCACAGGGGTTCGCCAAGCATCAGGGGATCCACGGGCGCGCCGCCCAATGAGGCGGCAACGCCGTCCTTGGACGTGTAGATCAGGCTGGCCTGGGCCATCGCAACGACCATCGCATCGTCTCCTTCCTCAAGAAACGCAAGGGCGAGCACGCCCTGCTCCCAGGACTTCCGTTGCATGGCAAGGGCAGCTCGGCGGACCTTTTCGACCAGCGGATCGGCCGGCGCAACAGTCGTCGCAGCCGCCGCAGGCTTCGGATCGCCTGAAGCCCGCGGCATGATCGTTGCGGCGACGACAGCAATCGAAACAGAGTGAAGAAAGAGCGAAGTTGTATTCATGGCGATCCGCGAGGGCTCCTCGCAAAACAGCTAACCCGACGTCGCAGTCGGATTCGAGATCGAATCTTCGGGGTCGGCTACGGCGCACGTGGCGCCGGTTGCGCTCCGCGCACCTGCACGCCAGGACCCGGCGACTGGCGGAGGTACTCAGGCGGAGGTTCGGGGTGCGCCGGATCCAGCTCCTTGAAATCGTCCACGACGAAACGCGCAAGCGCCGGAACGTTCTTCCGGATGCCGCCGACAATCAGCTTGGAGAGGAGATAACCGCCGTAGCCCGTGAGATGGGTCTGGTCGCCAAAAGCCTGGTTCACGTTTGGCCCCATCGCCGTCCAGAGTTCCTTGCTCATGGCCCACTGATCGATGAGCGGAACACCCTCCTGTCGAGCGACGTCGCGCATCGCGCGAGCCCACGGCCCGACCGAATCCCCGTTGTTGCGGCGTTCCATCGGCGTGACCAGGACAAGCGTGGCCCCGCGGCGCCGGGTCTCGGCAATGAACACGCGAAGGAATGCGTTGAAGCTCGTGCCCGGCTCTGTGTAGCTCTGGGGCCATTGCGCCTTCGAGTCGTTGTGGCCGAACTGCACGAGGAAGAAGTCCCCCGCCTTCATCTGGCTGAGAACCTTCTCAAGCCGCAGCCCGGTGATAAAGCTCTTGCTCGTTTCCCCGCCTTCGGCGCTGTTGCAGACGACGACCTCGGGTTTGAAGAACTGACAGATCTGCGTCGGCCAGTTTCCCCCGGGGCCGTGCCGTGGGTCGCCAACCGTCGAATCGCCAGCGACGAAGATTGTCGGCACCGCATCATCCTTCACGATTTCCAGGGCACAGAGGCAGGGCCGCGTGTTGTTGAATTCGATTGTGAGCTTCTCGTCCCAGCAGCGGGACTCCGCTTCGCCGGCGAGGAACATGTGGACTTCCGTTCCGCCCGGCGCATTGGGTGGCGGTGGTGGAATCTGCGGCCTCCTCACATTTGCATAAAAGGTCCGAGTATCGAATTTCCCGTACGGCGTGACGATGTCCGGAGCCATCATATGACCCGCCTCCGTTCGGATGGTCGTGCGCGATTCACCCTGGGCGTCGCCGAGTGTGACCGTGCATCGGTAGTTTCCCTCCGGCACTTTGACGGAGAAGAAGAACGGAGGCTCGCCGGTCGTCACAAATCCGTCGGTCATCGGATCCCTGTCCCGAGCGGACTCGGGGGGGCTGCCGCTCCGCTCCACGCCAACCGGCTTCGATCCGAAGTCGAATCCGTAACCCCGTTCTGACGAGTACATCGTGTCTGCCGCGACCTGTACGTATCCGTCGCGAGCCTTTCCGGGGCCGAAATCGAATCTGAACTCGGCGCGAACCGGCGGCGGCGGCGGCAACGGCCGGTCCTCTGGACGCTGGGCCGGCAACGACTGCGCGCCCGAAAGCAGCAGGCAGAGAGAGGCGATGCGGACGAACCTCCTGCGGGGAGACATCGGTTGTTCTTGGGGTTTCATGGTGTTCGAGACGAAAGGAGGCGTCGGAGCCGGATCGATCAAAAGCGTTCAGGGATCTAATGGGATCGGATCGCCCGGTAGTCAACGGAGTGTGACGCATGCCCCGACATTTGGGCGCATCTCCCGATTGCCGGTAGCGGCGCGGCGTTCCGCGCCGTCGGAGCCGGACGCGGCTCCGCTACGGAATCACCAAGCTTGCCGCTCCACCGTCAATCGGGAGATGTGCCCCCGACATTTCTCCTTTTGGTGGCGCCCGGGGCAGAAGACCGGAATCCATCATGCAGTTGCATCGGGTCAACGAAGGCATTAATTCTGAAGCAAGATGCGTCACCAGCCTATTGCAGCCTCGGGCGAAAGGCCGGCCAAATCCGGCTGGCGCGCCACACTCGTCTTCGGCGCGCTTTTCATCGCTGCGGCTCCGAAATTGTCCGCGGGTTTGTTCGAGCTGCTGTTTCATCACGACGTGCAAGTGATCACCTCGACCGACGTCACGCCAGCGGGCGCGCTTCTGCGGCCCGCGTCGCCGTCAAACCCAGTCTACTACCTGCCGCTGATCAAAGGCTACCACGTCTTCGGCGTTTCCTATGGTGGCGAGAAGGTCCCCTCAAAGGAGGAGGCGATGCGCCCGATCGTCAGGATTCTGGCCGATGATGGCTATCTGCCGGCTGATTCCCATCACCGCCCAACACAAGTGATCATGTTCGCGTGGGGCTCGTTGTACCCCAACGTCCGTCCAGATCCAGGGGCGGATCCAGACATGCCCGGGTCACAGGTCAATTATACGCAGACAGTGCAATTCCTCGGCGGCGGAAAACTCGGTTTGCTCTCCAATCTCTCCGCCGAATTGACAGATACGATGCTTCCCGGCCTGACGCGATTCGATCCCGATGCCGATGCAATCTCGCATGTCGCGCGCGAGGCTCTCTACGTCATTGCCCTGGCCGCCTACGAATTTCCTGTGGTGGAGCCGAAACATCCGAGGATGCTCTGGCGAACCAAGATCAGCTGCCCGGCGACGGGACTGGTGATGGCGGACACGCTGCCGCCGATGATCACGATTGCGGCGCCCTATATCGGCCGCGAAACGGTCCGTCCGGTTTGGGTGAACGCAACCGACAAGTTCAAGACCGATGTCCAGATCGGAAACCTCAAGGTCGAGGAGTACCTGGGGCCGGGCAGACCGCCAGCCAACAGCGGAAGACCCGCGCCGGCAACGACCGGGCCGAGCGGCAAATAGCGCGCCTCGCGATACTATTTCGGCCTGGCCTCCAGTTTTTCCGGCGGCTCGCTCCTGACAACAGTGGGAAGCGCCGGAAGGCCGGCGCCAAGCGGGGCCATCAGGATCGCCGGGGCCTGCGCG
>Ga0182027_10004167_pt1 | contig 22562 bp, 14 predicted proteins | sample 712E1DmetaG_FD_121300 | JGI IMG/M metagenome (GOLD analysis project Ga0182027, IMG submission 121300) | Permafrost microbial communities from Stordalen Mire, Sweden - 712E1D metaG (Illumina Assembly) | ecosystem: Environmental > Terrestrial > Soil > Wetlands > Permafrost | place: Sweden... | reverse complement strand
TTGAATGAATTGGCTACTAATCAGTTCGACCGAAAGCAAGGCTGGTAACACCCGGAAAAAACCGGGGTGGGATTGAATTATTTACTTGACTTTCTTTTCTATAGATACTTTTGGCCCTCGACAAATTAATTATTTTACTTCCATTTGTAGTAATTCTACTATTGCAAAGTTTAAGTGCTATAACAAATGTCTGTCTTTCGAATGTGAATAATAATGTTAAATAAAAACTTAATTGATAATTTTTAAAATTAATCAAAGAGGAAAACATTAAATGAAAAAACTGCAGGTCTTTCTAACATTCATGCTTTGTATTGCTCCAATCTATGCACAATTAATTCCAGGATGGGTTTCAAGTGACAGTTCAATGATGATAATAGAAGGAAGTGGAACCAAATGGACATTTGGTGGAGGGATATGGTCATCTGCTGGGCAAACATGGATGCAAAAAGGAATGGTTAATAACCCTCCTGTAGATTCTGCCTGGGCTGAGCTCAATCTGGGATCATTCGCTGGTGAAGCAAAGTATATATACATTGTATGGCATGTAAATGGACCTTACAGAGGTCATGCTGTACATTATAAAATATTCGATGAAAATGGTAATAAGATTAATATTGTTGTAGATGAAACGAAGCATGCCGATGGTTTTGCTCTTTCCAACGACACTTTTTCGGGATGGTACTGTCTTGGGAACAATAAAATAAATATAACGCCAACTACCAAACTTCGCATTTTTAAAGATTCTACAGCTACACCTAATGAATATGTACAAAGTGATGCGATTATGCTTACAGATTACCCGGTAATTACCAGCACTTCACCTGGATCGGTCAATAATTTTGAATTCATGAACGCACTTTCAACTAATATAGATACTGATGTGGTTGGAAACCATTGGGGAATGCAGGGTTTAAGTGAGCAGTTTACATATACATCCGGCGATTCGGCAAAAACACAACTTGATACCAGCATTTATTCGGATGTTCCTACAAGTTATTATTTTATTGATGTTTCCTGGGTTTACTACAATTTTGATAGCATTAACGTTATGAATGCCCGGTATTCGGTAAATGGAAAATTGTTGGCTGACAATATAAATCAGAATAGATCAGCAATAAATCAGGGCGGTTCATTTGAAAAAGGGAATCCTGTCGGAACCTGGTCAGGATTCTACCGGCTTAGCGGTTCATACTTATACTCGCCTTCAAATCCTTTAATTGTATCGATGGTTTATAACAAGTCACTTTATTCAGGTTTCAGTTTTGTTTGGGATATGGTCCGGTTCGTTCCCAGTAATAATATAAATAGTGTTAAACAAAACAAAAATCAGCTGCCGGTTACTTTTACATTATCACAAAACTATCCTAATCCGTTTAACCCTTCTACAGAAATCCAATATAGTATTCCCCAAAGTGGTATTGTCACTCTTAAAGTGTATAATATATTAGGGCAGGAGGTCGCAACATTAGTTAATCAAGAACAAAAAGCAGGAAATTATAATATTATATTTAATGCGGCTAAATTAAGTTCAGGCGTATATTTCTATAGAATTAAATCAGGTGATTTTTCTTTGACTAAAAAAATGTCCCTGTTGAAATAATATATCAACAGGTAATCAGTTACTTAATTTTTTGATTTTGAATTCACATCATGTTTACAAATCTCTTTATACCGGTTCTTTCATAGGGAATAATTTTCTTAAAATAATATATTTTCAATAAATAAATTAAATGATACAGAACAGCTATGATATTTGTTAAAAGTATGTTTAAAATTAATTGGTATGCTTTGGGTACTTGCACTAATAAGAATTATCGATTTTCCGTACTAATTCTAATCTGGATATTGGCGGGTTTCGTATTTAATACGGGAACGCTTCTGAGATCTCAAACTTTGTCATGGAATCAGACACTCAATCTTGGTAGTATAGATAAAGCCGGATTAGAGCGACTTGATTCCGTTGATTACCAATATGATATTATCGGACTTGGCGGCACAACACTGCGAATAGGTCCATATGGCTTTACATCTGAAAGTGCGCCGGCTGTATTTTCACCAAACGCCTGCCAGTATCATCCATACCTAGCCTACCAGTATTGGTGGGATACCCTTAGCCATCGACAGGAACCCTTTGGCATCTTCGGTGGTTATATGATGATATACCACAATATTGAAGTTCCTGTCAATGGCATAATAACCTCATTTAATCATCATCTTGATATAAATACCGGAATGCTTTCTATCAACCTGGGTCTTAATGTAGGGGGAAAAACTTTTATTTCACAACGTACAGAGTTCGTCACACCCGCCGGCGTTTGGATAATTAGAGTTGCTGATGATTCGATGGCTGCCCAGCCATTCGTGCTTCAGATCAGTCCGACAATTGACATGGTGGACTCCATTTCATATTCGTTCTCGGTTGCTACTAAATCAAATGGTATGGTAATTACTGCTTCTGCTCCAAACGCTTGTAGTTCTGCTCTTGCTGTTGCATGGGATGGCAATGTTGTAATTGATACAACCGCAGGTTATGCAGTGAGGGGTAAAACTGCAAATGACACAGTTACATTTTATATAGCCCCGGCATCGTCATATAACCCGAACACAATTAGCCCGGATGATAATGCATGGAACCTTGCTAATACAGCAAAAACAAACGGCTATGCAAATGAATTGCTTGCTACACAAGGATGGTGGAATGTCTATTGGGGGTTTCACCAGGTTAATCTGCCGTGCTTTGAGAATATACTAGCTAAATGGTATGCCCGGTCTCTCTATTATCATGGAGTATTTTTTGGTAATACGGATATACCTACAGGTATCTGGGGAAATAGTGCGTTTCCCGGAGGAGGTGCCATTTGTCCCGAATACGACCTGGTATTCAGCCAGCTGGCAATGCTTTATACAAACCATATTGCAGAATCGGCAAATATTGTCAATTGGATAAAGTCCACATTGCCGCAGGCTGAAAAAAATGCTTTGAGTACTAACATAGATAACGTTAGTTTCAGACATACATGGGGAGGCTATTATGGGTTTTGGGTAGGATACAATAATAAAATTATGAATATGGGTAATACCGCTGCAGAAATATCGGCAGAAGAAGCTGCTCTTTATGAGGATTTTCCAAGTGCGAATTGTGCACTTATGGCAGTTAAACATGCTGATTTCACTCTGGATCCGGCGTATAAAGGTTTTGCTGATACCGTTTTGAATCAAACAACGAAAATTCAGGTTGATGACCAATCCTGGAACGGAAGCAATTATATAAATACGAAGAGTCCCAGTAGCATGAACCAGGATGGATGTATTTTTGGCCTGTCGGAGTTAGTGTCGAGAGAGCTGGCGGATTCGGCATGGACCGCTATGTTGCCACATGTTCTTATGCCCACAGGGTTATGGACTAATTCTCAGGGCCGCAGGTATCCGGTACTGGTCGGTAGTGCCGGTGGAACTGCAAGCCCGGCCAGCGGTGATGCTCCTCAACTGGACGCATTGTGGTGGTATGGCATAATTAAAAAAAGTGATGCCCTGGTCCAACCTAGTTTTCAGTTGATCAGCATGTCGAATACTGCAGCTTATACTTTTAATCGGGGTACTATGTCCGTGGTAGCTTCTAAACTCTACACTTCAACTGATGCATATAAATGGGCGCTTTCGTTGACAGGTTCCGACGTTACATATGATGATGCTACAATTAGTGAAATGGTTCATGACGCTTATGATTTCCAAAGAACACCTGAGACCGCAGCGCATGGTGCATTAGTCTGTTCGGTTATACAAATGCTCGTTGATCCGGACAATAATGATCCGGTTGAAGTGTTCCCCGCTATTCCTAACTCCTGGTGGACTTCCGGTGTGAGCTTTACTAATATTTTGGTCAAAGGAGGTATCTTGGTAAGCGGTAAAATCATAGGAAACGAGATTACCATAAGTCTCGCTAATATTAATTCGGTTTCCACTATAGCAGCTCTGCGTGTATGGCTCCCTCCGGGAACAACGTCTCTCTCTCAATCTCCATATGGCACAGTTGTCGCTAACAACTACGCCACATTAAGTGATACAATTGCCGGCAATAGCAGCAAGGACTATAATTTTTTTTTGTCAACAACATGGGTAAAGGGAAATAGCACTCAAACATCTCTTAAGTTTGGGTTATCACAAAATTATCCTAATCCATTTAATCCGACAACGCAGATCAATTATAGTATTCCCCAAACCAGTATTGTTACTCTTAAAATATATAATTTATTAGGTCAAGAAGTAGCTACGTTAGTAAACCGAGAACAAAAATCCGGGAACTATATCGTAAGTTTCGATGCTTCTAAATTAGCCAGCGGGGTATATATTTATAAAATTCAGGCCGGAGATTTATCATTAACAAAGAAGATGACATTTCTAAAATAATTAAGATATATATAAGTAAATACATTCTATAAGGTAGTCAGAATATCTGCCATTATTTTTGTTTTGGATTTGAGTTGAATTATTTTATTTAACCATGCCTGTTGATACATAGACACGTATATCTTCAAGAAACCATGTAAATAATTATTTCTTTACAAAAATGTTTGATTCACACATGTTGTAAATAGGATTCTTCAGTAATTAAAAATACGGCGCATTTTTAATTATAAAAACCTGTTTTATTTTTTAAAGAATTAAGACCTTAATTTTTTTGTCAATGTAATCGATAGCTTATTTATAGAAAGATTATCATCAACCTATCGGGAGGTTTCAATAATGAAAAAATTAAACTTCTTACCAATTTTTTTAATATTGTTCACCGTTCAGTTCCTGAGTGTGGTATGCGAAGCGCAGATAAAATTGGAAAACCTATTGTGTGAAAATCTAACGAATCCTCTCGGCCTAGATGTAACTCAACCTCGTTTTAGCTGGCAGATTATATCACAAAGCAGAAATGTAATGCAAACCGCGTATGAGATTCGTGTCAATGAATCCGAACCATATTCTGAAAAGGCAGAAACTCTGAGATGGAGTTCAGGAAAAGTGATTTCCGATTCGTCGGTACAAGTGGTATACAAAGGGCCATTACTGAGATCTGATACAAGATATTATTGGCAGGTAAGAATATGGGATAACAAAGGTGAAGAATCAAAATGGAGTGAGCCGGCATTCTGGCAAATGGGATTGTTGGACACTTCAGACTGGAAAGCGGAATGGATAAAACAAAGCTTTGGTGAAGATTCATCAAGATCTAGCCCCATGTTCCGAAAACTCTTTTCAATTAATAAAAAAATAAAATCCGCAACTGCTTATGTTACATGTCTCGGATTGTATACAGCGTTCCTGAATGGCCGCAGGATAGGTGACGCATATTTTACACCGGGTTGGACCGACTATAACTATCGTCTACAATATCAAGCGTATGACGTGACTAATCTTTTGAATGAGGGACAAAATGCAATTGGAGTGGTACTCGGTGATGGTTGGTACAAGAGGTTTTATCTCGGTAAGGATCCAAAATTGTCAATATTATTTCAGATAAACATACACTATAATGATGGAACAACGGACTTTATTCTGTCTAATGGATCATGGAAGTGTTCGACCGGAATGGTGAGAACTTCAGAAATTTTTGATGGCGGGGTATTTGATGCACGTAAAGAAGAAAAAGGCTGGACAACTCCGACGTATGACGACAATAAGTGGTCCAATGCAGTTATTAAGGATTCCATCAATGTAAAGTTAATAGCTACGTGTACTGAACCCATTACAGAGCATGAGAAATTCAAACCTGTAAAATTAATTACAACACCTAAGGGAGAACATGTGATTGATTTCGGGCAAATGCTGGCAGGATTAGTAAGATTTAAGGTAAGAGGAAAAGCGGGAGATACAGTGAAAATATTTCATGCCGATGTATTGGACAAAGCAGGAAATTTCTATACTGCAAACCTGTGGGGTGAAAAGGAAGATATATATATACTGAATGGAGAAGGAGAAGAAAGCTTTGAGCCCGAATTTACTTACCAGGGTTTCAGGTATATAAAAGTAGAAGGCTATCCGGGTGAACTAAAGCCTGAGAACTTTACTGCTGTCGCACTTTATACTGATATGAAAGAAACAGGCGACTTCAGCTGTTCGGACTCATTGGTGAACCGACTTCAACAAAACATAAAGTGGACTGTAAAAGGAAATTTTTTTGGAATCCCGACTGCTACATGTGACCGTGATGAACGCCTTGGGTGGGACGACACTCAAATTATGTCTCGTATTTCGGCTTTTAATATGAGAGTAAATAATCTATATGCAAATTGGCTCAAAGATCTAAGTGCGGATCAGTTACTTGACGGAATGGTTCCGTTGCTGTTCCCTAATGTTGCCGGGCCAGTCGGTGGTATTGCCGGCTGGGGTGATGTAGCAACCATCGTTCCCTGGAACATGTATTTAGTATATGGCGACAAAAGGATTCTTGATTCTCAGTATCCAAGTATGAAAGCATGGGTCAAATGGATTAAGGGAAAGACTAAAGATTTTATATGGAATATTGGATTTCCATGGTGGACGTATGGTGACTGGCTTTATTATATGGGTGCTGATCCCAGTTGGACAGCATGGGGCCCGCCGGCACCGACAGATTTGTATTTGATTGCGCAATGTTTCTATGCTCACTCGATTCAACTGCTTATCAACGCCGGCGAAGTGCTGGGTAAATCAGCAGACGTGGCAAGTTATTCTGTATTACTGCAAAATGTAAAACAGGCTTTTGTAAAAGAATACGTTACTCCATCCGGAAGGATTGTCTCAGGCACACAAACTGCTTATGCACTGGCACTTCAGTTTGACATGCTTCCGGATACTTTGCGCAAACAAGCTGCGATAAAGCTGGTAGATAACATTACGGATTATCAAGATCATTTTTCTACCGGAGAATTGGGTTCGCAATATTTGTGTTTTGTGCTTAGCCGGTTCGGTTATGCGGATACTGCGTACAAATTGTTGCTGCAGAAGTCATATCCATCGTGGCTGTATCCTGTAACTATGGGTGCAACTTCAATATGGGAACGGTGGGATACGATAAAACCGGACTCAACTTTTTCGAATCCCGTAATGAATTCGTTTGATATTCCCCAACTCGGATCCATTGGAGATTGGTTATATAGAGAAGTTGCGGGGATAGATACTTATGAAGATGGACCCGGTTATAAACATATCAGGATAAAGCCGTACATTGCCAACGGGCTGACTAGTGCTCAAGGCACTCTTCAGACCTACTATGGAGAAGTGAGCTCGCATTGGGAAATGGAGAGCAGGGAGTTGATATTTTATGTTACAATCCCGGTAAACACAAAGGCTACAGTATATGTTCCGGGAGAGGATGTTAGCTCTGTTTTTGAAAATGGAGAGAAAGTTTCAACTGAAAAAGAGATTCAGTTAGCAGGCACAGAAGATGGTTATGTAGTTCTAAATCTTGGCTCCGGCAGTTATCATTTTACAGTAACCAGATAACAGGCCATGTGGTTGGTTAGATGGACTAATCAAAAACGATTCAAAATACAATGTTGTCAATCGAATCCATAGCACGCAACGTTCGTGGTCAGTCTCTTTACTTTTATGATTAGAGAAAATAATATGAGAAAATTTATTATTATTTTTATACTTTTACACACTGCTCTGTATGCCCAAACATTGATGATACCCCGTGTTCCGAAACCATGGTCTGAGTCGTTGCGTTTGGTGGGTGATGGTCAAACGCTATATAGTGATTTTACACTTATTAAAGATAAGCTTGACCGGTGGCATTGTATAGGCACTTTTGGAAAGAGTAGAGATTGCACAGGCGATGGTAAGGCTTTGAGTGATGGATATGCCTTGTTCCATGCATCCGGGTCTTCGCTTGAAGCACCTATGAGTTTGTTAGACAAAATTCCATATCAGATCAAATCCCCAACCGCTTATATGTGGTCTCCAATGGCAATATGGGATAGGGAAGATACCATGGCGTTCTTGTTTTATTTCCATTACCTGGGGTCATCGGAATTCACGGAGAATTGTGCCCGTCTATTAACATCCAGCTCATCTGATCTTTCGGTTTGGCATCCATATGCCGGCACGGATCTTCCGGAACATAATATGGTATTCCGTGAAAGGGATGACCGTGACTTCTGCATTTTCTGGGATGAGCGCTTAAGTAAATACCTTATGTATTACACTTCAGCAGGCACATACCACAACTTAAAAGGAGTTCAGTCAATTGTCAGGGTTCGTACTTCTGCAGAATTGCTGCACTGGTCTGAACCTGTCACTGTCATGGGTCCTCCGCCGGGGTACGGATGTGCTGAATCGCCTTTCGTCCTATGGCGGGACGGATACTACTACTTGTGGGTCAGTGGATGCGATTACAGCCGAATTTCACTCTACATTTCGGAAGATCCTTTCAACTTTGGCGATCCTGCTGCGAACCGCATAGAAGAGCAGCTGGGTCATGCACCGGAAATAGTTACAGACAACGGAAAGGATTACATGGCGTGTTCGATGATTTCAACGGTGCCAAGCGCAACTCCGGCTGCGCATGATCTTGACGGAATTTTTATTCAGCAGCTACATTGGGACAAAGCCAAAGGAATGGAAAAACTGGTGACCCGAAAACCCTAATCCATTTACAATCTCTTATTATTTATTTTTCATTTATTGAAATAAATAAAAATAGGGGATTCAATTTTTAAGAACTATAATAATTTTTTTAAAATTATTCTATTATAAAAGGAAAATTTAAAATGACACGAGTAAGTGGTTTTACTTTTTCTATTACGTTTGTAGTTATAATATTTTCGAGATTAACAGCCTTCAGTGTTAGTGAGTTAAAGTTACTTCCGGAAAATGAGTCTGCAAAATTGCTGCTTAATGAGACAGATTCGGTAGCAATTGTTAAAGGTATAAATGTCCCATCAGGATTAAAAGTGAACCAATTAATAAATCCGCTTTCTATTGATATAAGACAGCCAACTTTCAGTTGGATAGTGAAAAGTGATAAGAGGGGGGATTATCAAGTTGCATATCAAATCATTGTCAGTTCTACAAAAACAAAAGCAGAAAATAATGAATGTGATATTTGGGATAGTGGAAAAATTATATCTGAAGAACAGAGCGACATTATATATAAAGGTATCCAATTAGAAAGTACCAAGGATTATTATTGGAAGGTTTGTACATGGAATAAGGATAATAAGCAGTCTAAGTGTAGTAATATTTCACGATTTGCAACAGGTATGTTCCAAATTTCCGATTGGAAAGGGAAATTTATCGGCAAAAGGAACTACCAACTTTACCGGCAGGAGTTTGTATCAGATTCTACAAAAAATATTGAGAGTGCCTTACTTTATATTGGCTCATGGGGTGTGCCTGTTGTATATATCAATGGGTGTAAAGTCGGAGATGTTGTATTAAATACGGCAGATTGTGTTTTGAGAAAAACAACCTGGTACAGAGGTTTTGATGTAACAAATATGATAGGAAAAAATCGAAATGCAATAGGTGTGATGATAGGTTACGGGCTGCTTGGGAGAGAGGATGGGGATCCAAGCGATATTAGGTTTATTCTAAACCTTGTGATCAAATACCGGGATAGTTCTAGTAAAGTGATTTCATCTGATGGAACATGGAAAGCTACCAAGAAGGGACCATTAATTGCGGATGAATTAAACAACGTAATGGATGGTGAAAAATACGATGCACAAAAAGAGCAAAAAGGTTGGAATGAGCCTTTATTTGACGACAGTAAGTGGGATGTTGGAAATAATGTTTTGAATCTCTGTGAACCAGAGAATACATTAAAATCACAGAGTACACCTCCGATGAAGGTTATTGAAACTATAAAACCGCAAAATATAAAAGAGGTTTTTCCCGGCACATATGTAGTTGATGCCGGACGAAATTTAACCGGCTGGGCACAACTCAAAGTTAATGGCAAAAAAGGAGATAAAGTAGAAATGCGTTTCGCAGAGGATCTTTCCACTCTTTGGAATGATTATAGTTTTAGTGTTGAGGCGAATATTGTAAGCGGTACTGCGGGCATTTTATTCAGAGCTGTGAATGAAAATAATTATTATTATTGGAAGCTTACTACTTCTGGTAAAATAGCAGCATATAAAAATGTTAATGGTGTTATGAAAGCAATTAAAGAAATACCTATTAATTTATCGTTTAATACCAGATATGAAATAAAGATTAAAGTAATCGGAAATAAAATTGAAACTTATTGTAATAACATTTTGATTGATACTCTTTATGACAGCACATTTTTGAGCGGCAAAGTTGGTTTCAGAGAAAGTAAAAGTGACACTGCCCGATTTACTGATATCAAAATTATAAATGAAGTATCAAACAAAATTTTACTTGTTAGTAGTGGTAAAAATCCCGGACTTTGGTTAAATAATGAAAACTTAAATACTTCAGGCAATCAACTTGAAATAACTAATAATGAATATGTTGTCTCCTGCTTTGGGAATATAATTGGCGATATAGATCAATCATCGTTAAGTGTACCAAGTTTTGTTCCCGATGCAATGGGAGCCGGCGCTATGCAGTATGACTATTATATTCATGGCGGCGATGGAGTTGAAACTTGGGAGCCTTTTCAAACTATTCATGGATTTAGATATATTGAAGTTAAGGGTTATGATGGTTTGGATACGGGTAATATTAATATTAGAATAGTTCATGAGGCTGTTGATGAAGAAAAGGAAAACTTAGGTTCATTTAATAGTTCAAATCAGTTAATAAATAATTTATACAAGGCTTCAATATCGAGTATTAAGTCATCATTTCAGTGGGGAATTCCGGCATCATGTGTTTCTCGTGATGAGCGTGGCGGATGGACTGGTGATGCTGAAAGTACATCTCAGGCAGCAAATTATTATACTGATGTGGAACCATCTTATAAACAATGGTTTGAGGATATGAAGGAAACTCAGCATAGTGACGGGTATATTGACAATCTGGCACCCAGACAAGGCGAAAGAGCAGGCGCGATAGAGGAAGATATACCCTGGTCATCGGCTGTAATAAATGTTACATGGGATACGTATTTTGCTTCGGGTAATAAATCAATAATAACTGAACAGTATGGTGCGATGAAACGTTTTATTAACTGGTGTGTTAATACTTCAAATTTTTCTACAAGCACCGAAAATTATGAAGATTATACAACAAACAAAGACTGTTGGGGAGATTATGGTTCTCTTTTAGAAAGCAATTCTTGTTGTCCCATTCCAATGCCTGAAAAGAGTTTATTAGCTACTGCATTTTTCTACAATTCTACGGTTAGGTTATCGATTCTTGCAAATGAAATAGGGGAAAAATCTGAAAGTACTGAACTAAGCAAACTTGCATCAAAAATTCGAAATGCATATAATAAAAAGTTTTTAAAAGAGGATGCACAAGGGGCACATTATTTAGGTAATACACAGGCTGCAAATGCAATTTCTTTGGCATTTGGACTATGTTCTAAAAATAAAAAACCTGAAGTTGCAATGACTATTGTAAAAGAGCTTGAAAATACTGATTATAGTTTGACGATAGGTGTACTTGGTCTTTATACCATATTTGATGCACTATGCGATAATGGATATACGGAAGCTGCGTATAAGATAGTTTCAAAAACTACATATCCCAGCTGGGGTTATTGGATTAAGAAAGGTGCAACCTCAATGTGGGAATTTTGGGATGGCCGTGGTTCTCATAATCACATGTTCATGGGCGGAAAGATGAATGCATTTTTAATTAAAAATTTGGCAGGTATTTCTCCCTTAAAACCGGGATACGCTTCAGTTTTAATAAAACCCGGAATAGTTGGAGACTTAACTAACATAAAAGCAAGTGTTTACTCTCCTAAAGGGAAGATCGAAACCGATTGGATAAAAAACAGCAATTATAGTTTTACGTTAAAGACTTTTATACCTTTGAACAGCACTGCCGAAGTATATATTCCATTGTTGGAAAATAAAGCTTCTGATGCTGTCATTTCCGAAGGGAACTCAGAGATTTATAAAAATGGAATAAAGAAAGACAATGAAATCATAAAATTCATTAAAAAAGAAGATGGATACTTGGTGTTTAAAGTTGCTTCGGGGAGTTATGAATTCAACATTAACAAAAAATAACGCGGAAAATCCGGCAACAAATAATATTATTTGGTATTATACTGTTAAATGAATAATATTTTAATATAGGAAAAACAAATGAAAGTGTTATTGTGTAATATTTTTTCCAATTCAATATTAATATTAAACATACTATTGTGTCAATCAATACTTGCTCAAAATATTAAATGGAAACCTGTACAAGGTCATATAATGACTAAATGGGCAAATGATGTAACTCCTAATAATGTATGGAGGGAATATCCCCGTCCTCAACTTCAAAGAGGAAAGTGGCTGAATTTGAATGGTTTATGGGATTATGCCATTAGGCCGAAAGAAGAAGGCGCTCCCCAAAAATACGATGGTAAAATTTTAGTTCCATTTCCGGTTGAATCAGCTCTTTCCGGAATAGGGAAAAAAGTTGGTGAAAAAAATAAAATCTGGTATAGGAGAAAGTTTGTAGTACCAAAAGATTGGTCAGCAAAACGTATTATAATTCGATTTGAAGCTGTTGATTGGGAGACGCAAGTCTGGATTAACGGAAAAAGTGCAGGGACAAATAAGGGAGGATATGAACGTATTTCTTTCGATATAAAGCCTTACCTTAAAAAATCGGGTAAACAGGAGGTTGTTGTTTCAGTGTGGGATCCGACAGACGCTGGGACTCAACCGAGAGGAAAGCAAGTACAAAAACCGGGTGGTATAATGTATACTTCTGTTACAGGGATTTGGCAAACTGTTTGGCTTGAACCGCTTCCCGCAGCTAATATTGAAGTACTTAAAATTATTCCTGACATTGATAATAATAGTGTTAATATTTCAGCTATATGTGTGAATGTTAATAAATACTTTAAGATGAAAGCAATGGTGTTTGATCATGGGGAAAAAATATCCGAAGGAATAATTGAAATTGCAAAATCAAAGGAAATTTTAGTGCCTAATGCAAAGCTTTGGTCACCTGATTCTCCATTTCTTTATGATTTGAAAATTTTACTGTATGATGAAGAAGGTAATCCAATTGATTCTGTCAGCAGCTATTTCGGAATGAGAAAAATCTCTCTTGGAAAAGATGAAAATGGTATAACAAGAATAATGTTGAATAATAAATTTATTTTTCAATTCGGATTACTAGATCAGGGTTGGTGGCCTGACGGATTATATACAGCCCCAACTGATGAAGCTTTACGTTATGATATTGAAATGACAAAAAAGATGGGATTTAATTTAGCGCGCAAACATGTGAAAGTTGAAAACGAAAGATGGTATTATTGGTGTGATAAGTTAGGGCTGCTTGTCTGGCAGGATATGCCGAGTGGAGATAAAGGAATTTCTCCTATTGAACCGGATATTAGTAAAACCATCGAATCATCGCTGCAATTTGAATTAGAATTGAATCAAATGGTTAATTGGCATATAAACCATCCAAGTATTGTTGTTTGGATTCTTTATAATGAAGGATGGGGGCAATGGAAAACTAAAGAGCTTACAAAAGAAATTGCTTCCTGGGACCAAAGCAGACTTATTGACGATGCAAGCGGTTGGGCTGATCGCGGGGTCGGTGATATTCACGACATTCATTCATATCCCGGTCCTGCTATGCCGGATTTAGAAGAAAATCGCGCAGTAGTTTTAGGTGAGTTTGGAGGATTAGGTCTTCCTTTAAAAAGTCACACATGGATAGACCAGGGAAATTGGGGATATCTCAGATATAACAATGCTAAGGAACTTCAAGACGCTTATACAATCCTTGTAGACAGTTTAATGTATTTAAAGAATAGGGGGCTGTCAGCTGCTGTATATACCCAAACCACGGATGTAGAATCTGAAGTAAATGGCTTGATGACTTATGACCGGAAAGTGACAAAAATTGATCCTGACGTACTTACAAAAATTAATAGCGGATTTCTTCCTCCGGTATTTGATTCTGAAGGGAATATTTTTGTCGATTCAATAGTAGTGGTATTAAATAATATAGCTCCTTCAGGTGAAATTCATTATACAACAGATGGTAGTATGCCTGGTATTGAGTCTCCACTTTATAATAAACTGTTCATACTTTATAAGACAACTACAGTAAAGGCTGCTGCTTTTTGGAATAATCAAAGTTTCAGTGACGTTAAAGAACGGAAATTTGAAAAAGTTATTGAGAGACCTTCCGAAAATAAAATAAACTTAGAAAAGGGACTAAAGTATTTTTATTATGAAAATAATGGCATCCGATGGTCAGTATTACCCGACTGGAATGTACTAAAACCTACAAACAAAGGTATTATTCCGGCTATTATTCTATTACCTAATAAAAATAGAGAATATGATTTTGGTTATGTATATGATGGATATATAAAGATAGAACAATCTGGGATTTATACTTTTTATTTAGAATCAGATGACGGTTCCCAATTATTTATAGGCGATAAATTAGTTATTGATAATAACGGTGTGCATGGTATGCAGGAGAAAGCCGGAAAGATCGCACTCAAAGCCGGGTTCCAGCCAATTCGCGTTAATTACTTCCAGGGGACTGGAGAGAAAGGAATTGAATTAAGATATAAAGGACCCGGATTTAGCAAGCAGTTAATTTTTCCGGAAGTTTTATTTCACGCTAATTAGAATAACAATTGCTAAAATAAAAAATGAAATAATTCTTTCCCCATAGATTTTTCGTGTGTGGATAATACAATGTTAAATATGAAGGCTTGTATAGAATCGAAATAAATATAATAATCTAATTGCATGTTAATGCTTCTAAGAAACATATCAAATACATAAATATTTACTAAACCATATATAGATATTTAACATTCGAATTTAAATGTGGTAAAGCAGGCGGACGTAACTCCAAAGATATTATTAAAACTTCATTTGTCCTGAAATAAAAGTACACAAACTTAATTTTCAAATTATATTTTATCAAATCAAACATTGTCCACATATAAAACAATTTTTAAAATATCAGATTATTTAACATGAAATTAGGATATCATTTTTTCATAATAATAAAAAGATATCTCTAAATTTTTATTTATTTAAATTCAAAAGGTGATACAATGAAAAAATTCGCATTCAAAATGAAACTATTACCGGGGTTTAAGGAAGAATATGCCCACAGGCATGCAGCAATCTGGCCGGAGTTGAAAGAGCTATTGAAGCAAACAGGAGTAAGTGATTACACAATATTCTTGGATGAAGAGACAAATACATTGTTTGCAGTTCAATACCAGGGTGGAGATGCATCATCTCAGGATTTAGGATCAAATCCGATCGTACAAAAATGGTGGAAATATATGGCAGACATAATGGAAACCAACAAAGACTACTCGCCTATATCCATTCCACTGGAACAACTATTTCACATGGATTAAAAAAAATAAACATATCAGAGTACAATAAACACCGAAAATCTCAAATAACAGAACAGGCACAACAATAATAAAACAAAAGTAAGCAACAAATAAGTGATTAAAATATAGGGAAAGAAAAACAATGAATTCAATATTAAGCATTGTATTAATGGCTATAGGCAGCGCCTGTGCGGCAAGTTTTTATGTGCCGATAAAAAAGGTAAACGGCTGGTCGTGGGAATCCTATTGGATAGTACAGGGGGTATTTTCATGGATACTAGCGCCGTGGGTATTTGCATACTTCACAGTTCCCAACCTTAGCGCTGTACTAAGTAACTCACCGTCAAGTGCAGTGATCAATACATTGATCTTTGGTATTCTATGGGGAGTAGGCGGCCTGACCTTTGGCCTGAGTATGCGTTTTTTGGGAATAGCGCTCGGCCAGTCAATTGCCCTTGGATTTTGTGCTGCATTAGGTACGCTAATCCCGCCAATCATCTCCGGTCAAAACCTGCTCGGCACGCATGCAGGTATTCTTATAATAGTGGGAGTAGCAATATGTATCGCCGGAATATCGACAGTAGGCTACGCAGGCTCATTGCGGTCGTTGAGTATGTCAACAGAAGATCGTCAAAAGGCAATTAAAGAGTTTGCAATGAAAAAGGGTGTACTAATAGCAGTACTTTCGGGTATAATGAGTGCATGTTTCAACTACGGGATAAACGGAATACCGGGTTTTATGGATGCAGGCAACGTAATACAGAAAGTAGCAGCGGCAAACGGAACAAACCCGTTATTTGTAGCTAACCCGGTGTACATATTTGTAATGTTCGGAGGGTTTCTGACGAATTTTGTATACTGCATGTACCTGAATGTAAAGAACAAAACATTCAGGGATTATCTTTCCGTATCTTCAAACGTACTTATAAGTAACTTACTTTTCTGTTTACTGGGCGGAACGCTCTGGTACTTGCAGTTCTTTTTCTTCGGAATGGGACAGAGTAAACTGCCGGTGGGAATGATAGCCTTCGGTTGGAGTATACTGATGGCGATGAATATACTGTTCAGTAATATATGGGGAATTATATTGAAGGAGTGGAAGGGAGCAGGAAAAAAGACAATCACAGTATTGATAATAGGGCTGGCAGTACTTATCCTATCAACATTTGTAATCAAGTTATAATACAGAATAAAAATATAAACTATATAAAAAAACAGACATAATTCAAATATAGGAGTACAAACAAAAATGCAAGATAAAAAAACAGTAGAAAAAGCATATCAGTATGCTAAGGAACAATATGCGGCATTTGGAATAAACACAGATGAGGCATTACAGAAGTTGGATAAGATAAACATAAGTTTACATTGCTGGCAGACAGACGATGTTGGTGGGTTTGAGACACCGGATGCTGAACTGAGCGGCGGTGGAATCCAGGTAACCGGAAATTACCCTGGAAAGGCAAGAACAATAGAACAATTGAAAAAAGACATAGAAAAGGTAATGGATTTATTGCCGGGCAAGCAGCGCCTAAACCTTCATGCAATATATGGAGACTTTAAGGGAGAAAAAGTAGAGCGTGACCAGATAACAGTAAAACATTTTCAAAGCTGGATAGACTGGGCGAAGAAGCTTGGAATAGGACTTGATTTTAACCCAACATGCTTCTCCCACCCATATGCTGACGATGGATTTACTCTGTCCAGTAAGAATGAGAAATACCGTAAGTTCTGGGTAGAACATGTAAAGCGTACAAGAAAGATAGCGGCAGATATGGGAAAACAGCTGGGAACCCCTGCGGTAAATAATATCTGGGTGCCTGATGGTTCAAAGGATGTACCTGTAGACCGTAATGGATACCGGTCATTATTGAAGAAATCACTGGATGAGATATTTGCAGAGGAATACCCGAAAGAATATCTGAAAGATTCACTGGAGAGCAAACTGTTCGGCATAGGGTCAGAGGCAATGGTAGTAGGTTCTCATGAATTTTACATGGGGTATGCTGTAACGCGTAAAAAAATTATAACCCTGGACAATGGCCATTTCCACCCGACAGAACAAGTAGGAGATAAAATATCGGCGCTTCTGCAATTTGTGGATGAGCTGTTGCTGCATCTATCAAGAGGAGTAAGATGGGACAGTGACCATGTGGTAATATTTAATGATGAAATACAGTTGATAGCACAGGAAACGGTACGTGCCAAGGCGCTTGACCGTGTAAATATAGCATTGGATTATTTTGACGGAAGCCTGAACAGAATAGGCGCATACGTAGTAGGAGCAAGGGCAGTACAATTAGCATTCTTATATGCATTGCTGGAACCTACGGAACTGATAAAGAAGGAGGAAGATGAAGGAAAGAACTTTGAACGACTGGCGTTGTTGGAACTACTGAAGACAAAACCGTTTGGCGCCGTATATGATTATTACTGTGCAAGTAATAATGTACCTATAAGTGAAGATTATATAAGCGAAATACAGAAATATGAATGTGATGTTTTAAGTAAAAGATAATTTTACCGACGACGAAGAATGAAAAGCCTTCTACAAGCCTTGTTTTGTGTTTCAAGCGCTTGTAGAAGGATTCTTTTTTGATTAAATAATGTATAACACTTTTATTGAGGGCAGAATGGAAACAAACAAAACTAAAATAGGATTATTCTCAATTGGTCTTAATACATATTGGGACCAATTTCCTGGACTTTTAACCAGACTTGAAGGTTATCGCAAAGATATATCGAAACGGTTAAGCTTATTTGGCGCTAATGTTATAGATGCACAAATGGTAGACACGATTGAAAAAGCACATGCAGTCGGCGATCAGTTTATTATGGAAAATGTCTCGGTCATTTTTCTTTATATATCCACTTATGCTCTTTCCTCAACCGTATTACCTATTGTTCAAAAAGTAAAAGTCCCTGTAATCATTCTAAATTTACAACCATTGCCGGCTATTGATTATACTGCATTCAACAAGCTAAATGACCGCGGAAAGATGACTGGTGAATGGCTGGCGCATTGCCAGGCATGTTCAGTTCCTGAAATTGCAAATGTGTTTAACCTTTCGGGTACCCGTTATGAGATTGTTACCGGGTATATGGGAGATCAAACAGCCTGGAATGAAATAGAAGAATGGATTGATGCGGCACAAGTTGCAAATGTAATGAGCAATAATAATCTCGGTATTCTTGGACACTATTACAACGGGATGCTTGATGTCTATACCGACTTAACTCAACAATCAGCTGTTTTTGGTACTCATATAGAACTTGTTGAAATGTGCGAAGTAAAAAAATATCGTGATGAAATTATTGAATCGCAGGTAAAAGGAAAAATCGACGAATTTCATAAGGAATTTGAAGTTTCACCGAAGTGCTCAACTGAAGAACTTGAACGCGCAGCCCGTACATCAATAGCTCTTGACAAACTTGTGGATGTCCATAAACTAGGTTCCCTGGCATATTATTATGAAGGCTCACCGGGTAACGAATATGAAAATATTGCCACATCAGTGATTGCCGGAAACACTCTTCTAACGGGCAAACACGTTCCGGTAGCAGGTGAATGTGAAGTGAAAAATGCTCAGGCTATGAAAATAATGGATACATTTGGAGTGGGTGGTTCATTCTCAGAATTTTATGCTATGGATTTTAATGATGATATAGTAATTCTTGGACATGATGGGCCTGCTCACTTTAGGATTGCAGAAGGCCCGGTTAAGTTAGTACCGCTACCGATATACCACGGCAAACCAGGTCAGGGTCTTTCAATTCAAATGACAGTTAAAAACGGGCCGGTAACTTTATTATCTGTAGTGCAGGGAAAAGAGGGCCTCTTTTTGCTAACGGCGGAAGGAGAATCGGTGCCAGGCCCGGTACTTGAGATTGGTAATACCAACAGCCGATATCGGTTTTTAATAGGAGTGCGCGAGTTTGTAAATCGCTGGTCAAAAGAAGGTCCGGCACACCATTGTGCTATAGGTTTAGGGCACATTGCAGGAAAGCTCAATAAACTTGGAATTCTTTTTGGGATTCCAGTTGTAAAAATTTGTTAACCTATAAAATCGTATTGTCATGAAATAGGTTAATATTTTTTACGATTTACTTCATCATGACCTAGTAAAGCGGAGCCGTATTGAGGTTCTATACTTTCTCCGGCATTCTATATTCTAAATTTAAATTAACGGAAATCATAATATCCTAATAGAGGTAAAATTAAAAAAGGATAAGGAAAGTACATATAATTTCAAAAGTTGTGGAAAATCGCTGAATACCGGATTGGGAAGAAATGATTTTCGGGTTTTTATTTTTAAAAATCCTTTTTGAGTCTCTTGATATGCAAGGAAATGGCAGAACAGCACGGGGAAACAATCTCAGTTAAAAGTTCTGCAGGGAAAGAAACAGATATTTTATTTTCGCTGCCGAAAGCACAATAAAAAATGACTTTAATATGATTTTACCTCCCGCATCGAATTGCGGAGTTGTCCGGTTCCATATGATCTTTCATATTGATTTTTTGGGAAGTAATTTTATTACGCAATATCATAGCAGATGTTTACTATTTCAACAGACCGAGATAGGCAATCGGGGGAAAGTTCAAAAAGCCACGGTGAAGTTATAATGTGTCTTTCAATGCTATGAATAAACAAAAAAATTACGTGAATCTATTCTTGCTGTAATAAGTTTGAAAATATTATTTTTTTACTAAGTTTATACCAATGCACAAAACATAGTTCGGAAATTTAGTATTTAAGAATAATTTGATTTGTTGTGCTATCACAAGATAATCTCCCTTATTATCTTTTAATTTCTTTACCTTAATATCTATTCCTTCTTTTCTTTTAATTGTTTGCTCTTTTTCTAATTCTTCTATATAGTTATATATTTCTTTTTGAATTGCCCACATATACCTTTCTATTTTTGATTTCTGGTAACCCTTCTTTTTACTACTTGATAATCTTATTTTACTTCCATCAATTGCTATTTCCTTAAAGTTTGCATATCCCTTCTGTTTGGCTCTTAATATTATCTACGTAAATAAATCTTTCATTATGTCAAGATTATGCTGTATAAATCTGGATATTGTTGTTTGATCTGGTTTCAGGTTGCATGAGGCATATATAAAATCCGTGCGCTTTTTACAATATTGCTCTATCTTTCTTGTACTATATATTGACTGTGTGAATGCAAGAAATATTATGGCTAAAATTATTTTCGGTTCATATGAATCGGCTCCTTGAGCTGCATATCTTTCATATATTTTACTTAAATCCAATTTATCTATTACTGCTGTTATATATCTTATCTTGGCATCTTTCTCTAAAAAATCATATAAGTAATGGCCCAAAAGAATTGTTTGATTCCTATCTGCCGTTATAAATCCCATTTTGTCTCTGTTCTATTTGTTTTATTTTTATAGATAAATATATTTAAATCCTTTGAGATTAAAAGGCATTTTCAGGTTTTATTGCTACTTAATTTGCAACACCCTGCGGAGGCTGAAATCCGCCCCAACGGGAAAAGATAAATCAATAAGAAAATTTTTCCATAACATGAATTCATAAAAAAAGGTTGAATAAAAATTTATTCATCCCACTTGTCTGTTCTAAAAGTTGAGGCAGGCAGTTGTTCTTTATTGAATAATGTTGCTTCGCCTTGATTGTTCCACTCATACTTGACTGCTGCGGGTTTCTTAACTACAGGGCTGAAAACGATCAATTTTTTACTGTCAACTTTAACCTCGGCTTTAAAAAACTTTTTATCTTTCTCGGCTATTATAAAGTTTGTTTCCCCCTTAATTTATTTAAACATTAATCCGGTGCCTGCATCATCAAATGCAAGCACAGCTTTATTCTTTTTGATTTTTATAGACTTATACAAAGGGCCGGAGTAAACTATTTTCTTATTATAATTTTTTGCTAGCGCCCATAATGCAAGGCGTTTACCTACATCTTGCTTATCGGGCGGATAAATATTATTTAAAGTTGCAAAATCCAGAGTTACTGCCATTCCCGTATTTGGTACCGATAGCGTTAAGAACCGCGCTTCTCTTATTATATAAGACTTGGCGGATGTTTTATAATTACAGGGAGCGATTTGTACGAAATAGAACGGGAAATTCCCTTCTCCCCATTTATCTCTCCAGTTTTTAATCATTAATGGGAATAAAGTTTTAAAATTATAAGGCGCTCCAACGTTTGTTTCTCCCTGGTACTATATTGTACCTTTTATACAGTAGGATACTAAAGGGGCAATCATACCGTTATATAACATTGTGGGTGTGTTGGGGGAAATATCAATTGACGCTTTTGGACGCGAATTAAACTCTTCACCTTCAATTTTATATAAGTAGAATTTATCACTTATAAATTCGGCAACAGGTAAATATTTTCAATCACCTTTGAGCGAAATACTTCCATTGTTGTCATTTCCGGAAGAGTCGTGATTCGCTCCTTTGGATGATATCGTTGGATGAATATTCATATTTACATTATTACCCCATATACCGCCGCCGCCGCCTGGATCCAGGGCTTTAACAATAATTACTGCAGCAGCAATTATTAAAACTGAATCTTTTACGAGTTCTTTCGGAATATTATAAACTCTTGCTTGCTGCCAAAATCCTGTCTTTTGAATCCTGCCTACTAATGTTCCATTAACATACGACCTGTCCATAGCATCAACAGGTCCGAGTTCCAACACCAGGTCCTTACCAATCCAGGTTTTGGGGATTTTAATTTTTTTTCTAAACCACACTAGTCCATCGAAATTTCCAGCCTCGGTATTTTCCCAGTAAACAGGCAGATTCATAGTTTTCCAATTTGCATCGTTAAAGTCAGGCTTTGCACAAGAACTATCTCCAAATTCCAAATTTTCCCATTTGTGTTCCACATCTTTAGAATTTACATCAATAACAGGATGGCTGTGTATCCAATCATTTAATGTAACTCAGAAATCCACCTTCTCCGAAGGTGGTTATGTTCTTTCGGCTAAGTGTCAAAAACCAGATTATTCCCCATGTCCAGGTTCACATTATTCCCCACCTTAAAAACAAATATACCGATTTTATTTTTTCATAGTAAATACCTCCTAAGCGTTTTGATTTTTAATGGTT
>Ga0182027_10004166_pt1 | contig 22562 bp, 20 predicted proteins | sample 712E1DmetaG_FD_121300 | JGI IMG/M metagenome (GOLD analysis project Ga0182027, IMG submission 121300) | Permafrost microbial communities from Stordalen Mire, Sweden - 712E1D metaG (Illumina Assembly) | ecosystem: Environmental > Terrestrial > Soil > Wetlands > Permafrost | place: Sweden... | reverse complement strand
CTAATGATATATAATCTTATCTTGTACCTGATCAGCCTTGCGAAGGTTAAAATTTGCCCGGATCTCCATTTCAAATGCAAAGGGAGGTTGGCGGACAGCTTTTTTTGCCAGAGCCGGAACCTTTGCAAGGGTCGGTTAAATAATCAGATTAATTTATAAGGGTTAAACCTTGAAGGTCTTGATCCAAATTCTCATTGTAATCCTGCAACTGATTGCTGCCAGCTTGCTGGGATTTGCCCTGGCGGCCGCCCTGGGGATCGGGAATGGCTGGGAGTTGGTAGTTTTCATCCTGGGCTTTTCGCTGGGCGTGTGGGGTGTGGGTACGCTTGCCACCCGGATGAACAAAACCTACCAGACGCGTGCCCAACTCATCCGCCTGACGGCCACGCTGCTGATCAGCGCGCTGTGTGTGCTGATCATCCTGGTCACCCCCGCGATCGGCTTCGTTCGCATCCTTTATCCGCTGGCCGGCGCATTCATCGGCTACTATCTGCCCGGGGTTGTTTTGAAACGCTGAGTACCTTTCTGAATATTAAAAATTGCAAAAAGAGAGTATGCGGCTTTGGCGCATACTCTCTTTTTGCATCCTACTATAAATTCATAGCTGCCGTACCAGTTCCTCCGGGTGGGTGACCGGTAGCAGGCACACAAAGCCGGTGCAGACATGTGCGGTGGGCTTGCCGGCCAGCAAGCCACGTTGCTGCAGCAGCGCCGGCGAACCGGGCGCGGGCGGCAGGGCCGAAGCAGCCAGCACCAGGTTGGGGCGGTGCCCTTCCCTGACCGTTGCAAGCAGGGCGCGCGCGCGCGGGTCCGACAGGTTCCCGACGATGGCCACCTGCCGGATGTTGCTCAGCGCAAAATCGGCCGCCGAGAGCCACGCCCCAAATGCGGCCGGATAGCGCAGCGCCATTTGACTGACCAGGCGCAGCGCCTCTTCGGCGCGTTCCCGGTAGGCCGGATTGCCGCTGAAGGCTGCCAGCTTCAAGAGCGCCTGGGCAGCCAGGGCATTCCCGCTGGGGGTGGCATTATCCTGCAAATCCTTCGGGCGCACCAGAACCGTTTCCGCATCCGCAGGTGTATCGAAGAACCCGCCGCGCGGGTCGCTGAAGCGCTCCAGCATTTGCCCGGCCAGCGTTTCGGCTTGCTGGTACCAGCGCGGTTCAAAATCGGCCTGGTAGAGCGCCAGCAGGCCCAGGATCAGCGCGGCGTAATCCTCCAGGAAGACTTCCTCCCCGGCCTGCCCATCCCGCCAGGCGTGCCTCAGCGAGCCGCCCGGGCTTAGGGCACTCAGCAGGAAATCGGCGGTCCGGGCGGCGCGGGCGGTCAGTTCCGGGTTCCCGAAGGCCACGCCGGCCTGGGCGAACACCTCCAGCATCAACCCGTTCCAGGCGGTCAGGACCTTGTCATCCGTGGCAGGGCGCACCCGCTCGCGCCGCACGGCCAGCAGGCGTGCATGGCACTCCGCCAACTTCTTCTGTACATGGGCGCGCGTCAGGCCGAAATGAGCCGCCAGCCCGGCGTCATCCAGGCGGCGTTGCAGCACGGTGCGGCCTTCCCAGTTGCCGGCGGCAGTGATCCCATAAGCGAGTTCGAAGAATTCGGATTGTTTCCCCAAGATGTCGCGCAGCTCGGTCAGTTCCCAGGCGTAAAATTTGCCTTCCTTGCCCTCCGAATCGGCATCCAGACTCGAATAGAAACCGCCCTCGGGGGAGCTCAGTACGCTTTCCACAAAACCCAGGCTTTCTTCCACCACCCGCCGGAAGGCCGGTTCGCCGGTGACCTGCCAGGTGTGCAGATACACGCTTGCCAGTTGGGCGTTGTCATAGAGCATCTTTTCGAAGTGTGGGATGTGCCAGGCGGCGTCTGTGGAATAGCGGGCGAAGCCGCCGCCGACCACGTCATACATGCCGCCGCGCGCCATGGCATGCAGAGAGTGCAGCACCGGCCCCAGCGCCTTGGGATCCCCGCCCAGATATTGGCGCAGCAGGAACTCGAGCAGCATGGGCTGTGGGAACTTGGGCGCGCTGCCCCAGCCGCCGTTCTGCCAATCGTAGGCCTGGATCAGGCTGTGCGCAACCCTGTTCAGGTCGGGCGTGCTGAAAGTTTCCTGCGACGGCTGTTGGCCGGATTGGGCTAGGAGTTGTTCGGTCAGGCGGGCGCTTTCCTGCAGGATCTCGTCGCGCTTTTTTTGCCAGGCGGTCGCCAGCGCCTTCAGCAGCTCGCGGAACCCGGGCAACCCATGCGCCGGGCGGGGTGGGAAGTAGGTGCCACCGTAGAAGGGCTGCAGGTCGGGTGTCAGGAAGACCGACATGGGCCAGCCGCCCTGTCCGGTCAGCGCCACCACCGCGCCCATATACAGGCTGTCCAGGTCGGGACGTTGTTCGCGGTCGACTTTGATACTGACAAAATTTTTGTTGAGGAAATCAGCGGTGGCGGGATCCTCAAAGGATTCGTGCGCCATCACGTGGCACCAGTGGCAGGCGGAATAGCCAATGCTCAGGAAGATGGGTTTGTCTTCCTGACAGGCTTTTTCCAGGGCGGGTGCCCCCCACGGATACCAATCCACCGGGTTGTTGGCATGTTGGCGCAGGTAAGGTGAAAGGGAGTCGGCGAGGTGGTTGGGCATCAGGTTTTCAACAAATGAAGAGAGACAAAAATTATCCGCTAACCATGCAAAAAACATTAGTGGAGATTGAGATAAGCCTGTACCAGGCAAAAACTGGCAGACAAAACGCCGTTTCGTGTACGTACTATTCGGTTGAACTTGTATTTTCCATTAAAACGTTTCCCGGGGAATATATTAATCAGATAAATATTATCTTAATAAAATAAATTTTAGCTTAAAATTGCGTGAGATTCCGGTTCATCCGGCGAAAATATGCGATCCGAGCAACGAAAAGGAATAAATTGAGTGGGGTGAAGCGAGCAGGCCATGCCACGTCTGTTCAAGGGAATAATTTTGCCAGCCATTGGAAGACATTCCTGGCAAAGCGCAAGTTGTCGGCCTGGTTTAATCCCTGATTGTCCCATAAGTTGGTATCGGAAATAACCATTATCCGGCCGGCATCACATTCACAGAATGCGATCACGCTATTCCCCACTTTGTCTGCGGCGGCCGATTGGCTGGGCGGCGTGACTTGCAGAATGCCGCCTTCCGAGAAAAATTGTATGGAAGTCACGCCGGAAAAAAAAGGCTCGTTCGAATAGCTGGCCGGACCGTTCGAGGTTAATTCACCCAGACCGATCGAAAATCTGCGGCTGACAGGATCAAGAAGGTTTTCAAAGGTGGGAATATCGCTCATGATCAAAAGGCCATGCCCCGATACCCGCACGAATTGCTCGATTTGATCGACCTGACCACTGGTATAGGTTATTTTATTATCGGGCGCTTCTGAGAGCACCAAGATGGAATAGGAATCCAGATTGGTCAGGTCACCGCTTGAAATTGAAAAATTATCCTGGCTGAGATTCTGCGCCAGATTTTTATACATGCCATCCGGAGTATAGGCCGAACCGGTTGAAATTCCCCATAAAACCTTTACATCGGCCGCAGGTGGGGTCAGGGCGGAGGCGGCGGCGGAGGAAAACAACCCTTGCAAGCTCCTCGCCATAAAGATACCGATCAACACGAGCACAACTATTGTGGCGACGGGGATCCAAAGCTTCCAGTTTATGGGCTTTTTAGGGTGCTCTTCAGGGGGAACTGGATGCTCATCGATTGGCCCGCTGGGAGGCACTTTTTTGCTGCCTGCAAGTATTGTCCTTTCAGCGGTCCCGACCGCAGCTACCGCCATATTGCCTGTCTGGATATTCGCCTTCTTCGCTCCCGCCAGCAGGGTTTGGCCGCCGGCCAGGGTTTCCAGATCGGTCGCGAATTCGTTCATGCTCTGGTAGCGATCTTCCGGCTGCCTTTGCAGTGCTTTGAGAATCATATTTTCCAGCTCTTTGGGCAGATCCGGCACGAACTGGGTGGGGAGAGGCAGCGGTTCCCTGGCCTGTTTGAGCATGACGCCAATGGGTGTGTCGGCGGTGTAGGGTTTGCGTCCGGTCACCAGTTCATAGAGTACCACGCCGAGCGAATAGATATCCGATTGTGGCCCGGATTGCCCGGTCCACTGCTCGGGAGCCATGTATTCAGGCGTGCCGATGGTCATGCCGGTGCCGGTGAGTGTGCCGGCCTGGTTACCGATCAGCTTGGCGATGCCAAAATCGGAGAGCATCGGCAGGCCTTTTTCGGTCAGCAGGATATTGGCGGGTTTGATATCTCGATGAATGATATTATGCTCGTGGGCATATGCCAGCGCCTGGGCAATTGGCAACAGGATGCGCAAACCCTGCTGAACGCTCAATGGATCATCGGCTCTCTCCTTGAGCGCCCCGCTGGGGAGATATTCCATCACGAGATAAGGTGCGCCTTCGTAATTCCCATAATCGTGCACGTGTACGATATTCGGATGGGATAACTTTGCCAGCGCTTTGGCCTCACGCTCGAACCGTTTCAAAACCTCGTTGAGCATGCTCGGGGGGAATTGATCGGTCCGGATGACCTTGATGGCCACAAAGCGATCCAGAACGGAGTCACGGGCTTTATATACGGTTGCCATGCCCCCTTCACCGAGTTGCTCAAGGATTTGGTAGCGCCCAAGCGATTGGCCGATCAGGGCAGACATGATGATATGTCTCTCTCAAGAAAATGCCATGCTATGAGCGCTCGTATCCACTGAGTAACCGGGATCGATTGTGCAATTATCATTTCAGGGCGTTACCAGGAACCAGACCCCACCGATTCCCTGCCCGTTGGTGTCTCCGGGGTTGATATCTTTGTAATAATAATAGAGCGGTGCGCCTTTGTAGGTAACTTGATGGGCACCACTCTGCAGCAGAATAACACCCAGGTTGGCCTGTAAAACTCCGGGGCCGGCATTAACCCGCTTTTCCGCCAGCAGAGGCTTCCACACGGTCAGGCAAGTCGGGCTGCAATTACTTATGCCGGGAGCGTCATTTAAAGAGAGATACAGGCTGTTCCCCTGGCCATCCGTAAGAAATGAAACACTCCCTGAGGCTTTTTGAATGTTAATGGTGACATCCTGGACGAGCCCGGTTACATTAAATGGCGGGGCCACCATTTGCCCATTAACATATACGGGGTTATCCGGACCCGGAAATTCCAATTTTCCGATAATTCCGTGGTCTTCGTGCAACATGGCATACAATACCGGAGTAGCCAGACTGGTATCGATCTTAACCACCACGTTGGTATTAATTCCATTCTTTAACATGGTGTAGCCGATGTATGGTCCCATCGTTCCATCGGAATTCTGCCGGTGGATAACCACCCACCAGTTCCCATTGCTGACAATTTGTGCAATCGTCACGGTTCCATTCTGAAGGGCCTGGTCTGAGATAGTGATGGAAGGTTGCAGGGCGCCAGGTACGCTGGTTGCAGCGGCAGTTTGCCCGCTGGTGATCTTGAATGTGCTTCCGATCATCTTGGCGCCCACCATGACAGGTGCATCCGGACCAGGGAATTCGAATGTACCGACCGTGCCTTATCTACGTGCAGTTGGGCAAACAACGTCCCCTGTGCGTTCATGGGGTCCACCGGCACCATCACCATCTGGTTGTCGCCATCCTTTACCGCGGCGTGACCGATGGGCTGGTTCGGTTGCCCATACGCATCCGTGGTGTAAATAACGATCCAGCCTGGTCCAGAGCTGACCACCTCGTCCACCATGACGGCGTTGTTCAACAGGGGTTGGTCGGAAACTTTTACCAGCAGGTTGGACCCTCCCGCCGAAGGAGTATCCATGGCCATGGTGCCAGCCGCGGATGTGGGGGTATCGGCTGCGGCGGCATGGATACTTACATTAAAAGCCGGCGAAACCATATTACCGTTGAACATGACCGGCACATCTGGTCCGGGGAATTCATAAGTTCCCACCGTCCCGGAATCTACATGTAACATGGCGTACAACACGGGCGTGACCTTTGCCGGATCAATTTTCACAACAATATTCTTATTGTCACCATTATTGAGATGAGTTTCCCCAATGACGTCGCCTATATTCCCATTCAATTGAGCATGGATCACCATCCAGCCCGGCCCCTTGCTGAAAGCATCTGCGACGATCACCGATGTGCCATCTGTTTGCTGGTCATTGACCGTCACAGACGGGTTTCCTCCGGTGTTGGGAATGATGGTGGTAGGCTGCCCTTGCGAATTCCCCTGGCCTGGGGACGACAAAAAAGAACCGCAGGCGGTTAGGAAAACCAAAATGGTTATGACAGACAGCCTTAAAGCGGATGAGAGCGAGTTTTTGTTCATGGGTAACTCTCCCTTCATTGGTTCGGTACCAATAAAATAGTCATTTGCTGAAATACCAGTAAAGATTCAAAACTTGCCACGGACGGTTTTATTTCATTTTTATTATAATAATTTGGATATTAATTGTCAACTATATCGCCTAACCCAATGGAACCATATTGATTGCTGGCTGGGTTGCCATTGACTCAGCGGCGTCAGCTTAATCTGCTTCTCAAGGCGATAGGCAGTCGCCAGAAGTTTCAATTTACTTCGGTATCGACCGGATATTTACATAAATCATCGCCAGGATCGCGGTAAACAGGAAGATATACACCAGCAGCCGGTTGCGTGAGATGCGCTTGGTCGTTTTGCCGGTCTCCGGGATGTTTTTGCGGGCTAATTGCTCGCGCAGGAATTGCAGGTCGCTTTCACGTGGGAACAAACGCTTCGGAACCATCTGGAACATGATGTAGGAGCGATACAGCAGCACCATATCCTTGCCTTCGGCCCATTTCAGGAAGTTGTTCCAGGGGATCATTGCGCTGCCCTTCGGGTTGCTGACCCTCAGGCCCTCCTCGGATAGCTCCATCTCGAACGGAGCCGAGAGGTCCTTGTGCTTTTTGAACGTCTGCCCCAGCATGAAGGGTTTGTAAACGTACTGGTAGAGCACGAAGACCAGCAGCAGTGCCAGTGGCGCCAGCAGGTACGGCCACTGCAGCCGGCCCAGCAGCACCAGGGCGATCAGCGAACCGTAGAAAAGCAGCGCAATCGCCACCAGGAAGACGCGCGTGCCGTACGAAGCCGCAGCCTGCCGGGCGTGCAGTTGCTGGGCCTTCTTAAAATCGTCGAGGTTGTATTGGCCTTTGATCTGGATCATGATTTCTCCGAAAATTCCAAACGTCAACCCAAAGGGGGATGATATCATCTCCGATTATATGGTATATTGCTCGAAACTTAGCCTATTATCCTCTCGGAGGGAACCGGAATGGAAGATCTCAAACCCACCACATGCCCGAACTGCGGTTCGCCGCTGGATGTCAAGCCAGGCGATACGCGTATCAAGTGTGCCTATTGCGGCAGTTCCATCACCGTCAGCGAGCACGCCGATTCCACCCCGGAAGTGCCCCAATATGTGTTCAAGATCGACGATCAGACCGCCCATGATATCGGTACGGCCGGGAAAGTGGCCGGGGGGATCGCCATTGGCAGCATCATTATTCCGCTTATCATTACCGTTGTGGTGCTCTGCGGGGTGGGCGCTACCCTGTTCTTCGTATTTCGCAATGTCAATTCTACTATCAAGAGCGCGCTGCCCCTGATTTCCTCCACTGATTTGCCTTTGTCCACGCCTTACCCCACCGATACACCGTACCCCGTTCCAACTGCATCGCCTTCTCCCACGAATGCCCCGACTGGCACGCCCTTTCCAACCCCGATCCCGTTTGCAAAGGTGCTCTGGAAGGATAACTTCGCCTCCATGTCAACCGGCTGGGACCAGGTACACGAAACGGATTACATCCTGGAATATAAAAATGGTTCCTATCACGTGACGGTGGGCAAAACAGACGGCGGCCAGTCGGTCTGGAACGGCAACGATTACACCGATATGAGCGTGGAAGTGGACGAGACCCTTAACTCTGGCCCGGATGACGCGCTGGTGGGCGTCTCCTGCCGCTTCTCGCAGGCCAACGGCGGGTACAGCTTTGAAATCTCCAGAAATGGCTTTTACGGCATTTACGTTTATGACTCTACCGGCAGCCCCAGCGGGTTGTACGAGGACACGCTTTCCCCGAACACGGTCAATCCCACCGGGCCCAACCATATCGAGGGCATTTGCAGTGGGACATCCCTGACCATGGTTTTGAACGGCGTAACCCTTGCGCAGGTGACCGATTCAAGCATTCAATCCGGCGCGGCCGGCTTGGTCGTGCGCACCGGCGATAGTGGCACCGCCGGCATCGATGTGTCGTTCAACCAGTTTGTGGTCAAGGGACCATAGAAATTATGGAAGAACCGCATTTTGAGCGTGTGTGGCCGCGTAGCATACCCGAAGGGCGCGAAGCCGCACATGTTCAAAATGCGAACTCCTCCGGCAATTTTGATGGAATAGAATCACGCTCTCTTGAATAAAGAGAGCGTTTTCTTGAATTGTTGAGATTTTGTTGAATTTCTGGCTACAGATCTTAAAGCCAGGTTTCCAGGTCGAAGGTTGCAGTAAATGGGTTGGCAAAAAGCACACCTTCCAGGATCTGCCCATCCTGGAAGGCTTCGCTGAAGATCACCGGGATTTGGTTAAGCCGGGCGGACGCCCACATCTGGGAGTCATAATATGCCAGCCGGTGGTCACGTACACCGCGGGCGGCTTCCAATACGATCTGGGGCGTCAGGTTGAAGATCGGCCAAGTGGCCGCAAAAAGAGCGGCCTGGTCGAATGCCTGGGCAGCCGTCATCGGTGGGTCGAGTTTGCGCATGGCTGCGTTGATGAATTCTGCCAGGTTCTGTGTGTTCAACCTGCCCAGTCCAGCTTCCCGTAGTCGATTCAAAACCAGTTCAGCGCGTTCCTGTTTCTTAAGGGTACTGTTGTCAAAGAAATACACCAGCACATCGGTGTCCACCAGAACGGCTGGCATCGATCATTTCCCCTTCTCTGGCTCTTCGTATAATTCCTGACGGTTCCACTGGACAGGTTTTCCCTGGCCACCAAACTCAGCTTTACGTTCATTAACGTAACACAGTATCTCATTCCATGAAGCTTCGCTGCCAAGAATAGGATAATAGGCTGCGCTTTCATCCCGTTCCAGCACCTGGCACACCACCTCTGACTCGCTAATCCCGCGCTGCCTGGCGGCGCGCTTTAGAAACTGGTTCAGCCGCTTGGGGAGGTAGAGCTGTTTGCGTGTCATCGTTTCACTCATTTTGTCTCTAATATACATCTCTTGGAAGTTGAATAGTCAAAGACCGGCCAGAGTGTTAAAGTCGCCATGAGGATTTCCATCCTTGGAAATTAAACAATGCAGCTACGAAGAGCCCGCCAAGGCTTCCTTAAAAATCCTTCGCGGGCTTCGCTTCTTCGGGGTAAATTATTTGAGGCGGGTTTAATTCCCGGCCATATCCGATGCCATCTTAATCCGTTCCCCTAGAGGCGGGTGATCGTAGAACATGAACACCACCCATTTCTCCGGGTCCACTTCGCCCAGGTTCTGGTTGGCCAGCCGCACGAACGCCGAAGCGAAGGCCCTGGCGTTGCCGGTACTTTGCAGGGCGTATTCGTCTGCCAGGCGTTCACGCCAGCGCGAGACGGCATTATCCAGCGGTTGGGTCAGCAAACCGAACGCCCCCAGCACCACTCCCAGCGCCGGCAGCCCGGCAATGTCGGACGGGCCGGAGAAACCGAACTGCCTGGCCGCCCAGCCAAGTGCCAGTGAGGCCAGGAACAGCCCGACCAGGGTTGATATGGTTCCGAATGCTATCAGGATGGGGATATCCTTGTGAACATGGTGCCCCAGCTCATGGGCCAGAACGGTTTCGATCTCTTCCGTGGAGAACTCATTGATCAGGGTATCACCCAACACGATCCGGCGCGTGTTGCCAAGCCCGGTCAACGCGGCGTTGGCTGCCTTGGTGCGTTTGGACATGTCGAACTTGAATACGCCGCTTACCTTGGCATGGGCACGTTCGGCCAGCTTCATCAAGCGTTCGGCCAGCTCGGCGTGTTCCTCGCCCAGCGGAACGAATTTGTTGAAAAGCGGCATGATCAGGATGGGTGCGAGGTTGGAAAGGAGCACGGTGAAGACCAGCATGCCTGCGCCCGTCCACAACCACCACCAGCCGCCGGTCAGCCGCAAGGCCAGATAGACCAGCTCCAGCACGATCAGCCCCAGCGGCGCGGCGATCAACAAATTCTTCAACTGGTCGGTCACCCAGCCTTTGAAATCCTGGTTGGATTGGCCAAAGCGGTGCGGCAGGACGAAGCCGGAGTAATAGCCCAGGGGCAGTTCGAGTAGGGATGCAATCCCGCCAAAGATAACAGCAAACAAGAGCACCAGCAGCCAGTCGTTGGTGGTAAACGTTCGCAGCCAGCCGGCCAGTGCTTTGGCCCAACCAAAGAATAACCAGGCCAGCAAATAGATGGCGCTGGCGAGCGTATCCCACAGCCACAAGCGCCGGTGGATGCGGGCGTATTGTTTGGCTTGTTTTTGCTTTTCAGGATCAAGGGTAGTGGTTGTCATGGGCTTATTTTGCCACAGAAGGCACGGAATGGTCAGGGTAATCCCGGGATATAATATAAAAAGTTAACTTAAAACTTTTTCGAAAATTATAGAAGAAACCCATTTTGAATGTGTGCAGCGAAGCCGCAAACATTCAAAATGTGCACTCCTCCCGAGTTTTCGGAAAGGCATAAATCCAAAAAGAGGTGCTCATTATGGAAGATCTTGTCCCCGGACTGCAGGCTGAACTTGAACACACTGTCACCGCAGCTGATTCCGCTGCCCAATGGGGCAGCGGGCTGGTAGCGGTCTTTTCCACCCCGGCCCTGGTGGGCCTGATGGAGCAGACCGCCGTCACGGCGCTGACTGGCCACCTGCCTCCCGGTCAGACAACGGTCGGCGCGCATATGGATGTGCGCCACCTGGCCGCCACGCCAATCGGCATGCAGGTGCATGCCCGGGCGCAACTAAAGAGTGTGGAAGGCCGCAAGCTGGCTTTCAAGATCCAGGCCTGGGACGAGCTCGAACTGATCGGGGAAGCCGACCACGAACGCGTTATGGTTGACGAGGCCCGCTTTACCGAGCGGGTGCAGGGCAAGCGCAAATAAAATATTAATCGGACAGGCTGGGATCGCAACCTCTGCCAGCTTGTCCGTTTGCCACGAATGTTTTATTAGCCTTTGAGTGCCCCGGCCATCAGCCCGCGCAGGAAGTAGCGCCCCAGGAAAATGTAAACCAGCAGGGTCGGCAGGGCCGCCAGCAAGGTCGCTGCCATCAGCACGTTCCATTGCACAAGCTGGCTGCCGGCCAGGTTATTCAACGCCACCGTTACGGGCCAGTGACTCTGGTTGGTCAGAACGACCGCGAAAAGGAACTCATTCCAGGCCTGGGTGAACTGCCAGATGATCACCACCGCAAAACTCGGCCCGGAGAGCGGAAACATGATATGGCGGTACAAGCCCATCAGGCTGGCCCCGTCCATCCGACCGGCTTCCAGGATTTCCGTCCCGATCCCGGCATAATAATTCCGGAAGATCAGGGTGGTGATGGGGATGCCATAAATGATATGCACCAGCACCAAACCGGGAATATCGCCATATAATTTAATGGCGAACATGAATTTCACCAACGGGATCAGGATGCTTTGATAGGGGATGAACATCCCGAACAGGATCAGCGAAAAGATCAGGTTGGAGCCGCGGAACTTCCACTTGGCCAACAGGTAGCCATTCAGCGAACCGAGCAGGGCGGAAAGGATCGCTTCGGGGATGACCATTTCCAGGCTGTTGTTCAGGTTGGGGGCGAGCTGATTGTAAGCGGCAATAAAATTCTGGATATGCAGCCCGCTGGTGGGCAGATACCACATCGTTGCCAGATCGATCTCGTTGAAGGGCTTAAAGCCTGTTACCACCATGAGATAGACTGGCAAGAGAAAGATCAGCGCGAAGAAGATCAAGATGATGTAGATGGAGGCGTTCAGGATAGTCCGGCGGGTCATAGTTCCGTCTCCGAACGTATGGTGGAAACCACGTAGGGAACAACCAATACTGCCACGCTGATCAGCATCAAAACACCGATGGCTGCACCCTGGGCATAATTTCCGGCTGCAAAGGTGGTGGTCCACATATAAATGCCCGGCACATCCAGGCGGATATCCTGGTTCCCGAGCGCGACGATCAGGTCGAAGATCTTGAGAGACATATGCGCCAGGATAATGACGGCGCTGAGGGTGATGGGTTGGAGCAGGGGCAGGATAATGTAACGATAGATCTGGAATTCGCTGGCGCCGTCCACGCGGGCGGCCTCGCGCATGTCCTCCGAGATGCTGCGGATGCCGCCCAGGTAGAGCGCCATCGTAAAGCCGGAGAGTTGCCAGATCGCCGGGATGACTGTATAGGCCATGCCCCAAGGTTGCGGGCTGGTGAACCAATTGCTGATCAGGAAGTCGAGGTGAAGCAGATGGAACATCAGGTTGATCCCGGCCAAATGGTCTCCGGTGGAAGGATTCATCAGCCACGCCCACACAACGCCGGATGCGATGAACGAGATGGACATGGGGAAGAGGAAGATGCTGCGAAAAATGGCTTCCCCTTTCAGCCGCTGGTCAAGGAGGATTGCAAAGCCCAGCCCAAGTGCCAGGCATCCGAGGATGAAGAGCACCGTAAACATGCCGGTATTGCGTATGTCGATGATGAAACGCGGGTTGTCCGTGAACAGGAGCACGTATTGTTTGAGCCCGACCCACGTGTAATCGGGCTGCAGGCCCTGCCACCTGCTCAGCGATATGCGGATGGACCAGCCAATAAATCCATAGACGAACACGGCCACAGCCGCGATCGAAGGCAGCAGCAGCCCGACCGAAAGCACTTTCTCGTTGTGGAACATGATCACGACGATCAGCACCCCACAATAAGTGATCAATCCGCTCAGGATCAGGGCCAGCGAGGTGAAATCCTTACCGGCAATGACGAGCCGTGCGGTATTAAGGATGAAGAGCGCAACCATCCCCAAAAACATCAGGGCAATGGCCATGATCATATGCGGGATATGCAGAGTGAACTTTCGGAGCATAAGGAAGGTCTCTATCCGGGCGAGCTTAAAATTCCTGGCTGGGCGGGTCGAGCATGCCGCTAAGCCGGGTATTGTATTTTTATGAGAAGTGACTACTGGCAACTACCAGCGGACTTGCAGGCAGCGGCCAATGCGCCTTGGAATTGATCAGCCCTGGTTGGATCGGTCAGGTACAACTTCAAAGCAGTGTCGATGGCAGCCTTCCAGTTATTATTGGCAACTACGCCATGCGTCAGGCTGCCGACCACGATATCGGTCGCCCAGTCCTGCATGGCACCCTGGGAGTATTCGCTGAAGAAGGCTGGATTACAGTCAGTGCGGGCGCAGATGGAGCCCTTGAGCGGGTTGAAGGCTTCCTGGCCGGCTTTGGAAGCCGCCAGGGCCAGCCAGGCCATGGTTCCATCCGGGTTCTTGTTGCCAATCGGCAGAACGAAACTATCGGACAGGAAGACAAAGATGCCCTGCGTACCGGGGGCGGGGGTCCAGTCGAAGCCAACATGCGGCTTGAGCGCCAGACCATTGGGGGCTGCATTGGCGAAATAGCCTTCCGCCCAGTCGCCCATAATGTTGAACGCGGCGTCGCCATCCGCAACCATCTTGGAAGCGGGCTGCCAGTCAGACAGGGTCAGGGCGTCACTGTTGGTGTAGCTCAAAGCCTTCTGGAAATTGGCAATGCTGGTCCTGACATCCGGGCCGTTCCAATTGGTGGTTGGAGGCCTGGTCCATAGACCGTCCCACTTGGCAGCCCCCATGGTACCGATCATGACGTTCTCGAAAAGGTGCATGGCGGTGAAGCCCTCAGGACCAAGCGAGAGGCAGACCTTGCCGGTGGCTTTGATCTTATCGCAAGCTTTGAAGAAATCATTCCAGTTGGTAAAACCGCCGACTGGAATGGTCACCTTGGCGATAGCCAGCACCTTGGGGTTGTACCACATGACATTCGAGCGGTGAATGTCCACCGGCACACTGTAGGGATGGCCATCCTTGGATATGAGCGGGAGCAGGGTGGCAGGCAGGACTTTCCCAAAACCGGTTGATGCGAAGAAATCGTCCAGCGGCTTGACTTCGTTACCGGCCACATAGGTGCCGATCGTTTCCTGCCCGGCGTGGGCCTGCCAGGAATCGGGCGGATCGCCGGCAGCCAGGCGGGTTGCCAGGACGGCCTGGGCATTCGTGCCGCCACCGCCGGCCACGGCTGCATTAACGATGGTGTACTGGGGATATTCATGGTTGAACAAAGCGACCATGGCGGCCAGGCCATCCGCCTCGCCAGGTCCCACCCACCAGGAGAAAATTTCCACTGGCGTGGGCAGCGCGGTCATTGTGGCAGTCGGGAGCAATACCGGGGCCGCCATCGTTGCCGGAACGACGGTCGCTGGGGCCTGAGGCGAGGCGATGGACGGAGTTGTCACACCGCAAGCAGAAACAACCAGCATGGAGGCGACCAGCAGACAAAAAGCGGTGAACCCTGACTTCTTGGACGACATCTCTTTCTCCAGTATATGTCAATCTTGGCGGAACTGTGGAGATGAACTGGTTTGTGGATCAGGTTGGCTGATTAACAAATCGGCTTCCTTATATGTTACCATTTATAATGTCACCGTTCTAATAAATGATAGAAGAATCTAATATGAGCCCTCCGGAAATTATCGGGGGAACCGCATTTTGAGTATGTGCAGTCGCGAAGCATACCCGAAGGGTGCAAAGCTGCACATACTCAAAATGCGCCCTCCTCCTGAATTTTCGGATACATAGTAAAGTATACTCTGACGAATAGGTATTTCCAACAATTTAAGCACACTTGATGGACTCCCGTCGGATATGGAAGAACAAACTTTCTCCAGCCTGTTTAAAGATCTGATCTCGCGTTTGTACGATCGTGCAACCATCGAAACGCATCCGTTGGCGCCTTATTTCCCTGTGTCGGAAGCGGCTTCCACGCGGCGGGCGGAGCTGATCCAGCAACTCATCCAGACTGAGATCGAGCAGTTGCGGCCGGAAGGCAAGGAGATCCTGCTCCAATCGCCCGAATGGCGCCCCTATCTTATTTTGCAGAAACGCTACATCGAAGGACAGGATCCACACGAGATAGCCCAAAACCTGTACATTGGCGACCGCCAGTTCCGGCGTGACCACAGCCGGGCTTTGCAGGCGCTCAGCCTGCGCGTCTGGCAAAGATATTTTCAACCCGCCGGCCAGCCGATGGGCGCGGCATCCACAGACCTGTTCGATGACCAGGCCTCATACGAATTGCATGCCGAACAACTGGACCTGAACGAAGTTTTCCAGGGAGTTGTCAACCTGATTGCGCCGCGCTTAAAGCAGGAAAATATCCAATTGGAACTGGCCCTCTCGCCCTTACCGTTGCAGGTGTTTACTGATCGCATCCTGCTGCGGCAGATCCTGCTGAGCCTGTTCAATTATGTCTTGCACATGCGCGGACAGCCCAAGTTGATCCTTCGGACGGAATTGAACCGGAGCATGTCCATCTGCTTCTGCTTTGACGCGGATGAACAATGGGTCAGCATCCAGAATGACGAACGCGACTCGCTTGATTTCGCATGCCGGCTGAGCGAGCGTCTGCCGGCCAGATTGGATGAGAGCTATCCTGCCGAGGATAGCTCCGGGCCTGCCGAGATTCGGCTGGTATTCACGGTCTCCAAACCCCGGGCGGTGATGGTCATGGATGACCAGGTGGCCGCGCAAAGGATGTTCCAGCGTTACCTCAGTCGCACCAACCTGGAAGTGATTGGCGTCACCGATCCGACCCAGGGGGTGGAAATGATCCGGAAGATCCAACCGGCGTTGCTTATCCTGGATGTGATGATGCCGCGTATCGATGGCTGGGAAGTATTGCAAAACCTTCAACTTGACCCGGACACAAAGAATATTCCCATCATTGTTTGTTCTGCCTGGGGAGAGCCGGAGTTGGCGCGCTCGTTGGGGGCAGTCGCATTCCTGAAGAAGCCGGTTGTCCAAAAGGATTTGCTGGATCTTCTCGTTCGTTTTGGCCTGATTTCGGAGTGAATATGGACTGGTTCAATATTCCGAACACCGATTCGGAATACGATGATCTGATTCGTTCTTCCGGCGAGAAGCTGATCTATACCCTCGCAGGTTTATACCTGATCGCCCACATCATTGCTACCCTGGGCTTCCCGCAGATATTCGTTCCGCGCATCTGGGGTTTATCCCTCTACATGCTCTTCCTGGTGGTCATCGTGCTGGTATTGATCCGGCGCCGGTATTTTATATCTCAAGTGGTCTGGTTGTGCGGGCTGGCGGGCGCAATCGTGCTTTCATATTTCATTTTTATGCATTATGAGATCCTGGCTTTTCTCATCATATTACCGCTATTAGCCGTCGTTAGCATGGGCATTCCCAGCGCGGCTGTGATGACTCTGGTGGTGGTCGTGATAGCGGGTATTTTGTTCGGATCTTCGGACGCGCCGGCCATGTTCACGGTTGGGATATTCCTGGGCTGCCTGTTCACCACCACGTTCGGCTGGGGGCTTTCCAGCAATCTGCTGGAGGCCCTGGAAGTGGCTTCCCATCACTACAATGAGGCGCGCCGCCTGTTGGGCGAGACACAGAATCACCAGGCAGAGATTGGCCGCATGCTGAAAGACCGCAACCAGGTTAATTACCAGTTGGAGCGCATGAACGAAATGCTAAAATTTTCACGCGCCCAGGCCGAAGAAGCCCGCGAAAACCGCAATCGTTTCATGCTGGCGGTCAGCCACGAACTGCGCAGCCCGCTCAACTTTATCATCGGTTTCAGCGATCTGATGGTCAATGCGCCGGAGACATACGCGCCCCTTGCCGGATGGCCGTCTGGGTTATATGCGGATGTGCAGGAGATATATACCTCCAGCCAACATCTGATGCGGCTGATCAACGATATCCTGGATATGGGCAAAATGGATGCCGGGCAGATGACCCTCTACCGGGAAAAGACTCAAATTTATTCGATCGTGGAAAATGTCCGGGATATGCTGACCGCCGCCTTCGAACAAAAAGGGATTGCCCTTGCGATTGAAATTCCTCCCGACCTGCCGGCGGTTTTTATCGATACCACCCGTATCCGGCAGGTTTTTCTCAATTTGCTCAACAATGGGTTGCGTTTCACCGATCAGGGCAGCGTCACCCTCACGGCGCAGAAAATGGATACACAGATCCTGTTCAGTGTGGTTGATACCGGCATGGGCATTTCTTCCGAAGATCTCTCCAAGGTCTTCAATGAATTTCGACAGGTCGGCGAAGAGAACTGGCGCCGTCACACCGGCACTGGTCTGGGCCTGTATATCAGCCGCCATTTTGTTGAATTACACGGCGGCGAAATGGGCGTGGAAAGCAACATCGGTCAGGGCACGCGCTTTTTCTTCACCCTGCCCTTCGATGCTCCGGCTACCGAACCGCCAGTCTCTTTTGTCGAGCTGCCTGCGCAGGTCGCCAACCCCCGCATCCTCCTGCTCACGCCCCACCCGGAAGATGCCGCCATCCTCCAGCGTTCTTTGGAAGGATATGTGCTCCAGCCGGTTGCGACGGTCGAACAGGCCAGGGAAATCACCCGTGAACTTTTTCCGCGCGCCATCCTGGTCACTGCCGATGCAGGCGGGCTTTCCCCGGATAGCCTGCCCTATGAACTGCCGGTGGTCACCTTCAGCATTTCCCGTTCAGTTTCATCCATGGCAAACCTGCACGATCAATTGGTAAAACCGGTTTCCCGGCAAGCCCTGATTAAAACGATCCAGTCACTCGGGCCGCAGGTGCGTACCCTGCTTATCGTGGACGACGACCCGGCCATGAGTCATTTCATCCGCCAGTCTTTCCGGGCAGAAGGCGATACCAATTCCGACAGCCGCTATAGCCTGTTGAGCGCTTTCAGCGGCGCGGAAGGGCTGGAGCTGCTGCAGAAGCACCCCGTGGATGCCATCCTGCTGGACCTGGAACTTCCCGATACGCATGGCTGGGAATGGCTGGTTCGATTGAATGAGCACAAAGAATTCGCTTCCATTCCGGTCATTATCATCTCCGCCCAGGATTTACCGCAGGACAACTTCGTGCCCGGCACGAACGCGCTGGAGCTGGCCTTGCACCGCCCGCTGACCACGCGCGAACTGGGCAGTGTCATCAAATCCGTCCTGGAAAATGTCCTGCCCCAATACCCACGGGAAAAATAATCTCTCTGGAGGATGTTTCTCGCAACAGGGGTATTAAATTTGTGTTGCTTCGTGTCATTCGTGGCTAATCCTTTTAGCCGACTGAAGATCCTTCAAGTTGTTTCAGAATTTCTTCCGTTCCCAGCACCTGCCCATAAGACTTGAGCGCGGCCAGGAAGGCCGCTTGCACATGCTGTGCCGGTACCTGCATCTCGCCATAGGCCAGGGCGCGCGTCGCGCAGGCATCCGCTGCCAGCCGGATCGGGTAACCCAAATCGGCCGCAGCACGGGTGGTGGCATCCACGCACATGTGCGTCATCATGCCGCAGATTACCAGAGCCTCAATCCCCGATCCCTGCAAATGCTCCAGCAAGCCGGTCTCCCGGAAAGAGTTGGGGAAATGCTTGACGATCACCTTTTCGCCGGCCAACGGTCGGATGGTCTCATGGAAATCCAGGCCGTCCGTATCTGGCAGGAAAAAGGTTGCCCCGGGCCGGTTCGAGACATGCTGGATGTGTACGGTCGGCCAGCTCTGCCGGCGGAAAAAGTCCAGCAGCCGGCCGGCTTGCTGCGCGGCCAGGAGCGGGGCTTTCAGTTCCATCCTTCCGCCCGGAAAATAATCGTTCTGGATGTCGATCAGTAGTAGAGCTAATTTCATGAGGCTCCTCCTTTGGCTCATTTCAAGCTGTAAGGTGAGATTAATCCCGCTTTAAATCCGACCCTCAAGGTTCTGAACGGATCATGCTAATTCCCAAAGAACACTCTTTTATTTAAGGAACGTTCAGCACTACCGAGCCCAGCGCCAGGGTGCTGGCATCTGCAGGGCTCAGATCTATGAACTGGAAGATGACCGGACCGCTGACACCGGCACTGCTCAAATTAAAGGTTTGCGAAAACGTGCCCGGGGCGCCTGCCACCCCGCCCGAATCCACCCCTACGGTCGCTTCGTTGACCTTGGTCCCGTCCGGCAGGAATACCCGGTAGGTCAGCGTGTTCTCGAAGGGGGCGATGGTCTCACCGCCGCTGATGGTAAACGGGTTGGTTACACTTGTGCCGTCCGTGGGTGTATTGATGGTAATGGCGCGTTTCTGTACCTGCGGGGTGATCGTATCCAGGTTGGTCAGCCAGAACGCATTCCCCACCATACGGTAGGTTTGTGATTCGAGCTGGGATGGACAGCACATCGGATCGTTTGGCCCCTGCACCAGCATATCCAGGGCAAGTACACCTGAGGTAATGGTCATCTGCCTGACCTGCACACGGTCACCCAGCAGGGCCTGACCGGCCTGAGATGGCGCGCCGTTCGTATTCAGCACGACTGCGACTGACTCGAATTCACCGCTTCCGCCGCCATTTTCCACCAGCAGGATGACAGCATCGACCAATCCGTCGTCGTTCATATCGCCGAATGCGACCGTATCCAGCATCTTGACCGAATATTGATCTGCGCCCGAGCCTTCCGAGTAGGCTCCGTTCACCAGCTTGACCGTACGCTTATAGTTCGGCAAATAGTATGTGCCATTGCGCAGCATGTCCAGTGTCAGGGGGGCAACCGTCGGTGGGACAGGCGTGGCGCTGGGTGTGGGCGGCATCGGGGTGTTCGTCGGAGGTACGGCGATCGGCCCGGGCGGCAGGGTCGGGGTGACCTGGACCAGGCAGGCCATTGTAGCCAGTACCAGGGCAAGCATGGGCAGAATGAGTTTACGATTCATTGTGTTTCCTTTTCGATCAGTGGATGATTAACGGCGTCCAGTTCATGCCGTCGGTGGTGCGATAAAGCTGGCTGTGCCCGGCATTATCCAGCTGGGTCAGCGCCCAGCCGGTGAAACCGGGCACGAATTCCAACCGGGACAGGACGCCGCTCAAGTCCTGGCTGGCCGGGCGGTTTGCCCAGCTCTGGGCGCCGTCGCTGGTGGAGTAGATCGTCGCGCCGCCATCCCAACTCCAGATGTGCTGCGTGTCTGCAATGGCTGCAAGGCCTGCCGGGATGGTTTGTCCGGCGTTGGCCGGGTCTCCGTTCCAGTTGAGGCCGCCATCCTGGCTGGTATAGAAAGTCAGAACGGACTTGCCAGGCAAGTAGATCGTCACGGGTAGGAAACCCTCCTGCCCGAAAAAAACCGGCGCTTGCGTCAAATACTGGTAGGCCTCGTAGCCTGCCGGCAGGGATGGGTTCTGTTGCGCCCAGGAGACGCCGCCATCCTGCGTCATGTAAAGATAAACCTGTCCAGTCTGTGGGATGGAACCTGTCACCCAGCCGGTCCGGGCGTCGCGGAAGGTCATGCCATTCTTGATGCCCGCCAGGGGCAGGCTGTCGGAGGCGGCCGCCTGGCCCGGGTCGTCATGGAAAACGCTGCTCCAGGTGGCGCCGCCATCCGTGGTCTGGAACAGTTCCACAGCTTCCGATCCGACCGAGACTCCCCGGTCTGCCAGTGCGAATCCATGGCTTTCATCGGTAAATTGGATGAATTCTCCGCCGAACGGCGTTGTACTCGAATTCCAACGGACCCCGCCGTCGCCGGTCCGGTAGAGTGTGCCGGAAAAGAAATCCGTGGCGGGGACCAGTACCCAGGCGTGGTTGCTATCCAAAACAGAAAGGACTGCTGAAAAGCCGATACTGCCTGCTCCTGGCGGGGTGGCATCCAGCCAACTGCTGCCGCCATCCTCGCTGCGCAGCACGTACCCATGGCCGTTTGCAGCGATCCCCCAGCCGTTATTCGCATCCTGGAAATCGATCCGTACCAGCGCTGGAGCGGCCACCGCCGGCAGCGTGAGGGGAACGGGTGTCTCGCTGGCGGTTGGGATTTGCGTAGCCGTTGCGACCGTCACTGGTGCAGTGGCCAGGTTGGTACTGGTAGCGGTCGGCGAAGCTGCTGGCAGCGTGCCGGCCGGTTGGGAACAGGCGGCCAGGCTAATCAAAAGTGCTTCAGCCAGCAGGATTTTTCTACTAATCACACGGTTCCATTATTGGATCAATACCGTCCAGGTTGCGCCGCCATCCACGCTCTTATACAGCATGTAGTGGCTATTGGCATCGCTCGTAACCGCCCAGCCGATACTGGCATTGACAAACTGCACGGAAACCATGTTGTTCTTTATGTTCACATTTGGCGTAACCGTTGTCCAGGTTGTGCCAGCGTCATGGCTGACGTTCAGCGGAGCGCTGCCATCCCAGACGAAGAAATCCTTGGCAGATGCGGCCGACAGGAAGCCACCCTGGCCGACTGGAGTGGTGGCAGACCAGCTCTGCCCGCCATCGTGGCTGATGTAGAATTCCGAGCCGTTGCTGTTGGCGAACAGCAGAACCGGCAGCACGGCCTCGCTGCTGCCGAAGAAGACCGGCAGGGCTGCGCCCGTCATGGCTCCTTTATAGGCGGATGGGATGGTAAGGTTCTGGTGTGCCCAGGAAATCCCGCCATCCTGGGAGGCATAGATGTAAATAAAATCGCTGGAAGGTTGTGACCCCGTTACCCAGGCGTGGGTACTATCCAGCACGGTGATGCCGTTCTTGTCTCCCACCAGAGGCAGGCTATCCGTATTGCCTGCCACGTTTGGGTCGTTGACCAGGATGCGTGTCCAGGTTGCCCCGCCGTCGCCGGTGCGGAAGATCGCCACGGCTTCGTGGCTCATGCCGGCATTCAATCCGACCAGATCCCAGCCATGCGTGGCATCGATAAAATGCAGCGAGCCGCCCCCAAATGGAACCGTTGTGGCGCTCCAGTTGGCTCCGCCATCACTGGTATGGTAGAGCGTGCCGGTGGTCGGGTCGCCTCCGTTGGCAGCAGCCAGCCAGGCGGTGCTGGCATCCAGGAAGAACGGATTGGACGGTGCCCCGTTCAGGCCCGTGGGCGAGGCGTTATACCAGGTGCTGCCGCCGTCCATAGTACGCACCACTCCCGTGTCGGTCAATGCCCAGCCATTATTTGGGTCCAGCATATAAAGGGATTGGATGGAAGGGGTGGCTACGACCGGCAAAGTAGGCAGGCTGGGGGCTGCGGTCACCGGGACCGGCGTAGCAGTGTTCGTTATGGCGGGGACGGTTGGGGCGGCAGTTGCCGGCAGGGCGGTGGCGCTGGCTGTACCCGCCGTGGTTGGTGGAAAAGTTGCGATGGTCGGCAATGCCGGTGAAACCGTGCTGCAGGCACCCATAGCCAGAAGCACCGCCAGACCGCCAAGCAGGATTTTCAATTGATGGAAACGCATAATGACTCCTTTACTCATGAGTAGATTTCTAACCGAAAGTTATTACAGAACCGCAATTTGAGTATGTGCAGTCGCGAAGCATACCCGAAGGGTGCGAAACTGCACATACTCAAATTG